>OGJK01003453.1_pt1 | contig 10806 bp, 9 predicted proteins | sample 1571961 | NCBI WGS metagenome assembly OGJK01 (sample SAMEA2582120, study PRJEB24529) | metagenome | biome: Human gut stool | place: China | collected 2011 | reverse complement strand
TTCCCTACACGACGCTCTTCCGATCTTGTGGATTATTCCAAAATCGTGGATGCAGACGGCAACCCTATCTGGCACACGACCATCCGCGACAACAGCGGGCAGTGGGTCAATGACTATCTGCCAATTCTCAAAAAGGACCATCTGGTAGCCAGCGCAAAAATCGAGAATGGCTGGCTGTGCTTCAGTAATTTGTACCTCGGCAAATATTATGTCGTAGAGCGCTCCACCGGCGTGGTTATCCCGCTGCGTGACGGCGCTCTTGCTGTTTCCGGCACCTATCCCACCGTGGACAGCCGCACCAAGGCAGCCACCGGGCAGACCGCCGCGCTTGCCAAGAACGGCAGCGGGCAGTACACGGATTGGGTGTACAAGAACCAGTTTTCTACAGTCTCTAAAGGTAAAGCGTTGGATGGCTCTTGGACTTACGATGCCTATTACCTGTCCTTTGCAGATGGCTACCTCTGCGATGAGCATAATTACTACATCACGCCTGCCTATTCTGATGAGGGTTGGTATGTAGAAAAGACCACCTTTGCCGACAACCGACAGGCAGCCGGTGAACAGATCGACAAGACCAGTTACAGCGCCAATTACCACATCCATGCTGACAATGCACTGGCCGAGAGCCAAGACCAAGTAGCAAAAGGCAATGTGGAAATCAGTAAAATCGTATCCTCCAGCGGCCAAAGCAACGGACTGGAACTGGAGGGCGCAGGCTTTACATTCTTCCTTGTGTCCGACCTGTCCAAACTGAAGCAGTTTGAGCAGACCCGCAGCGGCAGCTACACCCTGCAAAGCATTTTGGATGCCTACATTGATAAGACCTACGATAACGAGCATCCGAAGTGGGATTTTTCTGCGGAAACGCAGGCCATCGCAAAGACCTATGAGGTCAACGCTGACGAAATTGACGCGTACAACAAAACGCTGACTGCCGCAGGAGAAAACAAGAACGGTAAGGGCGATGGCTGGCAGCCCACCGGCAGCGCCAACGAATACCAGCTTGCCGAAATCTTCAGCAATGACACCGGGAATATTCGTGTGCAGGGTTTACCCTATGGAACATATCTCGTTGTCGAAACAACTGTGCCGCACGACCTGTTCCAAGCTGAGCCTTTTATTGTCACCGTTGACCCCGAACAGGATAACAACCCGTGGGGCGCTATGGCCACCCCCAAGGACAGCGTAATGACAGGCTCTGACAGTTATCAGAAATTCACCGTACTGGACGAGGAAATCGAAGTTTATCTCCGCATCACCAAAGTTGACGAGGAAACCGGCAAACCGGTACTGCTGCCCGATACCGCTTTCCAAATCTACTGGCTGGACGAGCAGGGGCATTACCGTTATGACAGCAACGGCAACCCGAAACTCGTCACGATGACCGATACTGTCAACGGCCATCTGACAAAAGATGTAACCACTTTTTACACCAACGGCGAGGGTATCTTGACGCTGCCTGAAAAATTGCCGCTGGGTAAATATCGCATTGTGGAAGTTGCCGGCCCGAACGGATTCTACAACGAATGGCTGGATTCTGCCGGGTACGAAAACGGGGTCCTTGCCGATGATGCCGATGGCAGCTACTATGTAGATTTTGAAATCACCACAGACCGTATTTATGCAGCCACCGGCGATAAAAACGAGAACGGCATGGATACCCTTGTGATTGGTGAAAACTACTCTAACCATGAGACGCTGGGCAAATTGACGATCCGCAAAACAGGCGAGGTCTTAGCTGGCTGGAAAACAGAAGTTGGCGCACTTGACCCGTGGATGACCGGCGAGGCCGAGGACGGCAATTTCGTGTATGAAACCCGCCCGCTGGCCGGTGCGGAATACACCATCACCGCCGCCGAGGATATTTATACGCAGGATCGGCAGACCGACAATTATGGCAACCGCACGCTCTGGTATGCCAAGGGCGATGTAGTCGCCGTAGTCACCACCGGCGACGGCAGCGCAGACATTGCCGCCTTTGCCCCTGCCCGCACCAAGGCTACCTACGATTTCCTGTCCGTAATCCATGACGGCACGATTGGCGAAGTCAGTGTGACCCTGCCGCTGGGCAGCTACCACATTGAGGAAACCAAGCCGCCTTACGGCTATATCGGCACCCCTGAAAGCTATGATGTCACCTTTGCATGGGATAACGAACGGAACGATGTGGTTATGGCCACGAGCATTGCCAAGGTTGACGGCGCTGCATCTTCCCAGAGTTTTGAGGTCGTGCGCAGCAAGGATGCCAACGCAGATTTCACCGAGCAGCAGACCTTAAAATTCTACAATGACCGCGAAAAGGCCAAAGTCGGCGTATACAAGGTTGACTCCGAAACCGGCAATTACCTTGCCGGTGCAGTGTTCAACCTGTACGCTGCCGACGATATTTACAGCGTGGACGGCAAACTGCTGTTTGCTGCGGGCGAACTTGTCGCCACCAGCCCCGAAACTGGCGCAGACGGCTACACCTATTTTGACTGTGATATTCCTATTCGCGGCGAGTATTACGGCAGCAGCATCCGCAAGGACGCCACCACCAACAGCGGTAATTACATCGTCAAGGAACTCCGCGCCCCTCTCGGCTATTATGTCAACGAGGAGCCGATGGAGGTTACTTTCACCTATGACGCACAGACTGTCATGGTGCTGGATAACACTTGTTCCAATAAGCCTACGGAAATATGGGTAAGCAAGCGCGACCTTACCAACGACGAGGAACTGCCCGGTGCGACCCTTGCTATCAAGGATATGGACGGCAATACCGTAACCACATGGGTGTCCACCGATGAGCCGCATCGCGTGACCAGACTGCATTTCGGTGAATCTTACACACTGACGGAGATCCGCGCCGCCGATGGGTACGCACTGGCCGATAATATTACGTTCCGCCTGATTCAGAAATCCGATAGGGACGGCAATCCTCTGGAGGAGTGCGAAGTTTACTATCTGACCACCAAGAACATTTTGTTCTGGAAGTGGGATGACTGGAGACTGCTGGACGATGCCACCGTTATTATGCAGGATGATATTACCAAGGTGCAGATTTCCAAGAAAGACCTTACCACCAACGAAGAACTTCCCGGCGCAGAACTTACGCTTACCGATGAAAAAGGCAACGAAATTGACCGCTGGGTTTCTACCGATGCACCGCACTACATGGAAAGGCTGCCTGCTGGCAAGTATACTTTGACCGAGGTGACTGCCCCGGACGGTTATGCCATTGCGGAGCGTGTGGAGTTTGAGGTACTGCCCACAGGTGAGGTGCAGACCTTTGAAATGTTTGATGATACCATCAAGGTGAAAATTTCCAAGGTAGACATCACCACCAACGAAGAACTTCCCGGCGCAGAACTGGTTATCAAGGACAAGGACGGCACCGAGATTGACCGTTGGATTTCCACAAACGAACCACATTATGTGGAAAAGATGCCAGCAGGAGATTATACACTGACGGAAATCACCGCACCCAACGGCTACAAGGTTGCAGAAAGTATCGACTTTACCGTTCTGCCCACCGGCGAGATGCAGACCGTGGTAATGAAAGATGCCCGCGAGGACACACCGACACCTACCCCCGACAACACGCCGACCCCGGACCATACTCCGCAGCCCACGCCGAACACGACCCCAGCGCCCGCTGCACCCACTGCAACCCCCACGCCGCTGCTGACAATTCCTAAGACCGGCGATAATTCTCCGTTGGGGCTGCTGCTGGCGATTGCGGGAATCTCTCTTGCAGGGCTGGCCGTTCTGGTCCACAAGAGCGCCCGCCGCAAAGATATTGCGCCCCGTGACGATGATGACGAGGACACCGAGGACTAAGGAATAATCGGAAAATGAAATATACTTTTTTACGGGGAGGACCGCGCGGCCCTCCCTATTTTTATAGGAGAGAAGATGGCAAAACACATTTTAAGTTGCAGTTTCGGAAAAGACAGTATCGCCACCGCGCTGCTGGCCTTGCAGCATGGTGAACCGCTGGACGAACTTGTGTATTGCGAGGTCATGTTCAACGAGGAAATATCCGGCGAGCTGCCCGAACACAACCGATTTATCCACGAAACAGCAATCCCGTATTTTGAACAGCGCGGCATCCCGACACGGGTTTTGCGCTCCGAAAAGACCTATCTATCCTGCTTTTACCATGTTGTCACACGAGGAAAAACCAAGGGGATGCTTTCGGGATTCCCTCTGAGTGGGCGCTGTACAATTCAGCGGGATTGCAAGCTGCCGCCGATCAAGGCATATCAGAAGGCATTGCCCCCGGACACGGTGCAGTACATCGGCATCGCCGCAGATGAACCCAAGCGACTGGCACGATTAAAGCCCGGTCAGATTTCTTTGCTGGACAAGTACCATGTGGCCGAACCCGAAGCGAGGTCTATGTGCGCAGCTGAGGAGCTGCTGTCCCCGCTGTATGACTTCACTAAACGCGGGGGTTGTTGGTTTTGCCCGAACGCATCAATCAGCGAACTGCGGCATCTCTACAGATACCACCCCGAACTCTGGCAGCTTTTGCTTGAATTACAGGACGTGCCGAATAAACCCACCGAACGTTTTAGTTGGCGACGCACTTTTCGTGAGATAGACGAACGCTTTCGGCAGGAGGGCGAACAACTAAGTTTTTATGAGGAACGGTGAACAATGGACGAACAGAAAAGACCCCGCGCGTGGGTGTACGCGAGAATTCCCGGCGACTACGATGGCACAATGAACAGCTATAAAGTTTGCTCAATGCAGGCGCTGCATGACGGCTGTGATATTGTCGGTGGGAGCATCGACGAACGCGGCGGCTGGCTGCTGCGTCCCGGCTACCGTGATATGCTGCGGCAAATTAAGGCCGGAAAAGTTGACCGGGTTTACATCTGCCGTATGCGGCAGGTCAGCGGCAAGGAGCACCACTTGTACTCTTTTTTCAAGCGGCTTATGCAACACGGCGTACAGGTCACGGCGACGGAATACAGCCTGCGTGACCGGGTAAATATGTTTCGGTTAGCCAGACGGGTCGAACGCTATGCTACCCGAAAGGGGTTGCAGCTGCCGTGGTGACTTTCAGCGGGCGGCGTACTGTGCCTATGGCACAGTACGAGCAAGCACGGCAATGTGATATCACATCGCCCACTTGTTAGGGGAATACCCCTAAAACCCCTGCATCGGATGGTGAATTATGAAAGCAAGAACCTATAAAAAACTCCTACGGCTCAATCAAGACGAGCAGGAACGACTGCGGTATTTAAGTAAAAGCACAGGGCTAAATCAAGAGCAAGTGCTGCGCAAAGTGTTGATGGACGCTCCACTTCTGGAGCGTCCGACAGCCGACTACATAAAAATGTCACGCCAAATTGCAGCCCTTGGCAACAATCTAAACCAGCTTGCCCACATTGCCAACGCCAGCGGAAAAGTAAGTAATACCGACTTGCTGACTGCAAAACAAATCATGGAGCAAATATGGAGGTACATTAAGGGAGGTGGGGTCCAATAGCTTATACAAAAATCAAAGCAGTAAAGCATCATCTGCAACGATGTCTGGATTATACCAGCAATCCAAACAAAACTGAAAAATTTGCTGATGATGATTTAAGGCGGCTCTTATCCTATACGCAGAACCAAGATAAGACAGAGCATCAACTGTATGTGACAGGCTTTCATTGTGACCCGGAGACAGCCTGTATGAGCATGGAATTAACCAAACGATTGTGGGAGCAACCCACGGATAAGGGAGTTTTGGCCTATCACATCATTCAAAGTTTCAGCCCAGGTGAAGCCACCCCCGACCAAGTACATAAGATTGGCTGTGAATTTGCACGGCGGTTTCTTGCGGATCGGTTTGAGTGTACGGTCAGCACCCATTTGGACAAAGGCCACCTGCACAATCATATAGTCGTCAATTCGGTATCCTATGCGGATGGCAAAATGTTCCGCAACAACTTTGACACCTACTACCACGGAATCCGACAGGTATCGGATGAACTTTGCCGAGAAAATCGGCTGTCCGTAATCGAAACGGACGGCAAGGGAAAATCTTATGACGAGTGGCTAAGCGGTCAGGCCGGCAAGCCTACCATCCGAGGTATGGTTCGTAAAGATGTGGAACAGGCTATTGCTGCCGCCGACAGCTTTGATGGCTTTATCACGGAATTGCAGAACATGGGCTACACGGTCAAATATGGCCCGCGTGTGGAACACATAGCGGTGCGCCATAAAGACGCTCAACGAAATATCCGCATTGACCGGCTCGACCCGCGCTTTTCCGAGACAGCGCTGCGGGAGTATTACCGCCAACTGCACCGTATGCCCACCGAAATGCAGCAGGAATACCGGCAGGAAACCGCCCCGGCAAAACCGAAATGGCAGCCCACAGAATTACAGCCCACTGTGCGGCGAGCGCGGTATCTCGGCAAGCTGCCGCGCCGGTATCCCAAGGTGTCCGGCTTTATGGCTTGCTACTATCACTACTGCGCCCTGCTGCGGAAAGCCTACCACGGCAAGGCAACAAAGCGCTGCTACTTTTTGCTGCGCGAGGATTTTCTGCTGTTCAGCCGATACCAGCAGCAGACAAAATTCCTATGGGAAAACCATATTGAAACTATGGATGAACTGCTGGCCTACAAGGAAAGTGCAGAAGTCCAAATCCAACAGCTTGCCCGCCAGCGCAAAGTTTTATATCGGCAAAAGCGTGAGCCGGAACGTGCCGCGCGGGAAGAAAAAATCAAATCACTGACCCAGCAAATGAAAGCCCTGCGCCATGAGGTTTACATCTGTTCCGACATCGAAACAGATGCTGCCGAGGTGCAGGAAAAACTACGGCAAGCAGAACTTGCCGCACAGGAAGAACGAAATGAGGTGAAACAAGATGAACAACGGAGGCGAAGCAGCCGATCAGATGGTGCGGGAAGCCTTACAGGTTACAGAGGTGGCTATTAAGCTGTCTGCGCTGGGCATTAAAAACGCACTGGCCTTATCGCTGGCCTACGCCAAGGAAAATCCTAAAGTGAAAGGCAAAACCAGCCTTGACCGTCTGTTGCGGGAGGGCAAGGAACTAAAAATTATTGCCCTGCAAAGCAAAGACGTGGGACAGTTTAAGGAATTGGCAAAGCAGTACGGCGTCTTGTTCGCGGTCATCAAAGATAAGGCACAAAACGAAAAAGTGGACGTCATGTTCAAGGCCGAGGACGTTTCCAAACTGAATCGCATTTATGAGCAGCTTGGGTATGCCATTCCCAAAGTTACCACCACAGACAGAAAAAAAGACCCAACCCGCCGTCAATCCGACAGCAGCTTGTTGACGCACGGGAAGAATCCTTTGGATATTGACCCCCGCCCATCTGTGCGGGCCACAATTATGGCACTGAAAAATGCAGCGCAGAAGGCAGAACAGGCGCAGGAAAAAGTACAGGATATTACTGCGAAGGAGGAGCGATAAATGTACGAACAGCGATTGCCCATCGAGGAATGGAAAGCGAAAAAGCAAGCCGAACTCAAAGAAACCATTGCCGCACAGAAATCCGCATTGCAGAAAGTCGTGCAGGACGGCCAGCGTCTTGCCGATTATCTGTACGGCAGAGGACGGCTTGGCAACCATATCACATCCGGCAATGCCGCACTTGTGCTGCAAACCCTGCCGCAAGCGCGGGCCGTATTGACCGCCAGAGACTGGGATAAATTCGGGCGGCGCGTAAACAAAGGGGCAAAAGGCATCCCGCAGCTTGTGCGGGTCAACGACTATTATAATGTCGGTTCGATTTTCGATGTGTCCATGACCTACGGCAACAAGCCGTATCCGATTCCTGAAATCAAGCCGGAACAGATGGACAAGGCCATCAAGGAACTGGAGCGCCTTTCTCCGGTCAACATCATTTTTCAAAATGAGGGTGTTATCGGGTACGATGCCGAGCAACACTCGATTGTGTTTCCAACGGCCATGCCGCAGCATGAAGTGCTGGCACGACTGCCCGCCGAAATCGTTATTGCAACCGCAGAGCAGCACACGCCGGGTATCTCCCAAGCGCCTTATCTGCGAAAAACAGCAATGGCCGTTTCGGTGGAGTTTTGCGGGCGTTTTTCCCTGCCGATGCCCGATACCGCTGCCGCTGTTTTGGACGGGATGGATACCCACATTCCACCCGGCGAGGAACGCAAAACACTGGAAGAAATTCGGGAACTGTCTGTGACTATTGGAGACACTGTAGAAAAGGGACTTGGCCTGCAGCGCGGCCAGAGCGCACCGCAGCGGGATGAGGCTCGTTAATCCATGCGTCCGAATAAAGACCACCGCACAGAAATCATTCTGTATGGACTGTTGCTGATACCGCTGCTGTTTGCTGCCGCAGCGCTGGCACAGGCAACTGAACAGGCGCAGGGGCTGGCAGAAATCACCGCCGTGTTGTCCGAAATTCTGCACACCCCATCCATGCTGCGCTGGTGCGCCAGCACTCCAAAATTTCTGCTGGCGGTGCTGGTGCTTTATCCGTTGGCCGTCTACTGCTATATGCTCGACCAAGCAGACCGCCACCCCGGCGCGGAACATGGTACGGCCAAGTGGGGCAGCGCCCACAGACTAAACATCAAGTACCGCAATACCAAAGACCCCAAAGAAAATTACATCTTGACCGAGAATGTACGCTTCAGCACCGACAGCCACGCGCATAAACATAATCTCAACATTATCGTAATCGGCGGATCTGGCAGCGGCAAGACACGCTTTTATGTGAAGCCCAACGCGCTGCAACTGATTGGCTCATATCTATTTCTGGACCCCAAAGGGGAATTGACGCGCACCCTCGGCAGAATCATGGAAACGAAAGGTATCAGCGTGACAGTGCTTGACCTTGTGCATTTTCAAGGCCATTACAATCCGATGGCCTATCTCGAAACCGATGAGGACGCCATCAAGCTGGCGTTCGCCATTGTCAACAACACCAAACCCAAGGATGCCCCCAGCGGCGGTGATAAGTTTTGGGATGATTCTTCTGTGCTGCTGATCTCCGCACTGATTCTCTATCTCATGTACGAAGCCCCTGCCAGTGAGCAGAATTTTTCCACATTGATGTATATGATTCTGAATTGCCAAGTCAGCGAAAATGAAATGGTCGAGAACCCCTTGATGATGCTGTTTGGAGAACTGGAGCGCCGCGACCCGCAGCACCCCGCTGTCCTGCAATTCAAGTCTTTTATGTTGGGTGCAAAAAAGACGTTGCAATCCATCTTGATTTCGGCAGCGGCAAACTTGTACATGTTCAACTCCCGCAAGTTTGCAGAAATGACTTCGCGCGATGAAATGTTCCTGCCGCGTATGGGGCTGGAGCAGCGGGCATTATTTATTGTTTTGCCCGACAATGATACAACTTTTAATTTCATTGCAACGATGCTCTACACGCAGCTTTTCGACCAGCTTTTTCGTTTGGCAGATTCCACGCCGGAATACAACGGTGCGCTGCCGGTTCATGTGCGGCTGATGATGGATGAATTTGCGAATGTTGCCTTGCCCAAAAACTTCAAAAACATTTTGGCCGTGTGCCGCAGCCGCAATATCAGCTGCGACATTATTTTGCAGAACATTGCCCAGCTAAAAAGCCTGTTCAAAGATGATTGGGAAGGCATAATCGGAAACTGTGACACCCTGCTTTACCTCGGCGGTAACGAGTACGGCACATACGAATATCTTTCCAAGATTCTCGGCAAGGAAACCGAACGCACCAAAAGCCAAAGCATTGGAAAAGGCAGCCGGGGCAGCAGCAGCGACAGCCTGCAAACCGCTGGCCGTGAACTGTGTATGCCGGATGAAATCCGCCGTATGCGGGATGATGAATGTCTACTGCTGATGCGCAGCGAGGACCCGGTAATTGATCGAAAGTATAACCTATTAAAGCATCCCAATGTAAAATATACACCCGATGCAGGAGGTGAGCCTTATGTAATCCCGCCCGACTATATGGGTGACGCCGTCACTATCACAATGGACGCTGTTGCCGCAGCGACAGCACCCGAAATCACCGAAGAAATGTACGAACAGCTCGACTACTTAGAAAAACACCCGGAGGAAAATTATTATGAAAATGAAGAAAACTTCTCTCAATACGACCAAGGTGACTGACCGCAAAATCAAGCGCCTTTATCTTGTGGCGGCGACGGTGGTTGCCGCTGCTTTTGTTATGGCCATGCCTGCCTTTGCAGATGATCCGCTGACGACCATCAACAATCTGAGCGACTTTGTGTTCAGCGCCATCAAAGCCATCGGCGCGATCCTGCTGGGGTTCGGCATCGTGCAAATCGGCCTTGCTCTCAAAGGCCACGATGCCAGCCAGCGGGCGCAAGGCTTTATGACGTTCTTCGGCGGCGTGGTTATCTACTTTGCAAAGGATATTCTTGATATGATTCTGTAAGCGATGCCGTCTCGTTGACTTTTATGCTAAATAAGCGTATAATGTTTAGCGTGAAAGTCAATTCGAGAGAAGGTGTGTGCTATGGATTCTACAACGAAGATTATAGAGTTAGCTTCCCAAAATAATGGCATCGTAACTGCTGCTATGATTTCTTCTGCCGGAATATCACGCGGAAGTTTGAAATATTTGGCCGATACAGGCCGATTAGATCAGGTCTCCCGTGGGGTATATACCCTGCCGGAAGTTTGGGAGGATGAATTTGTATCCATTCAAGAGCGATATAAGCGTGGTGTATTTGCATTGGATACCGCACTGTTTCTGCATGATTTGACTGACAGGACACCACACAAGTTTCACATGGCATTTCCCTATGATTAGCGCCTATTAGGAAAACACACTGTCAAAGGGGTTTGTAGCGGGGGTT
>OGJK01003445.1_pt1 | contig 10833 bp, 8 predicted proteins | sample 1571961 | NCBI WGS metagenome assembly OGJK01 (sample SAMEA2582120, study PRJEB24529) | metagenome | biome: Human gut stool | place: China | collected 2011 | reverse complement strand
AATGAAGATGACACAGTTTAATTTACACCCCCAGCTTTTTTTCATACTCCAATGACATCCTTCCTCATACACGACATGGAAATTCATGACGAACTTCCATGCACATAAATTAGAAATACAATAATTTTATAATAATATCAATCAAACCAGATACTTGGCAATCGTTTCCTTTAATAAAGGAGCAGACAACGGCTTAGTTAAATAATCATTACAACCTGCCTCTAATGCTTTTACCCGATCATCGTCAAAAGCAAATGCTGTTAAAGCTATAATCGGAATTTCTTGAGAAACTTTACGAATGATTCGAGTTGCCTCTAGCCCGTCCATTTCCGGCATTTTAATATCCATAAGAATAAGATCAGGGTGGGATTGTTCATATATCTCAACAGCTTCCTTTCCATTCCAAGCATGGAGCAATGTATAAGTCTTCCCGATAATTGCTTTTAATAAAAGAAAATTACTCTCCACGTCCTCCGCCACTAAAATTGTTCTTCCGACGCTCACATTTTCTTTAATCTCGTTATTTTCCATATCGTTCATGTCTGTTTCGATAGTAATTCTTTGATAAGGAATTGTAAATTTAAATATAGAACCACGTCCCTCTTCAGATTGAACAAATATGTTCCCTCCCATTTTCTCTACAAGCATTTTACATATCGCCAATCCTAAACCAGAGCCTTGCGCAAAGGTATTCAATTTTGTGAAACGATCAAAGATTGTAGGTACTTTATCTTTAGGAATTCCACACCCGGAATCCGCCACGTAAAATTCAATAAAATCTCCCACTTGCTGATAACCGAAACGTATAAATCCTTTCGCAGTAAACTTTGAGGCATTCGTAATCAAATTAGATATAACCTGAAATAGTCGGTTTCCATCTGTTAACACGTGGGTATTTAAACCACCATCCTCAAACTCCAACTGTACATCCTCTTTCATGCGTACCCGATGTACTTCTTGAATTTTCAAACACAACTCCCGAATACTAACCGGTTTATACACAAACTCTAAGCTCCCAGCTTCAATCCTTGATAAGTCAAGTATATCATTTATTAATTGTGTCAGCAACTCCGAATTATTCTCTACGATATTCAGATAATAATCTTTCTCACTCGCATCCTCCGTTTCTGCCACCAAACGAGTGAAACCGATAATAGCATTCAAAGGAGTACGAATTTCATGGCTCATGTTCGCCAGAAAAGCAGACTTTAACTTGTCCGACTGTTCCGCTTTCAGACGAGCCTTAACCAATTCTTGTTCCGTACTTTTTAAATCTGTTATATCCCACGAAACACCAACTAAAAAGCAGGGCTCACCAGAGTCATTCCGGACCAAAGTCTTCAACGTCTTCACAGTTCTTATCTCCCCTTTTTTCGTCTCGTAGGTCTCCAAAAATTCAATATCTTTTCCTGTACGAAGTAATTCTTTATCATCTCGTCTGAAACGCTCTGCATCTTTTTGATTGGGAAAAACCTCAAAATCGGTTTTACCTAGAGCATTCTCCCGTAAAATATGAGAATATGTCTCAAAAGCTTTATTCCAATACACGTAACGAAATTCCGGTCCGGCATCTTTCACGAACAAATACACGGGAATATTGTCTAGTACGGTGTTCATAATGGAATTAAGCTCTTTAATTCTATTCTCATTTTTCACATGCAGGGATACATCCCGCCCAAAGACCCAGATTAACTCCTCCCCTGAAACACGAATCGTCGAGTGAGCAAACATTTTTAAAACATCACATCCCCCACCGGGCCTGTTTAAATACAACATACTCTCGAAGTTCTCCCCACACTCCCTAACTGGCTGAATCCTCTTGTTCCAAGACTCTAATGTCAACGTCGGATCTAACGTCCATGCGTAAATTCCAGCCAAATTTTCCGGTAGATGAAACCTGTCTTTACCCGGTTGATTGGTATACACGAGTTCTCCACTTGGACGGAATACAAAAATTTCCTGATCCACGTGATCCAGTGCGTAACAAATAACATCAATCTCGTCTTTAAAACTTTCATTTCCGTTATCTCCCGCAACATTTTCTTTTCCTAATACACCATTCTCCAAATCGCCCATAAATAGCATACATTCTATATTACAAATGTATTAAAAAACAAATACAAAAGAAATCTATTGTCGAAAAAACAGATAATAAAAGCTTTAACAGTAAAAACACAGATAATAGAAGAAAAACTTTGACAATCGTATAGATTTTTATACATTTGCGAGCGGAAATGCTGTGTGTACACGAAAGGAAAAAACGAGTTTACTTATAAATGTTTAACTAAAAAATCAGAACTATGTTAGTATCTATCATTTACTTGCTTATTGTCGTATTATTGCTTGTTTCTATGTGGAAAGTGTACGAAAAAGCAGGAAGACAAGGTTGGGAAGGTATTATCCCTATTTACAATCTTTATGTAATGCTCCAAATCATTAACAGACCGTGGTGGTGGCTTTTGATCATGATTTTTGTTCCGATTGCAAACATCATCTTCTCTATCATAGCTTTAAAAGAATTCTTGGAGAAATTCGGAAAAGGTATTGGATTTACCATTGCAACTATTTTCTTTCCCTTTATCACTTTCCCGATGTTAGCATTCGGAGATGATCAGTTCAAAAATGAATAATCCTTTCTATATATTTTAGAAAAAAAACCGGCAAGGTGCCGGTTTTTTTCATTTATCTGCTATATCTTTCAATAAATCCCTAATAATCTCCTGTACCTTTACGGGATCCCCCACGTAATTATTCACAAGAATTGTAAAAGCTAACGTTTCTCCCTTCTGATTTTTTAAGTATCCAGCAAGAGCCCGGACTCCGGACATAGAGCCGGTCTTAGCAATAACATTCTCTCGTAAAACCGGATGATCGGAATAAACTCGTAATCCCCAATCCACATTTCCTCGTGGTAATGAGGAAACAAAAGCATCACTTAAATGCCCCTTTGCCCAAATCAATAAATCCGTGAACACCTCCGCCGGAACAGCATTTGCCGGCGATAAACCACTGGCATCTTTCAACGTAATTCCACATGAATCTATCCCGATGTGACTTAATTCTACCTTTACCGTTCTTGCGTAATCTGTCGGACTGATCAATTCGCCCAAAGCCTCGGCGAAAAGATTAACGCTATTCTTATTAGTATAATAAACAATATCCTTCAAAAAAGGAGAATCCAAAGACAACAATGCATGACGTTCTCCCTCCTCTATCCTTTGTTTATCCAACAAAACTCCTTTCTCCTTCAATCGTTTTTCCAGTTCAGCTCTAAAACAAGCATCCGGATGATGCATAGCTCCCTTCACCGCAAAAGAAGAACGATTGGCTGGAATCATCCCCTGAATTAATAACGTCGCTGCCTCCGGCCCCCCATATATCCACGCATCATTCACATTCTTGACAGAAGCCATGACTTCGTTCCGCAATTTTATCCCCGGAACAGAAGGCACAACAGACACGATCTTGGTTTGAGTACCAGGTTTTCCTGATTTCAAGTTTATCGTATACGTATTATCCCGGTAATTAAATGAATGATAGAGAGCCCCGTAATAATTTGCCACATCTTCCCACGGCCAAGACCCCGGAATACTGGCTGGTTCTCCCTCTGTCTCTACAATAATATTTCCATGAATTCGCTTGATCCCCAAATTCACAACTTTAGAAACAAGACTATCTATAAAACACGCTTTGGGAAAATACTTTGAATCTAATGTTGGATCACCTCCCGCCTGTATAACAATGTTTCCAAAAAGTCTCCCCTCATCAATCTCCCCGGTGTAAAAAAACTTTGTTGTGTAAGTTAAAGAATCCCCTTCCCGTTTTAATGCTAACGCAGAAGAAAGCAACTTAACCACGGAGGCCGGACGCAATGCCATCTGCGGGTTATGCTCATACACAATTTGACCCGTCTCCACGTTCTTCACGCAAACCCCTATCGCTGCATGTTTTACTTCATCCCTTCCCCACAAATTTCGTCCCGCTGTTCGAATTTGCCCTAATGCAGAGGCCATCGAAATCAGCATGAAAAAAAACAGCCAGCCGGATTTCATCACTCGGTAATTGATTTCAACACATTATTTACATCCTCTTCCGTCCGATGTAATTTGCCCTTACAAAACTCAACAAGTACCGCCATCCGTTTTACTTTCTCGCTCAACTCATCCACATCCAACTTATTTTCTTCCAACAACTTCACCAAACTTTCTATCTCCTCCATAGCGGATTTATATGTCAATTTTTCTTCCATAATCGATTATATATTAGATGTTTGTTTCAATATCTTTAATTTCACTTCGAATAACTCCCTTGAACAACTCTGTTTCAAGCACATCCCCTTTCTTCACACGATTCGTCTCCCGAACCGCCTTTCCGTTGACACGAGTAATAGAAAACCCTTTTTCCAGTATATTTTTCGGATCAACATACTTCATTTTCGTTTCTACCAACTCCAGAAAATAACTATTAGCCGTAAACAATTCTGTTGTTTTATGTACCATCGTCTTTTGCATATCGCCCAAACGATTCCTCTGACGCTCAAACAAGGCCCCAACCTTCCCTTCTACCCTCATTTTCAATTGATTCAATCCATTAATCCGATTCTGTACAAAAAGCCTTGAGGCATGTTCTACTCTCTGGGACGACAAGGTCAAATTATTTGCCTGCCCCTCTAAAAACAGACGGGTAAATTGCTTGAACTCTGTGATTCGTACTACCTGACGAGTTCTTTCTTCTTGCAAAATTCTTCTAGTCTCTCTTACCAAGGTTTCCTTAGCGTCCTCCAATACCCGATCCACCTCGTTAAAGCACTCGATCAAAAAAGCCGCCGCTGCCGTTGGTGTCTTCACACTCCGATAAGCCACCCGGTCCACGATCGTTTCATCTCGTTCATGTCCAATACCTGCAAGAATAGGAATAGGAAACTGCGCCACGTTAGCAGCCAGTTCGTAGGAATCAAAACTACCCAAATCCGTTTGTGAACCACCCCCTCGAATAATCACTACCACATCAAAAAGTGATTCATACTCGTAAATTCTTTCCAAGGCAGCAATAATAGATTCTGTTGTTTTTTCCCCCTGCATAACGGCAGAAAACAACTTGGTATGAAAAACATACCCATAAACATTACGATGTAACTGATCCACGAAATCACCATATCCGGCAGCCGTAGGAGAAGATATAATAGCCACAGTCTTCGGCAACATCGGAAATTCCAGTTCCCGATTCATATCAATTACCCCCTCTTGCGTCAATCGATCAATAATCTCTTTACGTTTACGCTCCAGATCTCCAACCGTGAAAGTCGGATCAATATCTTTTATATTTAAGGAATACCCGTACAACTCATGAAAAACGATCTCCGCACGAACTAGTACCTTGATCCCTTTCTGTAAAGATTTTCCCGTGGTTGTTTCAAAATAAGGCCTTAGAATCCGATAGGTAAACGCCCATATCGTAGCCCGAGCTGTGGCAATCACCGCATCATCTTCCTCCCTCTTCTCCACCAACTCCAGATAACAATGCCCAGATCGATTTTCTTTCACATCAGCAATCTCGGCTATCACCAAAAAACTGTCCGGGAAACGATTCTTTAACTCCCGTTTCACCAAATTATTCAATTGGTACAATCCAATAGCCTCCATGCTAATTTGTGATTTACAATTTATGATTTCAAATTAAAAGATTCCCAAACATTAGCCTTCTGTGCCGGAATCTACAATCTAAAATTTACAATCTAATTATTCCAGTTCTAATCTATTCAACTCAGAAATATAAGACAGTAACTCCACCCGTCCCAATTTTGTTTCAGCAGAAGTAATAAACGCCATGGGCATACTTTCCCATGTATCTTTCATCTTTTCCTGATATTTGGCAATACAATTCATTCGTTCCGTGGTCGTCAACTTATCAGCCTTCGTGAAGACCATAACAAAAGGCACCCCGTTTTCCCCCAGCCACTCCATAAAATCGAGGTCAATCTTCAACGGATCGTGCCGGCTGTCAATCAACACGAAAAGACATACCATGTTCTCCCGTTTTAAAATGTAATTCTTTATCATAGAACTGAATTGTCCTCGCTGAGATTTAGATGTTCTGGCATACCCGTATCCGGGTAAATCCACCAGATACCATTCATCATTAATCAAAAAATGATTGATCAACTGTGTCTTTCCCGGACTGCTGGATGTCTTGGCCAGTTTACTGTAATTCGTCAACATATTAATCAACGAAGATTTCCCCACGTTCGATCTCCCGATAAACGCATATTCGTGTCGATCCGGATCCGGACACTTCTTCACATCCGTGTTACTTATCACAAAATTGGCACTCTTAATTTCCATCATTTTTCAATTTGAATATATAAACATTGAACATGTGAAAATGTAAAGTAAACTTTACACTTCCCATGTTCAAATGTACAAATTATTTTCTAGTCGCGAGAAGACGATCTATTGAAATTTCTCGGCTTTTTCGGATCACTTCCCGGTCTTCCTCTTCTCTTTCCACCACTCTTTTCTTCCCGACGTCCGCCACCTCGGCTATCTCGTTTGTCCCGATCACGACGTTCCCGTCTTCCGGAAAAGCCGCCTCGACTTCGATCATCCCGACGACGTCCATTATCCCGAGTCGGGATAGCCTTTATCTCCAATGGAATACCATTAAAGAGAACCTTGCTGAAATCTACGGCGAAATCAGATGCACTCTCCTCGTCAATCTCGAATTTAGTATCTGTATCAAAAATACGAATACCTCCAACACCAATCCCCCGACGACGAGAATATTTATTAATCAAGCCCATCAAATCACGAGGTGTCAGCCCATCTTCCCGACCGACATTCAGCATAAACGTGCTGTACACAGTCTCTTCTCCACGTCCCCGACGATCACGCCTATCACCACGTTCACCTCGCTCTGAACGACCTCCACGGTCATCCTCGCTAATATTCAAATCAGCTGTATTCTTATACTTCTTTAGTAGCTTACCGAACTCGTAGGATACCAAATGTTGAATCAACTCTTCTTTCGTCAGCTCTGCGAACTTTTCGTACACATCCGGAGCATACAGATCCATATCCTCTTGATCCTCCGATGCTAAAATCTTATCTGCATAGAATGCCAACTGAGCCCGACAAATCTCCTCACCTACAGGAACTTGCTTGTACTCGAACTTCTTTTTCAAGATACCTTCAATCCGACGCAATTTCCCTTTCTCTTTCGAGTGAATAATCGCAATAGAGATTCCTTCCTTTCCTGCACGTCCCGTTCTACCGCTACGATGCGTGTAACTCTCCACGTCTTCCGGCAAATTGTAATTGATCACGTGCGTCAAGCAATCCACATCCAACCCACGGGCTGCCACATCGGTTGCCACCAACACTTTCAATCGTTTCGCCCGGAAAGCGTTCATCACGTTATCCCGCTGTGCTTGACTCAGATCCCCATGTAATGCATCGCAATCAATTCCGTCACGCTGCAAATGTTTCGCTATATCCTGCGCATCATTCTTCGTCCGGGTAAAAATAATAGCATACATACTGGGAGAGCAATCCACAATTCGACGTAACGTCTCGTAACAATCTTTCGCACGAACCATATAATATTGATGAGACACCGTGTCTGCACCCTGATTCTTCTTACCCACAGAAATCTCCTTCTGGTTCACCAGATAATTCCGAGCAATCCGCTCTACCTCTTTCGGCATTGTCGCCGAAAACAAATATGTATTTTTATCCTTAGGCGTGTTACTCAAGATAAAGTCCAGATCTTCCTGGAATCCCATGTTCAACATCTCGTCGGCCTCATCCAGCACGACAGCAAACACGGTCTCGATATTCAATGCCTTCCGGTTCAACAAGTCAACCAAACGTCCCGGAGTGGCCACAACCACGTGTACCCCCTTCTGTAACTCTTTCATTTGCCTTCTAATATCCGTACCCCCGTACACACAGGTCACACGAATATCCGGAAGATACTTTGAATATTTTTTCAAGTCACTCCCGATCTGCATACACAACTCACGTGTGGGACTCAGAACCAATATCTGCACGCTATTCCATTCCGGATTTATTTTCTGTAATAACGGCAATCCGAAAGCCGCTGTTTTTCCCGTCCCGGTCTGGGCTAACACAACCAAATCATTTTCTTCGCCCAAAATAACAGGGATGGCCTTCTCTTGTACCGGACTCGGTGTTTCAAACCCTAAATCTGCAATTCCTTTAAGAATTTCCCCGTCTAATCCTAATTCTCTAAATTTTTCCATTAAACTGTTTTAAATTACACTCGTAATTCCTGATCTCTGATTCGTGATTTCTGATCTAAAAGTTGCCAAAACAACCTTCCCTAAGCTTCTAATTTTTAATGGAACCCTATTCAAATTCCTTCGCAAAAATCATCTTATGATTCTCCAATCCAAAATCTAAAATCCTTTAATCTAAAATTATCAAAGTCTGTCTATTTTTAAATGTCTCCGTGTATACGCCGGAGTCGTTGCCAATTCTTCTACTTTTTCGGGTGACAGATCCGGTTGAAGCACAACCTCCGATTCTTTTAAAATGACCTGTACGTAATCCTTTACCCCGTCCTTGATTTTCTTCGTACGGGCAGCATCCACCGCCTCCTCCGAAATATCATTTACGGACACAACTCCCTTCAAGGGTTTCGTGAATGTGTTTTCCACGTCCTCCATGGGAAAGCCGGTAGCAATTACCGTCACGGAAATTGCGTCTTCCAGCGCCTCATCGGTTCCCACCCCCCAGATTATAGCTGCATTATCACCTACTTCCTTAATCACGTAATTCGTGATTTCACTCATCTCATCCATCGTAATTTCATCCGTTCCGGATGTAATATTCAACAAGATGTCACTGGCTCCCAATATATCGCTCTTATTCAACAGAGGGCTATTCAAAGCCTCGGCAATCACCCGTTTGGCCCGGTCTTCACCGGAGGCTTTCGCCGCACCCATAATAGCAATTCCACTATCCGTCATCACCGTTCTCACGTCAGCAAAGTCAACGTTTATATATCCCGGTAACGTAATAATCTCCGCAATACCCTTGGCAGCAATATTCAACACGTCGTTAGCCTTGGCAAATGCACTCGACAATGTCTGCGATCCGAATATCCGTTGTATCTTTTCATTATCTATGATAATCAAAGAATCCACGTGTTCTTTTAATCTTTTTACCCCTTCACGAGCCTGATCCAAACGTTTCGGCCCCTCGAAACGGGAAGGTATCGTAACAATACCCACTGTCAGAATACCCATATCCTTGGCAACCTTGGCAATCACGGGTGCCGCACCGGTCCCGGTCCCCCCCCCATTGCTGCCGTGATAAACACCATCTTCGTATTGGTACTCAACAACGCTTTTATATCATCAATACTCTCGTTAGCGGCAGCCTCTCCGATTTCCGGTCGGTTCCCCGCTCCCCGTCCTTCAGTCAGGGTCTTCCCCAATTGAATAATGGTCGGAATAGGACTATGTTCCAATATTTGCGAATCGGTATTACACAACACGAAATCCACGTCACAGATCCCTTGCCTGTACATGTATTCCACGGCATTACCGCCACCACCTCCGACTCCGATCACTTTAATAATCGGGGTAGTAATCTCAAACTGGTTAAAATTTATCAATCCATCTACCATGATCGTCCATTATTACATTTGTGAATCCCTATTCATATCCTCGTTGAACATATTCCCCAGCTTACGCTTGAACCAACTGTCCACATCCGGCACCTCATTCTTTCCCCGTTTGCGTCCGTTCTCCTGTTCAAACTCCCGGTCATACTCCTCGATCCGTTTCCGGTGAGTCTCCTCTTCCCGAACCGGTTCATCGTCATCATCGTCGTCAAACACGATAGCCCGTTGACGTTTCCCGATATCTCGCCGCTGTTCACCTCGCTGTTGACGTAACCGACGACTTTCCTCCAGTTTTTGCTTGCGCATCCGCTCCTCTTCCTCCAACTTCCGGGCATCCACTGTCTGCATTTCCAAATCTTCCACCGTCTCCACCTTGAAAGAAATATTCGTCTTCTTCCTCTCGATCGGCGAACCGTTAAACCCGGTAGCGATCACAGCCACGTGCAACTCATCACCTAGAGCATCATCCTTACCGGCACCCCAGATCACGTCCACATCATTTCCGACCAACTCCTTCACGTAATCGGTAATCAAGGTAATCTCGTCCATCGTGATCTCCTTACTACCGTACAACATATTCAACAATATATTAGACGCCCCCCGAATATCATTACTATTCAACAAAGGCGATTCCAATGCCATTTTCGCAGCCTCCAGCGCACGATTCTCCCCAACCGATTCTCCGGCACCCATCAGAGCCACCCCACTATTCCGCATCACCACCTCCACGTCGGCAAAGTCCACGTTCACGAACCCCTTCAATGTGATGATCTCCGCTATACTCTTAGCCGCAATCGTCAACACATTATCCGCCATCTCGAACGCTTTCGACAACTTCAAATCCCCGTACATATCCCGCAACTTCTCGTTACAGATAATCAACAGGGCATCTACATAATTCGACAACTCGTCAACCCCTTCCATAGCTTGCTCCACCCGTTTTCGTCCCTCAAAACTGAAAGGGATCGTCACTATTCCGATAGTCAGAATACCTAACTCACGAGCTTGCTTGGCAATAATAGGGGCGGCTCCCGTTCCGGTTCCACCTCCCATCCCTGCCGTGATAAACACCATTTTCGTGTTACGCTCCAATATCGTTTTGATATAATCCAGACTTTCAATAGCCGACTGTTTACCGCGTTCCGGCAAACTTCCCGCTCCACGCCCCTCAGTAAGCTCCTTACC
>OGJK01003442.1_pt1 | contig 10841 bp, 3 predicted proteins | sample 1571961 | NCBI WGS metagenome assembly OGJK01 (sample SAMEA2582120, study PRJEB24529) | metagenome | biome: Human gut stool | place: China | collected 2011 | reverse complement strand
GTATCACAAAAATCTGTGATGGATAATCAAAAAATGGTGGGGGTATCAATAAAAAATAGGGGAGGGTATTAAGAAAAAAATGATTTACCTATTAATAAAAAGACGAAGTATAATAATACAAGAAGAATAATACAAGATTATTATTACAAGAAGAATAAATATATTATATATACACATATACAAACTGAAAAAAGCTTTGGAAGTAGAATCTTTAACTTATTATGGTTAAAAAATATATAGAAAATTGAATATAGAAAGATAGAAAAATAATAATGCTGTTAAAAAATAAAAAAATAATTTATTTTAAAATTATTTTTGAAAATAAATATAATAAAATACTTTGCAGTATTCTCTCTTAATAAAAGAAAATGGAATATAGAATCATAATGATTTATTTTGTGAAGAAATTATGATAATATAAGAATGAAAAACAACATTCAGCTCTAAAATAATACATAATAATTAGAGGTGAGATATGAGTTAGGGAGGGAATATGCAGAAGAAAAAATTATTATTATTATCAGCAATAGTTTTATTGATGGGAACAAATAGTTATGGAAGATTATACCCTAAAGATGGAGAAGTAATTACCCAAGAGAATATAGAAAAACATTTGGGAGAAAAACCAGATAAGAATGGTGTAGCAACAATTGTAAGTATTGCTAAAAATGTGGGGGCTAGTGTTGATGAGAAAGTAAATTTAGAGTTGGTAAATTCTGAAGATGGAGTTCTAAAAAAAGTTATAAATATAGCAAGTGGGAGTTCTGATATTGCGACTACTAATAATGGAATTATAAAAGCTACTAATAATGGTGGAAAAGGAGTAGAGATAGTTTCTATTCAAAGTGGGAAGTTTGTAAATAATGGAACTATTGGTATTAATGGTACTGGTGGAAAAGGAATAAATATAACTGGAGCTAATGTAAAAACAGAAAATAATGGAACAATAGAAGTTAATGGGGGAGCAAGTGGAGTTGTTGTAAGTAATGATAGTGCTTATTTTGTAAATAATGAAACTGGAAAAATAATAGCAACTGGTGAAAACTCAAAAGGAATAGAAATAACAAAAGGAACAGCAGAAAATAAAGGTATAATAGAAGCAAAAGATGGTGCTATCGGAGTTTATGTAAATGGAGGAAACTTAACAAATAGTGGTAAAATAATAGCTTCTGGAGTAAATACTGATGGAGTAAGAATAGAAAAAGGTAATTTTACAACAGATGAAAATAGTGTGATTGAAGTAAATGGAAGTGATAAATTAACTTCTGGTAAATCAGAAGCAAGTGGTGTAAAAGTAAATGGAACTTCTAACTTTGTAAATAATGGGATTATTAAGGTATCGGGAACTACTGATGGAGCATACTCTGGATATCAATCAAAAGGAATAAATATAAATAGTGCAACTGCTACTGCAGAAAATAAAGGAACTATTATTGTTGAAAGAAATGGAATAGGAGTAGGAACAAAAGGAACATTTACAAATAATGGTGGAATAAAAGTAAGTGGAAGTGGAATAGGAATAAATGTAATAGATAGTGGAAATGCCATTAATAATGAAATAATAGAAGCTGATGGAAAAAGTTATGGAATACAAGTATCAGCTAAAGGAACAGCAACAAATAAAGGAACTATTATTGTAAAAAATGGTTCAACAGGAATAACAACGTCAAAGGTAGATGGAAATACAACAAGTTATACTGATATAATTAATGAAGGAGTTATTGAAGTAAGTGGAGATAATTCGACAGGAATGCAGGCTAATGATAATAGAAAAGTTGTAAATAATGGAGATATATTAGTAAATGCAGGGAAATTTACTTCTGGGATGAAAGCTTATGGTAAAAATGCATTAGCAGAAAATAATAAAAATCTAACTATTATTGGAGATGGAATAAATACTTCTAATGGAATGATTGCTCAAAATGGTGGAAAAGTAGTCAATGGAAAAGATGGAGTAGTAAAGGCTAGTGGAAAAACAACCTCAGCAATGTCAGCTAGTGGAAAGGGTTCAGTAGCAGAAAATAATGGTAAGATAGAATTATATAATAATGCTATTGGTATGAAAATAGAAAAAGATGGAATAGGAATTAATAGTGGAAGTATAGTTGGAATAGGAAAAGGAGTAACATTAAATAGTGGTATTTTTGTTAATAATGGAACAATAGATACTACTGGAAATGCTATTGAATCATATAGTGGGACTAATAATACTGTTTACTTAAAAACTGGAAGTAAGATAAATGGAAAAATAGTTGGAAATATAGGAATAGATGTACTAACATTAGAAGGAAAGGATGGAGAATATGATAACCTTGATGTTTCTAGCTATGAAGCTATAACAGTTAGAAATGGAAATGCTACAATTTCTAATTCTACAATAGCATTAGAATATAATAAAGGAATAAAGGATTATTTAACAACTAGTGAGTCTAAATTAGATGAAATGGAAAGTTCAGCTAGTAGTCAATCAAAAGCTGAGGGTAACGGAAATTTAACTTTGGAAGAAACAAAATTAGTTATAGATTTTAAGGATTCATTAACAAATCCAAATGCAACAGAAAATCCGATAATAGATGCAGGAAGTTTAGCATTTAAAGGAAATACTGCTTTAGTTTTTAATTCAAGTGATGGAAGAACAGAATTTAATTTAAATGAAGCTTTAGGATTAGAAAATGGAATAGATATAAAAGATGCTATTTTTGAAAAAACAGCAGTATGGGACTATCAAACTGATGAAAATGGAAATATAATAGCTAAAAAAGAAACTTATGATAATGTAATTACAGATAATAGATTAGATGGTTTTGCTAAAGTATTTGAAGAGAATAGAAGTAGTATGTCAGGAGATTTTTTTGAGAAAGTTGTAGCAGAATTAGATACATTAGAAACTAGAGAAGAGTTTAACGATGCTATGGCACAAATGTCAGGTGGAATACATGGATATACTGTGGATATAGCAGCAATCAACTCAAGAACATTAGTAAATACTATGAAAAATAGAGCAATGTCAAGAGAGTATTTAACTACTAGACCAGTAAATACATGGGCTCAAGATGTTATATATTTAGATGGAAATCATAGAATGGATGGACTTATGTCTGCTTCATATAATGAAAATGGAATATTAGGAGTTACAGAAAAGCAAGTATATCCTAATGCAAGATTAGGATTTATTTATGGTGGAAGTAATGGAAAAGCAAAATTTAATGGTGGAAATAGTGGAGATATATCAACTACAAATACATATATAGGTGGATATTACAACTATGATTTTAATAATAATCTGTCATTAAATACTAATTTTGCTTTTGTATATGGACATAATAGAGTAAATAGAAAAGTAAATATAGGAAACTTCAGTGAGGAATTAAAATCTCATTATCCTACATATGCTATGGGAGTAGGAACAAGTGCTATCTATACTGTTAAAGATGATATGAAAAATAAAGCTTCATTCTATGCTGGAATAGATGTGAATAGAATAATGCAAGGAAATATAAATGAGAAAGAGGAAATAAAAATTGGCTCAAATGATAATTTAATGGTAAAAAATGGTGGAGCAAATGAATTTTCTTACTATTCAATAACTCCAAGTGTTGGATTTATGGTTCAAAATACAGGATATGTTTTTGATAAAAAATATTTAGTCGGAGCAGATTTAGCTTGGGAAACAGAGCTAGGAAATATTAAAGATGGAAAAAGATTAAAGATGCAAGGTATAGCAGATCAATACAAAGTAGGAACTATGGAGAGAGAAAATATATTTTCTACAAGTATCTTTGGTCAAATAGATTTAACAGAGTCTTTAGCTTTAAATGGTAGATATTCAGCATCAATCTCTGATAATTATAATTCAGATTTAGTAACTTTAGGAATGACATATAAAATGGATACATTTGCTGATAACTTTGTTGTAGGACCATTTTTAAGTGGATTAGAAAATAATAAGTTTACTTCAGACAGATGGAGTGGAACATTTGCATTTATGTTTGAAAATGAAGATAACTCAGATAGAGTTTACTATTCACAAATAGACAATTCATTAAATAGTGGTGATTATGCTACATCAATGTTAGTGAAACCTAAGTTTACTTTAAGCTTGAGAGATAAGAAGACAAAATGGTCATACTATTTTGAAGGATATTATAGTGCTAATGATTTCTTGAAAGATACTAAGGCTGGAGAGGCAGAACAAAAGGCTACAAGACTTCATGGTGAAGCTAGATGGAGTGATTCATATTCTAAAGGAAGATATGGATTCAATATTGGATATAGAAATGAAACTTCAGATAAACCAGCATTATCATATAGTAAAGGACCAGCAAGAGTAGAGAGAGGAGTTCATCAATTAAGATTAACACCAAATTTCTCATATAACTTAGGTAATGGATTTAGATTAGATATGAAGACTACTGGAATTTTTGAATATAATTACACTGGACTTATAGAAGGGAATATGGATTTTTTAATGGAAAATGAGCATACTTTAATCTATACAGGATTTATGCCAAGATGGACATTGAGAATGGGATATTATAGAGAAGATAGATGGATGGACCATGACAATATTAAGTATTCCAGCTATAATGCTAATTCAGGAGAATATGTTTTTGCTAAAGGACCTGGAAGATATCAAATGAATCAATTAAGACCATCAGCAACTTACTACTTTGGAAATGGAGACAGTGTAACACTTTCTTTAAGGATACCATTAGGAAATGGAGCTTGGTATAATGAGTTAGGAACAGATAAGAAAGCTTCTGAAAGTTATGAGAGAAGATATTCAATAGATTATAACCATGTGGTAGTACCTGGATTTAATGTATTTGGAGGAATTACTTTCCTAGATATTAAAACAAAAAATACTGATAGAACTAATGCAAATTTTGGAAAAATATCAAAGTCATATTCATTTAGACCAAAACTAGGGTTTAGTTATAGTTTCTAATAGGAGGAAGGAGAAAAGATGAAAAAGAAATTAATATTAATATGTGCAATACTAGCTTTAGCAACTACTTCTTTCTCTCAAGAGGTAGAAAAAATAGAGAATACAAAAAAACAGGAGATTTCTCAACAGGAGATAAGAGATTATAAAAAGATAAGAGATGGTTGGGTAGAATTTTTAACTGGCTTACCACAAGATGATAGAATTTTAGAGATGTCAAAAGCTGACATCTCTAGAATAGTAGCTATGAATGAAGGAGTAGCAGATAAAGTTTATGAGAATATGAACTTTGATAAAAATAGAACATCTATTTTTAAAGGTGCTGAAAATATGAAAAATGGAGTTCATGTTATGAGACAATATGAGAACTTAGTAAAAATAGCTAAGGCATATGCAACTCCAGGAACTAAATACTATAAAAATGAAAAAACTAAACAAGATATAATAGATAGTTTAGATTGGTTGTATGATAATGCTTATCATGAAGGATTACCAGAAATAGGAAACTGGTGGCAATGGGAGTTAGGAATTCCTAAAAATCTAAATGATTTACTAACTTTAGTGTATGATGATGTACCAGCAGAAAAAAGAATGAAATACCTAAAAGCTTCTCAATATTTCCAACCTTATGCAGAGTGGTCAGGTGTAAGTCCATCGGCTTCTTACTCTTCATCTCCAGATAAGAGAATTTCTACTGGGGGAAATAGAATGGATACATCGATAATCTCATTTTTAAGAGGTGTATTGATGGAGGATAAGATACAAGTATTAGATGGATTAAATGCAGTGGCTGATGTTGGAGAGTATGTAACTGCAGGGGATGGCTTCTATAGAGATGGTTCTTTTATCCAACATGACAATGTAGCATATAATGGAACATACGCAGCAGTACTTTTTAATGGACTAGGTTCTATTTTATGGTTAATTAATGGAACAGAGTTTAAAATAGAAGACCCAAGAATAGATAATATTTATGAGTCTATTTTAAATGGATATAGTTATCTTATGATAAATGGAGGAGTGAATGACTCTGTAAATGGAAGATCTATTTCAAGAGATAAGTCTAATGATGTTGAGAAAGGAAGAGCGTTAGTTAGTTCTTTTGCAATGTTATCAGAGGGAGCTAGTCCAGAGTATAAAGAAAAGTTACAATCGTTAATAAAGAAATTAATTCAAGATAATAATTCTTATTATACAATAGACAAAGTAAGTAATCAAACTATAAAAAATATCTTAATAGATATAATGAATAATAAAAGTATAAAACCTTTAGAAGTAAATGGGACAAAAGTTTTTGGTGCCATGGATAGAGTTGTATATTTCAATGGAAAAGATGGAAAAGTAGTAGTGTCAATGCACTCATCAAGAGTAGCTAACTTTGAGACAATGAATGGAGAAAATATAAAAGGTTGGTATACTGGGGATGGAATGACATATATCTATGGGAAGGATTCAAGTGCATTTACAGAATTTTGGCCAACAGTAGATGACTATCATCTACCAGGAGTAACTAATAGTTTAAATCCTAGAGGAGATAAATCAGGAGAGAGAAGAATGAAGCCATTTTTATCTTCAAAATCTTTTGTAGGCGGAGCTGAAACTGGAAGAGAAGCATTTGTAGGAATGGATATGATATCTTGGAATAAACAAACTGAGATGAAAAAATCTTGGTTTATGATAGATGGAGTTATTTTAGCAATAGCTTCAAATATAGATAGTAGAGATGGAATAATTCATACTACAATAGATAATAGAATTTTAGAAGATGGAAAAATCTATTTAGATGGAAAGCAATTAAAAGAGGAGATTACAATTCAAAATCCTAAAAATCTTTCTATAAACTTTAATGAAAACTATCCAGATGAAAATATTGGATATAAGATAGTAGAAGCTCCTGAGGTAGTAGTAAAAGTAACTGAAAATAAAGGAAGTTGGAAAGATATTGGAGGAAGCTCTGATAAAGAGATAACAAAAAAATATTTTACAACATATATCAATCATGGAAAAAATCCTAAAGATGCAAAATATGCTTATGTAATTTTACCAATGTTCTCTAAAGAAGAGGTAGATAGTTTTGATACTTCAAGATTTGAAATAGTAAAAGCTGATAATGAGGTTCATATAGTTAAAGATAGACAAACTAATACAGTAGGTATAAACTTCTGGAAAGATAAACCACAAAAGTTTGAAGGAGTAAAAACTTACTCAACACTATCAGTAGTGAAGAAAGAGAATGGAGATATCTTAGATTTATATGTAAGTGATCCAGCTCAAATACAAAATTATAATTCAAAAATTGAATTAGATGGAAAATATGAGTTAGTAGAAAGTACAGATAATAATATCAAGGTAAATACTAAAAAATCTATAACAGAGATAGAAGTAGATTTAAAAAATAATGGTGCTACTAAATACATAAAACTAAGAAAAGTAAAATAACTAATAAGTTTTCATAAAGTTTTCCTAATAAATAGAGAGGATAGAAAATTAAAAATCTATCCTCTTTTCTTTTATAGAAAAATAGCATCTACATTATTCTATAAAATGAGTTAAACAGAATAATGAAGATTTACATTAGAAAGGATTTTAATTAAGATAATTATATATTATTAAATATTTATTATAAAAATTAAATTTATAAGAAAAGAGGTTATGATGGAAAAAAATAGAATTACATTGAGAAAGATGCTACTTTCTATTGCAGTTTTACTTAATAGTTGTGTTTATGGAAATTATCAATTTGAAGAAGAAATTCCTCAAAATATAATTGTTGGAAAAAAGTCAGAAATAGAGATATCAAAAGAGATAGTAAAAGATGGGAAGCAATCTTTAAAATGGAAATTTGAAAAAGGAGAGAAACTTTCTATAAAGGGAGATGTAGGATATAAACCTTTTCAAGAGGGAGGAAAGGAAAAATCAAGAGCAAGTTTTGCTATGTGGATATATAATAAAACTCCAATAAAAGATAAACTAAAGGTAGAGTTTAAAAAGTATGGAGAAACGAAGTCATACTTTGAAATAAATATGAATTTTACAGGTTGGAGAACTATGTGGGTGCAGTATGATAGAGATATGAAGGGAAGAGCAATTACAGGAATGGATGAAATAGTATTTGTTGCTCCTAATTCTGATGGAGAGATATATTTAGATCAGATTATACCTTCTATTTTGATAGATCCTAGATATAATGCTAGAGATGAGCAGGTAAATTTTGTAAATCTGCCAGCTGATTACACAGCTAATGCTCACTGGATGGCTCTATATAAAAATTATAATCAAATAAAGAAAAGTAATTTAAAAGAGATAACATCTCAAGAGAGAATAGGATTACAAAAGATAGGGGAAAAGTTAAGAAAAGATATATTGAAAAGTGTAAAAGTAAAAGATAAAAATATTAGAGAGAAGAGAGAAAAGTTAGAAGAGTATAAAAAACAATTCTTAGCTACTCCACAGTTGATAGAAATCTATGAAGAGTTATCAAAAGAGGAGTTTGCTTTGATAGATTATCTTCCACTTCAAGAGTTTGGAACTTATTTAAGAGAGCTAGCATATATGTATAATTCTACAAATGATAAAAACCAACAAGAAGAGATATATTCTATATTTAAAGATGCTCTTGATTTTATGTATAGTCAAGGGTGGACAAAGGGAAGCTCTCAAGGAACAATACACCATCTTGGATATAATATAAGAGAGGTATATCAAAGTATCTTACTTATGAGAGAACCGCTTTTATCTCATAGAGATTTAATTAAAGCTAAAGAGATGGTAATGTGGTATAGTGCTATGGGAATGATATATACTCCAAGTGAAGAGATAAAAGGTGTAAATATAGATGTATTGAATACAATGTTATCTGGAATGTTAACAGCTATAATGTTAAATGAAGATGAAAGAGTAGCAACTGCACAACTTAGACAATTCAATAATTATCTAGCTTACGGAATAAATTATACACCTGGTCTTTCTGGAGGTTTTAAAGATGATGGTTCTGTATTTCATCATATGCAAAATTATCCAGCTTATGCAAAAGGAGCTTTTGAAGGATTAACTCCAATAATCTATTACTTAGGAAATACAGATTTTGCTTTAGATGAAACTGCCTATAATAAGGTAAAAAAATCTGTTCTTATGTCAAGAATCTATTCTAATAAATATAATTGGTTAATTAGTATAAGTGGAAGACATCCAAATGATAGTTTTAAAATATCCACTGATGTATTTGGATATGCAGCATATGGGAAAAAAGAGGGTATAGATAAGGAGCTAGCTGAAGCATATTTAAGACTTGATAGTGGAAAATTTGCCAAAGAATTTAAAAAACTTGGGTATAGAGAGGAAGAAACTCCAAATGGAGCTTGGACAATGAATATGGGATCGCTACAACTTCATAGAAGAGATGAGTGGTTAGTGGGAGTAAAGGGATTTAGTAGATATTTGGTAGGAAATGAAACTTATAAAAAAAATAATCTATATGGAAGATATATGAGTTATGGAACTGTTCAAATATTACAAAACTCTTTAAAAGAGAGTGGATTTGTACAAGAGGGATGGAACTGGGCACACTATCCTGGAGCTACTGCTATTGCTTTACCATTAGAAGAGATGAAGTCGAGTATAGCTCAAGTAGATACATTTAGTGGAATAGAGGAGATGTTACTTTCAGATGAAACTTATTCTGGAGGAAATAACTTAAATAACAATGGTATGTTTGCTATGAAATTACACGAAAATCCAAAATATAATGGAAGCCATAGAGCTAGAAAATCTGTATTTTTCTTTGATAATAGAGTGGTATTATTAGGTAGCAATATAGAAAATGACGATAAAGTTAATGAAACTCATACTACTCTTTTCCAAAACTATTTAGGAGATGGGAAAATTGAAAAAGTAGAAAAGGTAACGAAGGGAGATATAGTTTTAGTAGATAGTCAAAATAATATCTATGCAGTTGCTAATGGAGAGGTACATTATAAAAGAGAAAAACAACACTCTTTTGACCAAAAAGAGGGAACTCCAACTGAAAATAATTATGAGTTAGCGTATATTAACCATGGAAAAAATCCAAAAGATAAGGGATATGAGTATAGTATCTTAGTTAAAGGAAATGAGGAGGAACAAAATAAATTTAAAATTGATAAAGGATATGAGGTACTTAAAAAAGATTATAATGCACATATAGTGGAAGATAAAGTATCTAAAATGAGGGGATATGCTTTATTTGAAAGTGGAAAGATAAAGGATAGGTATATCTCTGAAATAGATACCCCATCTATGATAATGATTGCTCCAATGGAAGCTGAGATAGAACTTAGTTTTGTTGATCCAGATTTAAGACTTTATGAAGGAAGAGATGAAAACCAGTATGATAAAAATGGTAAAATGAGAGAGGTAAGTATATATTCTAGAGCTTGGAATAAAAATAATTCAATACCTCATACTTCAAAGGTTGTTTTAAATGGAAAATACAAATTAGAAGAGAATAAAGGGATAAAAGTTGAGTATAAAAATGAGAAAACAATTCTTTATATAACAACTACTTATTCTAAAGTTATAAAAATTAAGTTACAAAAAATTTAAAAAATATTATAAATTCTTAAAGAGAATTTAAAGTAAAAAAGAAGGTACTGTTGCAAATTCTTAAATTGCAATAGTACCTTCTTTTAAATTTTAAAGTTAATTCTTAAATACCATCTTCGTCATCAGTAGAGGTATTAGTTATAATAGGATTAAATAATATTATATTGTCTTTAGCGAAGTTTAAAATCTCATCTGCTACTTCCTCTTTGGACATGAGTTCGAGATTTTTTTCTTCTTTTTCTGAAATGATTGTAACCCTGTTGGTATCTGTTCCAAATCCAGCCCCCTGCTCTTTCAAATTGTTAGCTACAATCAT
>OGJK01003438.1_pt1 | contig 10856 bp, 8 predicted proteins | sample 1571961 | NCBI WGS metagenome assembly OGJK01 (sample SAMEA2582120, study PRJEB24529) | metagenome | biome: Human gut stool | place: China | collected 2011 | reverse complement strand
AATACAAATAAATAGAATTTTTAAATTAAAATCAATTATTTATAATTATTTTCGAATTGTGAAAAATAGTTTTTTGTAAAATGATAAAAATTTTAGATTTGATATATGTCAAACTAAAAAATCAGGCGCTCTGCAAAATGTAATTCAAGGAAAAGATCATGAATCTGGAATCGCTTACATATCGACACGTAAGAGTTTTTCTGGCTCTGTACAAATCACGCAGCGCGAGCAGGGTGGCAGAAGAACTGAAGATGACGAACTCGGCCATCACCCGGACGATCGCCTGTCTGCGCGAAATTTTTTCCGACCAGCTGTTCGTAAGGACTAACAAAGGCTTCGAGGTTACGGCCAAGGCTACGGAAATCGCTCCCTTCATCAGCCACCTGACCGAACAGTATCGGAAACTCGACAAAGAGTTTGCGGGATTTCAGCCGGATCAGTCCGAAAGCTACTTTGAAATACTGCTTTACGACGAATTCTGCTTCGCTGTTCAAAAGGTCATCTGCGAGGAAATCCTTCCGGTAGCACCGCACATGCATTTCAACGTGCGCATCCTGAACTACGACTGCGGATCCGACATCGCTAGCGGAAAAGTTGATTTTGCCGTTGTCTATGAAGGTTTCGATGACAAGCGGCTCAATTACGAATGCTTTGCGCACACCCACGACATCTACCTTCTCTTTAGGAAAGGGCACCCTCTTGAAGGGCGGACGGATTTGACTGTGGAGGATCTGACGCGCTATCGGGTCCTCGAAATAGACAACTACGACGATCTGGCCTGCCCTCTCCTCGTGGAGGTCTGCAGACAGTACGGGGGCCAGATGGGGATCGACGAATACACCGAAAGTGTGTCGGCTGCATTCCAGACACTGGCTGAGACGGATTCCGTTACGGTGGTCTGCAACCAGTTCACGCTCAATTTTGCGGATTCTGTGGAAAACCTGAGCTATGTCAGGCTGCCTGCAGCCATCCAGGGGTGCATCAAGGCGATGCGCAATCAGGTGAGGCCGATCGGAAATTACGTGGTTTATGGAAACGCCAATCAGTCGCAGGTTTTCCGCTTCGTGAAGGACAAGCTCGTCGGAGGGTTGGGACAGGCCTGGCAGGCGGCAGAAAAAATGCGGAGGTGAACAGGATCAGACAATCTCGAAATCGAGTTTTTAAAAGCAAGGATGACTTCATTTTAATAATAAAAACAAATAAATAAATAGGAGACAAACTATGAGAGTTTCTCGTCGTGATTTATTGAAAGGTGCGGGGGCTACTGTTGCAGTAGGCGGCCTGTCCGGCCTCATGATTGGCTCCGCGAGCGCAATGCATTCCGTTGGCGCCAATCCGGTGCTGCTTGATAAGCGCAGTGGGACGGTGAAGTACCACAGTTGCCTGAGAAACTGCGCTGACCGCTGTCTCATGAAGTTCCGCGTCCAGGACGGACGCATGACCTTTGTGAGCGGCGCCGAGGAGCAGTTCAAGACAGGGTCGTGCCCCTGCGTGAAGGGCCAGACGTACGTGGAATACACCTATGCACCCGACCGGATCCTGCACCCGATGGTGCGGGTAGGGGAAAAGGGTTCCGGAAAGTGGAAGCGCATCACCTGGGACGAGGCATGGGATATCCTCGTCAAGAAAACCAATGAAGTCGTAGAAAAATACGGTTCTGAAGCCGTACTGCCGTATTCCTACTCCGGCAACTACGGTGCGATCGGCATGAGAGCCGCAGGGGACCGGTTCTTTAACCGTCTGGGTTCCTCGGTGCTGGACCGTTTGGTCTGTACGGAAGGCGGTGTCGCAGGCTACGGCAGCGTACAGGGCACAACCGGCCCGGATCCCGAAACCATTCCGGGGTGCGACTGCTATGTGTCCTGGGGCTTCAACGAAACCGTTTCCAACGTCCATGGCATCAAATACATCAACATGGCACGTGACAACGGCGCGAAAGTTCTGGCCGTCAACCCCAACCGTACTCCGATCTGCTCCCAGGCCGATGTCTATCTGCAGCCCCGTCCCTCGACCGACGCGTATGTGGCGGTTGGGGTAATGAAGTACATGCTGGAGCACGGGCTCGAAGATAAGGAGTTCATGGAGAAGTGCTGCATTGGCGCCGACAAAGCCGTGGCCCGCATCAATTCCATTTCCTGGGACGAAATTGTCAAGACAACGGATCTTAAGCGTGAAGAGATCGAGGAATGGGCCAAGGTCTATTGCACTGCGAAAAAGGTAATCATCCGCGGCGGCTACGGCATGCAGCGCAACTTCAACGGCGCGCGCATGACTCGGGCGATTGGCATCATGCAGGCGATGCACGGGATGTTCGACAAGCCTAACGCCGGCATCATCTATGACAACGTCCGGCCGATTACGGGCATGAATCTAGACAAGGGCAGGGGAAACTTCCTGCGCAAGGGCGAGCAGCAGCACGTCAACATGACGGATTTGGATACTGCCCTTCTGGGAGAAAACCCGACCACCGAGGGGCGCAAGATCAAGCCGATCCATGAGCTCGTCATCTACAACGGCAATCCCGTCGCCGTCTCCCCGAACGTGAATCAGGTGATCCGCAACCTGAAGCGCGATGATCTCTTCGTGGTCGGCTTCGACATGATCATGACCGACTCCATGCAGTACTGCGACCTGCTGCTGCCGGCCTCCACCCAGTTCGAGACGGACGACATCATCGGCGACTATCAGTGCTGGTTCGTCCAGATCTGTGAGAAAGTCATCGAACCGCTGGGCGAATCGAAGCCGAATCTCACTTTCTTTGAGGAATGGGCCCATCGGATGGGCTACACGGATCCTGCTTTCGATGAGACGGCCTTTGACATCATGCGCGACTTCCTGACGGATGCCGCCCCGTGGTACAAGGGCGTGACGGTTGAACGGCTGCAGAAGGAAAAGTTCATTAAGCTGCCGCTGCCAGAAAGCGTGCCTGTCCGCCATGGCCAGAAGTGCGGGACGCCTTCCGGAAAGATTGAACTCTATTCAGAATCCATGAAGAAGGCGGGATTTGATCCGGTGGTCGATCTTGGATTGCCGGAAAGCGAAATGCCTCCGGAAGAAAAGAAGCTCCCCTTCCGCATGCTCTCGCCCGGCATCCCCCAGCGTGTCAATTCGTCCTTCTACAACGTGAAGTACATCCGCGCCTTCAATGCCTACGAGTGCGAAATCAATCCTGCTGACGCCAAGAAGCTGGGCATTGCGGCAGGAGACCGCGTGAAGCTTTCCAACCAGCGCGGAACCGCATACTTCATCGCGCGCCTGACCACTCGCGTGCGCCCGGGCGTGGTGAGGACAACCAAGTGCAACTGGCGCTCCACCAATCCCTTCGGCCACAACACGAACACCAACAGCCTCACGACAGGCAAGCTCTCGGACTTGGGCGGCGGCTCTGCATATCACTCGACCCGCGTTGCGGTGGCAAAGGCTTAAAGGAGGCGAACTCAAATGGCAGAAAACAAACTTCAGAAAGGCTTCATTTTCCGTCAGGAAAACTGCGTGGGTTGCGGTGGCTGCACGATCGCCTGCCAGATCCACAACGAGCTGCCGGAAGACGTCCGCTTCCGCAAGGTTGATCTCTATGAGGTGAAGGACTCCAGAGGCAGGATCCGCGACGTGTGGCTGTCTCATGCCTGCATGCACTGCTCGAACCCGAGCTGCATGGCTGTCTGCCCGGCCGGCGCATTCCTGAAGCGCGACGACGGCATTGTTGTGCTGGATCGAAGCAAGTGTACGGGTTGCGGACTTTGCAGGAGCGCTTGCCCGTACGATGCCATCGTGATCAGCAAAAAAGACGGCAAAGCGGCCAAATGCAATATGTGCATCGAACTGCTTGATGCCGGCCTGAACCCGGCCTGCGTCGACGGATGCCCGATTAAGTGCCTGAAAGTGGGTAACACGGCTCAGGTCCTCAACCAGACTCCGGATGCCTCCCGGCAGGGCATTGGCTATCGCGACGGCCCCAACAGGCCCAACATGGTCATCATCAGGAGGCGCAGATAAAGATGGTCACAAGAGAGGGATGGGCTGGCGCTCGCGACTTTTTCCTTGCGTTTAAGGAAGGCTGCCAGAACGCCGGAAAAAAGGAAACTTTTCAAAGGCTTTCCAGCTGGGCGCAGAACAATGGAGAAGAAGCTCTGGCCCGGGTTGCCGGAAAGTTTGCCGGCAGCGCCGAGGCGGCTGAGGTGGATTTCAACCGCATGTGTATCGGTCCGGGGAAGCTGACTGTCCCTCCCTATGAAAGCGTCTGGCGCACTCACACCCGCATCCTTAACAATCGCTACTCGGCGGCCGTTCTCCACTCTTATGCGGAAGTCGGCCTTGCACTGGATCCCCGCTTCAATGAAATGGCCGATTTTTTCGGCAACGAGCTGGAATTTCTGTATTACCTCGCATCGCTGCTGCAGGCTCATGAGAAAGCCGGGCATACGGAAGTCTGTGAAGCCCTTGCCGAGGCGGCGAACCGCTTTTGGGCGGAACACCTCGGACACTGGGCTCATGATTTTCTGCTGGCCCTCGCCCAAGATGCGCAGGAAGCGGTCTGGAAGGAGTGGGCGCGGGTTCTCGATCGAAAACTGAGTTCACTTTTTGAAGGCGTCAGTCTTTCGCAAGACATGACGGGCATGGAAAAAACCATTGCCGTACCTTCAGCCAATTCAAGGAACTGCTATGCAAATCATTAAATATTTGACGGCCTTTGGACTTGGTGCCGCAGGTTCGGCCGCATGGGCTGCGGACAAGGCGGCACAGGAAACCGTTGAGCATATGCCGGAATTCTGGTCTGAGGTCCAGGAGCATGCGGTCAATGCCGATGTGCCTCAGCTGCTGGGATATCCCTCGGACCCCAGCCTGACCATGACGTACAACCCGGATGCGGTGAGCTCGGGCTATCTCGGCTTCCTGCAGGCAAGCACCACGATTGCGAATTTCATCTTCGCAGCCGTAGTGCTGGTCGCAGTCTTGTTTGCCGTATTCGTGATGATCAACGGACGCGCCAAGCTCGACCAAGGTTTCTCTGGCAAGCTGATCCCCAGGTGGTCCAAGCTGGACGTCTTCCTTCACTGGCTGACCGGCATTCCCGGAGTCGTGCTTATCCTGACGGGTCTGGTCATCGGTGCGGGGCGCTTCTGGCTTGAGCCGGCGATGTCCCCGTCCCATTTCTTCACCCTTGTGAGCGGATCCGTTCAGCTGCATAACTTCTTTGCCTTCCCGTTCCTGATCGGCGCCGTGATCATGATGGTGAAATGGATGAAGCGCCAGATGCCGGAAAAGGGCGACGCGGCCTGGTTTGCGAAGCTGGGCGGCTACATCAATCTGGGGAAAACAAAGGCCGAACATCCTGCTGCCGGCTTTGCCAACGCTGGTGAAAAGGCTTTTTTCTGGACGTTTGTCGTATTCGGCCTGTGCCTGATCGTGACCGGTCTGATGATGCTCTATCCGGCAGCTTTCGGCGGTGTCTCTAAAAACTCAGCTCTTCTCGCTCTCATTATTCACATTGTGAGTGCCATTGTTCTGAGCGCCTTCTCTGTCGTGCACATTTACATGGGCGCGGTCATGAGCGAGGGAGGAATCGAGAACATGCTCTCCGGAAAGTGCGATGAGAACTGGGCGATCCAGAATCACAGCCTTTGGTATGAGAAAGTCGCCAAGGGAAACTAACTTGGGATTTCTCCGAGATCTTTAACTCTCGACAGGGCGAGGCGCAGCTGCGCCCCGCTCTGCCGGCACTGAAAAGCAAGCAGCCATGATTGATCGAAGAACTTTGTTGAAAATGATGGCCGGCGGCATGACTCTGACGTTTGTTCCAAGCGCGGAAATTTTGGCGAAAACAAAAGGCAAACGTTACGGGATGGTTTTTGACGTCAGACGCTGCACCGGCTGCCTTTCCTGTACGGTGAACTGCTCCATGGAAAATCGGATCGGAGATGCACGGAGAAGAACGACCGTAGGACAGGTCGAACTCCGCGGCCCGACCGGCGGCGAGGCTGTGATCTCTATGCCGCGCCAGTGCAATCACTGCAGCAATCCGCCCTGTGTGCAGGTTTGTCCGACCAAGGCGACCTACAAGCGCAGCGAGGACGGCCTGGTAGTGATTGACTATGACCGCTGCATCCACTGCATGAACTGTGTTCCTGCGTGCCCTTATGGAGCCAGGCAGCCCGACAGCTCGCACAAGACTCCTCCTGAGAAGTGCAACTTCTGCATTCACAGGCTTCAGGCCGGACTGCTTCCTGCCTGCGTTGAAAGCTGCATCGGGCACGCCCGCATCTTTGGCGACCTCAATGATCCAACTAGCGAAATCTATAAAGTGATCAGCAGCAGCAAGACATACGCGCTTCTTACTCGACACGGAACCAAGCCCAACATTTTCTATATCGGACTGCCTGACTCGGTCAAGGACGAAGTTCTGCTGAAGCTCGACAGCAATGACTGGCAGCGGTAAGGAGAAGCTATGCAAGAGAAGAAAATCAGATACGGTCTTGCCTCCGAACCTGAAATGAAGAAAACCGGGGGCACAGTTGAATTAAGACCCGGAATTCGCCTGGGTTTTACCAAATGCTTTACCTGCAACAACATGTGTGGCATCCGCTACAGGTATGACGAAAGGGAAGGGCGTCTAACACGCGTAGCCGGCAACCCTTACTGCGAGGTTGTAACGGGCGGCAGGCCTCTGCCGCTTTCTACCCCGGTGCGCAAGGCCTATGAGATGCTGACAGGCGATTCCGGTCTTTCCCATCGAGCAACCACTTGCGGGAAAGGCGCGAGCGGTCCCGATGTTCTTTCTGATCCCTATCGAATCGTCAAGGTTCTTAAGCGCGCAGGAAAGCGCGGAGAAAACAAATGGCATTCGATTCCCTATGAACAGGCCCTCAGAGAAATCCTTGAAGGAGGGGATTTGTTCGGCGAGGGGCGCGTGGAGGGCCAATCAGCTATTTGCCACTTTTAACGAGGAGGACACGATCCGCGGCGGGCTTTTCAGCCGGTTCGTGACCAAAGGCTTCGGAAGCGTCAACCTCGTCTCCAAGCATGCTTATTGCGGATCTTCCGTGGGGATCGGTTATTCTCTGGGGCTCGACCCGACCATTGGGGCGGGCATGTGCGACATCGACTGGAATGAGTTTGAATACGGGATATTTATCGGAACGGCACCGGGCAGTTCCGGTGCGAGCCTGAACCGGCTGGGATTTGGGGCGGCCGATGCGCGGACGGCGAGAAAAGCTGAATATGTCTGTGTCGACCCTATTTTGAGGAATCCTGCCGCTGCCGAAACCGGGGCTTCGTGGCTGCCCATCATTCCGGGCGGGGACTGCGCGTTTCTGTATGCCCTCGTTCGAGTCATCATCGACCGGAAATGGTACAACGCTGACTTTTTGAGGGTTCCGTCTAAATCCGCAGCCGCAAAAGCGAAAGAGGTCAACTGGAGCAACGCCGCCTGGCTCGTCAATGTGGAAAGCGGCTCGATGGCGGACGCGGCGGAGTTTGGGCTAGGAAAGAAAGGCGAAGGGATCGTTCTGGTTGGGGGACGGGCGGTTTCCTCTGAGAAAGCGATTCTCGGCGATCTTGACGCTCAGGTGACCCTGAAGGCTCTGTCTGGCAAATCCGTTCGCCTTGCTACAAGCTTTGCTTTTCTGAAACGCGAGGCTCAAAAGCATTCGCTTGCAGACTACAGTCGTCTGTGCGGGATACCGGCAGAGAAGATTACCGCTGTGGCGGAAAAATTCACTCACCATGGCCGTAAGGCCGCCGTGGTTTCGAACACAGGCAACTATACGGCTGACGCCCCCATGGTGGGATGGCTGATCTGTATCCTCAACACGCTGATCGGCTCGCATGACGCGCGGGGCGGCGCCATTTATGGAAACGGCGCCCAGATGGGGTTTGAGGGAAGATACGATCTGAATACAGTCTCCGGGGCGCCTAAGCTGGACGGGCAAAGCACGGTGTGCCTCAACATGCCCTATGAAGAATCTACAGAATTCAAGCAGAAGGCGGCGAAAGGCCTTAAGCCTTATCCGGCAGGACATCTCTATCACAACATGAATCCAGGGTATGGGGCCTCGAATGCCGCGGAGATGCTTACGGCTCTTGCTAACAAATCTCCTTATCCGGCTAAAGCGCTGCTGACTTGGAGGAGCAACCCTGTTTACGCAGCTGCTTCTTTTAGCAGGCAGGCTGTCCGTGCTTTGGCTGATCCCCGGACCCTGCCGCTTTTTGTGTCGATAGATGCCTACATCAACGAGACCAATGTCTATGCGGATTACATTATCCCGGATCATGTGATGTACGAGGATTACGCCTGCGACCGCACCTGGGGGAGCTTTGACCAGTGCGTTGTAGCAGGAGCTCCTGTGTCCGAGTCCCGGACGGTGAAGGACGCCCAGGGCCGTAGAGTCGGCATGGAGCGCTTCCTCATAGACTGTGCTGTAAAACTGGGGCTGCCCGGATTCGGTCGTTCCTCGATACCAGTTAAAGACGGTTCTCCGGTCGATCTGCTGGATCCGGAGGACTGGAGTGTGCGCTACATTGCCAATGTGGCAGCCCAGTGCAAAGGGCTGCCACAGGTAACAGACGAGGATCGTAAATATGCCGGACTCGTTCATGCTATGAGGGACGTGACAGCGCGAGTGACAAAGGGCGAAGCCTCGCAAATTGAGGCTTTGTTCTCACGAGGAGGCTATTACGCTCATGAAGAGCGCTATGACGGCCAGTTTATGAAAAACGGAGGCGGCAAATTCCTGCAGCTATTCAACCCTGCTATGGCAGCGCTGCATAACTGCTACAGCGGAAAGAAGTACCCAGGAGTGCCAGTGCTGGACGAGCCTCGTTTTTTTAATGGCGACCCATGGTCGAAAATCTGGGGCAGCCAGCGTTTTCCGCTGCGTTTCAGTTCCTACAAGCCCATCCTGAGATCCCCTTATTCTGCCGCTTTCGAACATGATCTTCGGGTCAGTCCCCAGAACTTCATATTTATAAATAAGACAACGGCTGCCCGGCTGGGGCTTAAAGACGGTGACAAGGCTCGCTTGGTGAGCCCGAACGGGCTTTCTGCCGAGGGAGTTTTAAAGTGTGTTCAAGGCGTGGCGGCAGGGGCGGTTTGCGTTTCCCATTGCTTTGGGCATACAGGGTATGGCGCTAGGGACTGCCTGATTGATGGGCAGACGATTCGGGCAGACGCTCGGCGCGGCAGTGGTATTGCCGTTAATCGTTTGATTCCTCAGGATCCTACCCGGCCCGGTCCGGCTTCGCTCTTGTGCGATGTTTGGGCCGGCGGCAACTGCCGCAGCGGTATCCCGATGAGGGTGGAGAAAGCCTGAGCCGTAGCATTGCAAAGACTTCTCCAACATTCGGGTTGATGCGGCAGAGTCATCGCTGACATCGCCGGTAAGATTGTGGTACACCTCTATGCCAGAACTGTCCGGGGCGGTTCTGGCACTTTTTTAAGCTTTTTCAGCTTCCAGAAAGCAGAATTCCTTCTCTGTCCTTTCAAGGAAAATAAAGGAAGAATTGCCGGGAAGCGTATTTTCCTTTTTTATCTGAGCCTGTGAAATGAGCGCCGTGGTCATTGGGATCATGGCCTTTTTTATGACTGTCGGAGCGGTGGACAAAGCCCTCTTTGACAATCGGTTCGGCTATGGCAGGGAGTTTGAGCGGGGGTTAAACACGATGGGACCGCTTGCTATGGTCATGGTCGGCATTATGTGTGCTGCTCCGGTCCTGGGAGCGTGTATCGGCCCATTTTTCGGTAGGCTGTTCGAGTCCGTAGGATCGGATCCAGCACTATTTGCGGGGATGGTGCTGGGAGTAGATATGGGCGGTTTGCCACTAGCCCAGTCCATGGCTCACAGCAGTGAGGCGGCGGTTCTGTCCGGGATTGGTTTAGGAGGAACGTTCGGTTGCATTCTGACCTATGCGATGCCTCTCTCTTTCCATGTGCGGTTCGGAGAGTCGTTTGGATGTTTCCAAGGGACTGGTCATCGGCATTATCGCCGCTCCCCTCAGTCTTTTTGGGGTCGGTCTGGCGGAAGGCTATGCCATGAGCTCTCTTCTGAAACTAGGCATGCCCGCCTTCATCTTTGCGGCTACCGTAGCCGGAGCCCTTGCTTTTTTTGCGGAAAAACTGCTCAGGTCTGCCTTCTTGTTTCCCGTTTTTTGGTCGGCGGCTTCATTCTGCTGCTGGCAGTTGCTGCACTTGAAAATTATTTTGGTTTTGTGCTGATTCCTGGGATGGCCCCTATGGGCCGGCAGTTTGAGCTCATTGGGGAAATCAGTGTGATGCTGGCGGGAGCCTATCCCTTCGTACTGTTTATCCAAATGCACTTTGCGGGACTGCTCCATGCATTCGCTTCGTTTTTAAAGATTGATGACTCTGCAGCTTTGGGAATGATTGTCGCTCTCGTCAATCCACTGCCGACGTATACTTTGTTCGATCAAATGACCCGGCGGGGCAGGGTGATATGCTCGGCATTTTCTGGCCCCGCTCTCTGCCTTTTGGGGGATCAGCTGGGATTCGTATCGGCTGTATACCCGGCCGGAATCTCCGCGCTTTTTGCAGGAAAGCTGATAGCGGCCGTGGCCGCCCTGATTATGGCTCTTGCCTTAGTTGATGCCGGGTGAAAGTGCAGAAGAAACAGTTAGGATGGATGTCTTCTTCTGAGGTATGTCCTTTTATCGGAGCCCTGTGATTTCAGGGGAAAAAGCGGGCGAAAGGGCGCGGCCTTTCATACCCCAAAGCAAAAAAATGGATGGATCCAGGAGAGGAGAGAACTCCTCGGATCCATCCATCAAGCCGTTATGGGAGATTTAGGAGACCGTCCTCTCAGAGGGAGAGAAGGAGAAGGCGGTCTCTCACGGCTTTCGGCGGG
>OGJK01003433.1_pt1 | contig 10867 bp, 4 predicted proteins | sample 1571961 | NCBI WGS metagenome assembly OGJK01 (sample SAMEA2582120, study PRJEB24529) | metagenome | biome: Human gut stool | place: China | collected 2011 | reverse complement strand
ACGGCTACGGCGTGCGCGGATTCGTCCGTGACAACCTCCCGATTATCCCCGACACATTCACGCTCGTCCCCCGTCAGGTCAGGACGGAGAAGGGCTACAAACCCGACAGCGGCGTGGTGTCGCAAATAAAAATCATCAAAAGACTGTTCGACACAAGCGACCAAATCATCGTGGCGACCGATGCCGGGCGCGAGGGTGAACTTATCTTCCGCTACCTCTATCACTACACGGGCTGCACCACCCCGTTTGTGCGCCTATGGATCAGCTCTCTCACCGACAAGGCTATCCGAGAGGGATTGCGTAACCTCGAAGACGGCAGCAGGTACGACAACCTCTATCTCGCCGCCAAAGCGCGTAGCGAATCCGACTGGCTCGTGGGCATCAACGGCACTCAGGCGTTATCCATCGCCGCCGGACACGGTACGTATTCCGTGGGACGGGTGCAGACACCCACGCTGGCTATGGTGTGTGAACGCTACTGGGAAAACTGCCGCTTCACGCCCGAAGCCTTCTGGCAGCTCCATATCGCAACGGACGGTTGCGACGGCGAGGTCGTGAAATTCTCATCCTCCGTGAAATGGAAAGAGAAAGATCCGGCGATGGAACTATATAATAAGGTAAAGGCGGCAGGCTTCGCCACCGTCACGAAAGCAGAGCGTAAGGAGAAGACGGAGGAAACTCCGCTTCTGCACGACCTGACCACGCTCCAAAAGGAAGCCAACGCCAAGCACGGCTTCACGGCGGAACAGACGCTTGAAATCGCGCAGAAGCTCTACGAGAAGAAGCTCATCACCTATCCGAGAACCGGAAGCCGCTACATCCCCGAAGACGTGTTCGCCGAAATCCCCAAGCTGCTCGCCTTCATCGGGGCTTTGCCCGAATGGAAAGGCAAGGTGCAGCCGAAAGCCGTCCCGACACGCAGAAGCGTGGACGGTAGCAAGGTGACGGACCACCACGCCCTGCTCGTCACGGGAGAGAAACCGCTGTTCCTCTCCAAAGAAGACAACACCGTCTATCAGATGGTTGCCGGGCGCATGATCGAGGCGTTCTCCGAGAAATGCGTCAAGGACACCGCTACCGTCACGGCGGAGTGTGCCGGAGTGGAGTTCACGGTGAAAGGCAGCGTCATCAGGCAAGCCGGATGGCGTGCCGTATATGGTGAGGAGGACAAGGAAGAAACCGCCATCCCCGGCTGGCGGGAAGGCGACACGCTGACGTTGAAAGGCTGTTCCATCACGGAGGGAAAGACCAAACCCAAGCCGTTGCATACCGAAGCAACCTTGCTCTCGGCTATGGAAACGGCGGGCAAGGACATAGAGGACGACGCACTCCGTCAGGCTTTGAAGGACTGCGGCATCGGCACGCCCGCCACCCGTGCCGCCATCATCGAAACGCTCTTCAAGCGCGGCTACATGGAACGCTGCAAGAAATCGCTTGTGCCGACAGAAAAAGGGCTTGCCCTTTACTCTGTCGTGAAGACGATGCGCATCGCCGACGTCGCCATGACGGGCGAATGGGAGAAGAATCTGGCACGCATCGAGCGCGGGGAGCTGCCCGCCGACACCTTCTGCAAGGAGATAGAGGCGTACACAAAGGAGATTACCTCCGAACTGCTCTCGTGCGACAAGCTGTTCGCCCGCAGGGATTCCGGCTGCAAGTGTCCCAAGTGCGGAACGGGCAGTATGCAGTTCTACGGCAAGGTCGTCCGCTGCGACAACGCGGACTGCGGGCTACCCGTGTTCCGCCTGAAGGCGAACCGCACCCTTTCCGATGACGAGATCAAAGAGCTGCTCACCGATGGGCATACGAAGCCGCTCAAAGGCTTCAAGAGCAAGCAGGGCAAGAGCTTCGACGCCATAGTCGCCTTTGACGGGGACTATAACACGACTTTCGTGTTCCCCGAAAGGAAAACGAGCAGGAAATTTTCAGGACGGAAGAAATAGTATTAACTTTGCCACTTGTTCAGAGTAATGAATTGTTCTTCGATACCGGATTACACTCATACTTTGGATTTAGTGGTGGCACTCGGAGGGATACCGAGTGCCTTTTTCTTCCTTTTTTCAACCGATTATCCCGTTAAATATCAATCCACTAAACTCCAAAGTAATGAACAACAAGAAGAAAAACGAGGGTCAGACCGACTTTTCCTATTACGGTCTGTACCTGCTGGACTATCTCCGCACGAACAGGTTTGAACAGGCTTCCGACGATGCCTTCATCCGGGAACGTGCCGACCGTGCCGCCGAAACGTATGAGCGTGCGCGGCTCGAAGGCTATCCGTCCGAGGGGGCGCAGGAGTTGGCGATGGACACGCTCCTGCGTGGTCTTCGCTATTCCAAGTACGCCATCCTCCGCGAAGTCGTGGAAAACGAGTTTGCCGACGAAGTGCCGGAAAAGAAACGCGAAGCCTTCATCCGAAAGCTGCTGCCGCCTGTCGGCAACGTATTCTCCGCCTATGATCTTTCGGACGACAACTTCGCCCTGTCGCCCGAATACGACCTGCTCTACACGGAGCTGACGGGAGCCGTCGTCCTTTATATCGGGGAATATGGCGTTTAACCGCAAACAACGGCTGCGGGACAACATCGAGGCGATACGGACGGCATTCATCCTTGACAGGGAACGGAGGACGGCAACCGCCGAGGAACAAGCCATACTTCGGAAGTATTGCGGTTTCGGCGGGTTGAAGTGCATACTGAACCCGGCAAAGGAACTGACGGATGCCGTGCATTGGGCGAAATCGGACCTCGAACTGTTTGCCCCTACGGTGGAACTGCACAGGCTGGTGCGTGAAAACAGCAAGGACGATACGGAGTACAAGCGGTACGCGGATGCCATGAAGCAGTCCGTGCTGACCGCATTCTACACACCGCCGGAGATAACCGGCACGATTGCGGAGGCTCTGCATGAACACGGCATACGTCCCGACCGTGTGTTGGAGCCGTCGGCGGGCGTGGGCGCATTCGTGGATGCCGTGCTGGAAAACAAGCCGGACGCGGACATCATGGCTTTCGAGAAAGACCTGATGACGGGCAAGATATTGGGACACCTGCATCCCGACCAAAAGGTAAGGGTGCAGGGATTCGAGAAGATAGAGAAGCCCTTCACGGATTATTTCGACCTTGCCATCTCGAACATCCCGTTCGGCGACGTGGCTGTGTTCGACCCGGAGTTTACAGGAAGCCAAGACCCGGCAAGGCGTTCCGCACCGAAGGCAATACACAACTACTTCTTCCTGAAAAGCCTTGACGCTGTGCGTGAGGGCGGCATCGTGGCGTTCATCACCTCGCAGGGGGTGCTGGACGCACCGTCCAACGCACCCATACGCGAGTATATGATGCGTAATGCCAATCTGGTGGGTGTCGCACGCCTGCCGAACAATCTCTTCACGGACAACGCGGGTACGGAGGTGGGCAGCGACCTGATTATCCTGCAAAAGAACAGCGGAAAGAACGGGGAACTGTACTACAACGAGAAACTTTTCATGCAGACCGAACAGACGCCCATCGGCACTTCGGTGAACGGGTATGTATGGAGCATCAGCTCTCTTTCCAATACGGATTTAATCAGAGGCACAGACCCTTACGGGAAACCTGCCTATCAACTCCTGCACCGGGGCGGCATCGGGCAAATGGCGGAGGACTTGCGGGAACATCTGAAAATCGAGTTGCATCAGTTTGACAAAGAACTGTATGAAATGTACAGCCTGCATCCGGCACAGGGGAAAAGCACGGTTACGGAAACCATTTCCATACCAGTTGTCACTCCTGAGATACAGCCACGTAATGAAATGGCAGCCAAGCCCGAAGCGGTAACACCGCAGCCGGAGGAAGAAAAGCCGGAGATAGAGCCGCACCGTCCCGATTATTCGGAGGGCGTGCAGCTCTCCCTGCTCGACCTCTGGGGCATGACCGAGGAGGTACGCAAGCAGGAAGCACCCTCCAAGAAGAAAAAGACGGCGAAAAAGGAAAGCCCGGCAAGACGTATGCCTCCCAAACCGCAGGCGCAGGTTACGCCGAAGGTTACGACCGCACCGCCACAGCCGTCTGCCGCACCACCGACGGAGAACAGGGACAGCCAAGAAACAAAGCCGGTGAGTGTCGCAGCCAAAGCCGATCCGGATGATATTTACGCCACTTTGGATTGGGATACCAACCCGCCCATCAACGGCTTCTATGAAATGATGATGGACCTCACGCCGGAGCGACGCAAGGAGCTTCGCAGGCTGGCGGCACAGCATCAGGAGAAACGGCAGCATGTCCCGGACGTGAAAGCCGCACCGGAGCAGGAAACACGGCAACCCGAAACGCAGCCGGAAGTTGCCGCCACTCCTGCCGCTCACGCAACGGAAACGGCTGCAACCTCCCTTTTCCCCGAAATGGAAGCGGAAAAACCGGAGGAGGAACCTCTCGACCTTTCTCCCCGTCCGTTCAACGGCATGCTGGAGCCGCACTATCGTGACGGCTCTATGGTACTGGATGCTTCACGCAATCTCGGTTATTTGAAAGACCTCACGCCTTACGGCGCGACATTCCAACCGCTTGACCTGACTGGCTACCAGAAGGAGAAAGCGATGTTGTATGTGTCACTCCGTGATTCATACGAGCGGCTTTACCGCTACGAGGCGGAGTATCACGATGAAGGGTCTGCACAACGCATAGCGTTGAACACCTGCTACGATGAGTTTGTCATGCGCTACGGCAACCTCAATGCCAAGCAGAACGTGAAACTGTTGATGATGGATGCCGCCGGGCGCGACATCCTTTCGTTGGAACGTGCGGAAGACGGCAGGTTCGTCAAGGCGGACATCTTCGAGCGTCCCGTTTCCTTCTCGGTGGAGAGCCATGCCAACGTAAGCTCTCCCGAAGAGGCACTCTCCGCATCGCTCAACAAGTTCGGCACGGTCAATCTCGACTATATGCGGGAGATAACCGACAGCACGGAAGAGGGATTGCTTGACGCCCTCAAAGGACGCATCTTCTACAACCCGCTCGTAACCGGTTACGAGATAAAGGACAGGTTCATCGCCGGGAACGTGATAGAGAAGGCGGAGCGCATCAAGGCATGGATGGGTGACAACCCAGAAAACGGGCGTATGCCGGAAGTGAAGCAGGCGTTGTTGGCTCTGAAAGAAGCCGAGCCGCCGCGCATCGCCTTCGAGGACCTCGACTTCAATTTCGGGGAACGCTGGATTCCGACGGGCGTGTACGCCGCCTACATGAGCCATCTTTTCGACACGGACGTGAAAATCGCCTACTCCGCAAGCATGGACGAGTATTCGGTGGCGTGCGGCTACCGCACCATGAAAATCACGGACGAGTTTTTAGTGAAGGGCTATTACCGGAACTATGACGGTATGCACCTGTTGAAACACGCCCTGCACAACACCTGCCCCGACATGATGAAGTCCATCGGCAAGGATGAGCATGGCAATGACATCAAGGTGCGCGACAGCGAGGGCATACAGCTCGCCAACGCCAAGATTGACGAAATCCGTAACGGGTTCTCGGAATGGCTGGAAGAGCAGTCGCCGCAGTTCAAGGAACGGCTGACGACAATGTACAACCGCAAGTTCAACTGTTTCGTGCGACCGAAGTATGACGGTTCGCACCAGACGTTTCCCGACCTCAATCTGAAAGGATTGGCAAGCCGGGGTATTCAAAGCGTTTATCCGTCGCAGAAGGATTGCGTCTGGATGATAAAACAGAACGGAGGCGGGATCTGTGACCACGAAGTTGGAACAGGTAAAACACTGATAATGTGTATTGCAGCGCATGAAATGAAGCGTCTGAACTTGGCGCACAAGCCGATGATTATCGGGCTGAAAGCCAATGTTGCGGAGATTGCCGCCACCTATCAAGCGGCATATCCCAACGCGAGGATTCTGTACGCTTCGGAGAAAGACTTTTCGACCGCCAACCGCGTGCGTTTCTTCAACAACATCAAGAACAACGACTACGATTGTGTCATTATGTCGCACGACCAGTTCGGCAAGATACCGCAGTCGCCGGAGTTGCAGCAGCGCATCCTGCAAGCGGAGCTTGACACGGTGGAGGAAAACCTTGAAGTGCTGCGGCAGCAGGGCAAGAACGTGTCGCGGGCGATGCTGAAAGGATTGGAGAAACGCAAGCACAACCTTGTGGCGAAGTTGGAGAAAGTGGAACACGCCATCAAATCCCGCACGGATGACGTAGTGGACTTCAAGCAGATGGGCATCGACCACATCTTCATTGACGAGAGCCACCAATTCAAGAACTTGACTTTCAACACCCGGCATGACCGTGTGGCGGGGTTGGGAAACTCGGAAGGAAGCCAGAAAGCCCTGAATATGCTTTTTGCCATACGAACTATACAGGAGCGCACGGACAAGGACTTGGGGGCTACGTTCCTGTCCGGCACAACCATTTCCAACAGTCTGACGGAATTGTACCTGCTCTTCAAGTATCTGCGTCCGAAGGAATTGGAAAGGCAGGATATCCGATGCTTCGACGCATGGGCGGCAATTTTCGCCAAAAAGACAACCGACTTCGAGTTCAACGTGACGAACAATGTGGTTCAGAAGGAGCGTTTCCGATATTTCATCAAAGTGCCGGAGCTTGCCGCCTTCTACAACGAGATTACCGATTACCGCACGGCGGAGGACGTGGGTGTGGATCGTCCGCGTAAGAACGAGATACTGCATCACATACCTCCCACGCCCGACCAAGAGTATTTCATCAAACAGCTGATGCAGTTCGCCAAGACGGGTGACGCCACGCTGCTGGGCAGACCGCCCCTGTCGGAAACGGAGGAGAAGGCGAAGATGCTTATCGCCACCGATTACGCGCGGAAGATGGCTCTCGACATGCGCATGATAGACCCGCATTATGAGGACCACCCCGACAACAAGGCTTCCCACTGCGCCAAGACGATTGCGGAGTATTACCACAAATACGACGCGCAGAAAGGCACGCAGTTCGTGTTCTCGGATCTGGGAACATACCAGCCGGGCGACGGATGGAACGTGTACAGCGAGATAAAGCGGAAGCTGACGGAGGACTACGGCATCCCGGCAAGCGAGGTGCGCTTCATTCAGGAGTGCAAGACCGACAAGGCACGCAAGGGGGTGATAGACGCCATGAACGCCGGAACGGTGCGCGTGCTGTTCGGTTCCACTTCCATGCTCGGAACGGGTGTGAACGCGCAGAAACGGTGTGTCGCAATCCATCATTTGGATACGCCGTGGCGTCCATCCGACCTGCAACAGCGTGACGGACGCGGAGTTAGGGCGGGCAACGAGATTGCCAAGCGTTTTGCCGGGAACAATGTGGATGTCATCATCTACGCGGTGGAAAAGTCGTTGGACAGCTACAAGTTCAACCTGCTGCACTGCAAGCAGACGTTCATCTCGCAGCTCAAAAGCGGGGCGATGGGCGCACGTACCATCGATGAGGGGGCTATGGACGAGAAATCGGGCATGAACTTCTCGGAGTACATGGCGTTGCTCTCCGGCAATACCGACCTTTTGGACAAGGCGAAACTGGAGAAGCGTATCGCATCGCTTGAAGGGGAACGCAAGTCGTTCAACAAGGGCAAGCGCGATTCGGAGTTCAAGCTGGAAGCCAAGACGGGGGAACTGCGCAACAACACGGCTGTCATCGAAGCCATGACGGAGGACTGGAACCGTTTTCTTTCCGTTGTGCAGACTGATAAGGAAGGTAGTCGCCTTAATATTGTCAAGGTGGACGGCGTGGATTCAACCGACGAAAAAGTTATTGGAAAGCGTTTGCAGGAGATAGCCAAGAACGCCACGACGGGCGGTTTGTACAAGCCTGTCGGGGAGATTTACGGTTTCCCGATAATGGTGGTCAGCGAGAGGATACTCAAAGAGGGGCTGGAATTTACCGACAATCGCTTCGTGGTGGAAGGGAATTACAAATACACCTATAACAACGGGCATCTGGCGATGGCTGACCCGGTAGCCGCCGCACGTAATTTCCTGAATGCATTGGAGAGGATTCCGTCCATCATCGACCAGTATAAGGCGAAGAACGAGGTGCTGGAAAAGGAGGTTCCGCAGTTGCAGGAGATAGCGGGCAAGGTGTGGAAGAAAGAGGACGAACTGAAACAGTTGAAGTCCGAACTTGCCGCGCTTGACCGCAAGATACAGTTGGAGCTTGCGCCGCCCGCGCAGGAAGTCACCGAAAAAGAAAAGAACGGGCAGGAGATCAAGCCAGATGCGGAAGGTGTACGGAGCATATCGCCACAACAAACCGATGATGTCCCGCAGATTCGCAGCCCGATGGATAAACGAAGTCCGTCTGGCAATTTCATTGCCAATCATATCATTATCGGGCGTCCGGGTTTTCAGTTTAAGGATGAAAACCGATCGAAAGGGATAAAAATTTAAAATTATGAATTTTATATAAAATATTAATAGGGGCTATCCAAAAGGTCTAAAAGTAAATCTTATCCCCTCTGCAAGTATCTGTAGAAGAGTGATTGCAAGAATTTCTTTCTTTTTGGGCAGCCTCTATTAAATTTATTTATTCTTTCTTGATTTATGTTTATAAACATTATACCAAAAACATTCCAACTAACCTTGTTTATGTTTTGTCAGCCACCATTTGCACAACCATATTTGACTCCCAAAGAGAGTGAATTCGATAAGATAACTTGCTGCATACCCACAATAAGGGGCTAAATAGAATACGAATGGGAAATAGATAACAGTACCGACAACAGATTGCGTTATGTAGTTGGTTAAACTCATTTTACCATAAAGCTGTAATGTGGAAACCGCTTTTTTGACACGTTCCTTATGACACAATAATATGAACGAGAATATTTCTACAGAATCATCAGTAAAACAGAAAAAAATACTAATTTTGTTTTTGATGATCATTTCAAAAGGAATTAGAAAAAATGTCTAATTCTAACTTATAGAGGAAAAAGCAACAATTAAATATTAAAGAATAAAAGATACGAAAAATATGACGCCAAAAGAGATACTACAAGAATGGATTGACTGCTTCAACGCCGCCGATGCAGTCGCTTTGGCAAACTTATACGCTCAGGATGCCATAAACCATCAAGTCGCAAACACCCCGGTTATAGGAAAAACAGCTATCCATAAAATGTTTGTAAATGAATTTGCAACCTCAAAAATGGTTTGTATTGTTGAGCATATATTCGAGGATGGAGAATGGGCTATCATGGAATGGAAAGATCCGCTCGGGTTGCGAGGATGCGGATTCTTCCATGTGCAAAACGATAAAATCGTTTTCCAAAGAGGTTATTGGGATAAGCTCAGCTTTCTCAAACAGCACGGTTTAACCGTAGAGAATAGTGATAAAAATCCAAACACATAACACCGTCCGATATGGGAATCATCATTCATTCTTTAGAGTCCGTTTCTTTCAAAGATTTGTATGCGGCATTCTCATCCGCATTCAAAGATTATGATTTCTCTTTGAATGCGGATGAATTGCGACGCATGCTCGACCGACGAGGATACAATCCACAACTATCTTTCGGAGCATTTTTCGAAGGACGGCTGATTTCTTTTGTGTTTAACGGAACAGGCATGTACAACAACATCTTGACGGCCTATGACACAGGGACGGGAACCGTACCTTCATTCCGGGGATTACACCTAACCCAAAAAATATTCACTTTCAGCCTCGAATTGATATATCAACAAGGAGTTCGGCAATATGTACTGGAAGTTTTGCAACACAATCACAAAGCAATAAAAATATATCGCAAATTAGGCTTTGAAACACAGAGAAATTTCAACTACTACTCTGCCAAACTGAGCGATATTGTTCCTGTATTGCAAGTAAACCATACCGCATGTCGCATACTCCCATCGGATTTAAAAAACTGCCTTAACCAAACGGCCTGGTTCGATTTTCATCCTTCATGGCAAAATGACAGGGCTTCACTGGAACGCGGAATCGACAATTTGGACATATTGGGAGCTTATGAAAGAGAAGAACTTGTCGGATTTGTTATCTTTGAACCGGCATCAGGCGATATTTCATCCCTCGCAGTTGCAAAAGATTACCGGCGTAAAGGAATAGGTAAGTCCTTGCTTAAAAGTGCTGTCAGTCATTTTCAAAGCGATGTACTCAAATTTACTAATGTTGATTGCGATTGTGAATCAGTCACTGGTTTCTTGTCATCATTAGGACTTACCCCAAAAGGACAACAGTTTGAAATGGTCAGAAAAATTTAACCTACATTTATATGAATAGCCCTCATCATCAAATAACGGTTCTCAGCTATACGCAGGCAGGGATTTTAACCACTGAACTTCCTACGAAGAACTGAACTTTAAATTTACCACTTAACTGTCCTACGAAGCACGAAACCCCTGCTTGCGTATAGGTGATGTTATGCGGTCGGTTTTCATTTTCTCTTCTTTCTCGTTAATTTGTCAAGCAAAGTTACTAAATTTGCAGTCAAGCAATTTCAATTTTTGAATTATGTATTTCAGCAGACCTTGGACTTCTATCTAAGTGATAGGCAGTCCTGAAAATTCCAATCTCTTTTAGGTCAAGACAATTAGTCTATGGGTTTCGTGTACCGACTTTTTTGTAAAGGCGTTACGTTGTCATAGTTGCTCTGTCGGGTAATACTGTCTATTCACTTCTCCACACACCACAACAAAAATGATTGAACGTATCAAATCGTTGGGGGAAATGGAGACGAAGCAGAAATGTGTAGTTCAACGGTTCGAGATTATCATTCCCCTCCACCAAAAAATAACGACCCAATATATAGCCTCCGCAAGTTTTACTTGCGGATTTTTTAGTTATCGCAGATTGGACAAAGGTTTCTTTGCTACTTTCTTTGTCCGCCATCATGCTCACTGAAAGAAAGT
>OGJK01003422.1_pt1 | contig 10901 bp, 9 predicted proteins | sample 1571961 | NCBI WGS metagenome assembly OGJK01 (sample SAMEA2582120, study PRJEB24529) | metagenome | biome: Human gut stool | place: China | collected 2011 | reverse complement strand
TACTCGTTATCGTCATTCTTCTCAGAACGCTCGCGTCTGTCGTCGCGGCGTCCGCCTCTTCTGTCGTCACGTCTCTCCGGACGGTCGCTTCTTTCGCGTCTCTCCGGACGAGTCAGCTTCTCAAGATCAGCTGTCATGTCCTCCGGTCTCATCGTCAGGTTGATTCTTCCCATGCGGTCAACCTCAACGACTCTTACCGTAACCTCATCGCCGATGTTGACAACATCCTCTACCTTCGCTACGCGCTTGTCCGAAAGCTTGGAAATATGAACCATACCATCCTTGTTCGGAGCAAGCTCAACGAATGCACCGAATTCCATGATGCGGACAACCTTACCTGTGTAGATCATGCCCGGCTCAACATCTGTCACGATGTTCTTGATCGTAGCGATCGCCTTGTCGATCATCTCCTGATCAGTACCGCAGACATTGACTGCACCGTCATCTGTGATGTCGATCTTAACGCCAGTCTCGTCGATGATCTTGTTGATCACTTTACCCTGCTTGCCGACTACATCGCCGATCTTAGCCGGATCGATGGTGATCTGTGTGATCTTCGGAGCGTACTTGGACAGAGTCTTTCTCGGCTCAGAGATAACCGGAGCCATGATGTTGTCCATGATGTAGATACGGGCTTCACGGCAGCGTCTGATCGCCTCCTCGATGATCGGGCGTGTTAAACCGTGGATCTTGATATCCATCTGGATCGCAGTGATACCTTCGTGAGTACCGCCTACCTTGAAGTCCATGTCTCCGAAGAAGTCCTCAAGACCCTGGATATCGGTAAGAACGATATAATCGTCGTCTGTCTCGCCTGTTACAAGACCGCAGGAGATACCGGCTACCATAGTCTTGATCGGAACACCTGCTGCCATAAGGGACAGGGTAGATGCACAGATGCTGGCCTGGGATGTGGAACCGTTGGACTCCATCGTCTCAGATACAGTACGGATCGCATATGGGAACTCTTCCTCGCTCGGAAGTACCGGTACAAGGGCACGCTCAGCAAGAGCGCCATGACCGATCTCACGGCGTCCCGGTCCTCTGGACGGCTTTGTCTCGCCTACGGAGAAGGACGGGAAGTTATAGTGGTGCATATATCTCTTAGTTGTCTCATTCTCATCAAGACCGTCAAGACGCTGTGCCTCGGAAAGCGGAGCCAGTGTGCAGGCATTTAAGATCTGGGTCTGTCCACGGGTGAACATACCTGAACCATGTACACGCGGGAGGATATCGATCTCAGCTGCTAACGGACGGATCTCGTCGATGCGGCGGCCATCCGGACGCTTGTGGTCTTTTAAGATCATCTTTCTTACTGTCTTCTTCTGATACTGGTAAACAGCCTCACCAAGCTTCGCAAGATACTCTTCGTTGTCTGCAAATGCTTCCTCGAGTCTCTCTGTGATCACACGGATATTCTCTTCTCTTGTCTGCTTGTCATCTGTAAATACAGCCTCTTCCATCTCAGCAGCCGGAACGATCTCCTGGATCGCATCAAAGAGTTCCTGCGGAACAGCAAAGCTCTGATACTCATGTTTCGGCTTTCCACACTCTGCAACGATCGTGTCAAAGAAAGCGATCACTTTCTGGTTCAGATCATGTGCCGCAAAGATAGCTTCGATCATCTTCGCTTCCGGAACTTCTTTCGCACCGGCCTCAATCATGATAACCTTTTCCTTTGTAGAAGCAACTGTCAGTGCAAGCTCGGAAACTTCCTTCTGTGCTGCTGTCGGGTTGAATACGAACTCTCCGTCAACAAGTCCAACCTGTGTTGTAGAGATTGGTCCGTCAAACGGAATATCAGAAATACTTGTTGCAAGTGCAGCACCAAGCATAGCTGTAAGTTCCGGGCTGCAGTCCTGATCTACAGAAAGAACAAGATTCTCAAGTGTTACGTCATTTCTATAATCTTTCGGGAACAGAGGACGCATCGGACGGTCGATGACACGGTCTGTCAGGATCGCATTCTCAGATGCTTTACCCTCTCTCTTATTAAATCCTCCCGGGATCTTTCCTACAGCGTACATTCTCTCATTATACTCTACGCTGAGTGGGAAGAAATCAATTCCTTCTCTCGGCTTGTCAGATGCTGTTGCTGTACACAGTACAGTTGTGTCACCATAATGCATCAGCACTGCACCATTCGCCTGTTTTGCCACACGGTCAACATCCACGCGCAGTGTTCTGCCGGCCAGTTCCATTTCAAACTTTTTATACATGGTTTTCTCCTTTTTATCTTATCTTCGTTTTATATGAGCAGAACAATTTGCTCCGAAACTACTGAAAAATGTACTATTCTATAGCAATTGAAACCCACTGTAGTCGTTGGATAATACACTTTTCAGTGGTCTCGGTTCTTCTCTACCCATAAGCTTTTAAATTATATCATATTCTATAATAAGAAGTAAATAGTTTTCCAAAAAAAGAACAAAAAGTACCAAAAATTCAGACAAAAAGAAACAGACCAGAAACCACATCATCAGATGCAGCTTCTGATCTGTCAATTGATCTTCTTTTTTGGAAAATCTTATTATTTTCTCAGACCAAGTTTCTCGATCAGAGCACGGTATCTCTCGATATCTACTTTCTTGAGGTATGCAAGAAGTCCTCTTCTCTGTCCAACCATCTTAAGAAGTCCTCTTCTTGAGTGGTGATCCTTCGGGTTAGCTTTGAAGTGATCTGTCAGCTCGTTGATTCTTGCTGTAAGGATAGCAACCTGTACTTCCGGTGATCCTGTATCTCCCTCTGTTCTTCCAAATTCTTTGATGATAGCCTGTTTCTTCTCTTTTGCGATCATTGTAATATCCTCCTTAAAATTCTTAGTTAAACCGCCTGGCATTAAGCAATGGTCGGAGTGATCCGATTACCGAACACCGGCTGATTCATAACCTTTGCTAGTATAGCACAGGGGAACATTCTTGTAAAGAACTATTTTCCAGAATCATTTGCACAGAATCATTTCTGCATGTAACATGCCCTGATGAATACTCTCTGAATCCTGTCTCTGCAGCTATATCCTGATCCATCAGCTTTTTGTCAGTGGATGTTCTCGAAGATATTCCTCACCATATCGCATATCCTGCATCACGCACGCTTTCAGTTCTTTCAAAGAATCAAATCTTGTCTCCGGTCGCTCAAATTCCAGGAACCGGATCGTAATGTACTTCCCATATGCATTTCCTGCATAATCATAAACGTAAACTTCAAACAATTCTCTCTGTTCCTGCATTACCGTCGGCTTGACTCCTGCATTTCCCACACCACCATACCATGTTCCGTCAATCAGAACCTGGCAGGCATAAACTCCGTACCGCGGAAGAATCTTCCCATCCTGTGGTGCAACATTCATCGTTGGGAATCCCAGAGTACGCCCCAGTTCCCGTCCATGTTCTACAATTCCCGTCATCTCATAAGGATATCCAAGAAGTTCCTGTGCCAGCCGGATATTTCCATGGGACAAAGCCTCCCGTACATAGGTGCTGCTGATCTCGCGGTCTCCCAAACGTGCTTTTTCTACCACATCAACAGTATAATCATATTTCTGTGCATATCGCTCCAGCATCTGATGATCCCCGCGTTTTCGATACCCGAAGGAGAAGTCCGAACCAACAACAATATGTGCAGCATGAAGTTTTTCGTAAAGGATTTTCTGAATAAATCGTTCAGCTTCCATCGTCATCAGATCTCCGGTAAAGGGATAATCGATCAGGTAATCCACCTTTCCAGCCAGCAGCTTTTTTCTTTCTTCTTTTGTCATCAGACAGCTTCTCTGCATATCAAATGCACATACAACACTGACGCAGTCGTTTCCCGCATAAGAGCGGATCTTTTCAATCAGTTTCTGATGTCCTCTGTGAAGCCCGTCAAATTTTCCAAGAGTTACGGCTGTTCTTTTTTCCTCTCTGAAAGCATCAATTCCTTTTATATACTGCATAATTACCTCAATTCTTCCGGGTCAAGGAACATTTTTACAAGGTGGAACATTTTTTTGTCTTCCATATACCGGTAAATTCCGATAAAATGTCCCTTTGCATCATATACTCTGACCTTTTCACCGGAGCAGAATTTTCCAGTTTCCGATAACTGGTTTCTGAAAAAATCATTTCCATTATAGGCTTTGGGAATATATTTTTCAGCAGGGACAACGGACTGTAATTCACTGAACATCTGATCCAGTGGGATCAGTGCATCTTCCAGCCTGCCATTTTGTGCAAGGTCACGAAGTTCCTCTAATTTCAGACTGTCTTTCAACTCGAATCTTCCGACTTTTGTCCTGGTCAGTTCTTCCATACAGCCACCTGTTCCGAGCAGATTTCCTATATCATGACAAAGAGTGCGGATATACGTTCCCTTTGAACATGTCACTTCCATCCTTACTCTCGGCAACTGTATTTCTTTGATATGGATCTGATAAATGGTTACTTTTCTGCTTTTACGTTCTACTGTCTTTCCCTCTCTCGCAAGCTCATACAGCTTTTTCCCATTGACTTTCAGTGCAGAATACATGGGAGGGATCTGATCGTATGTGCCTTTGAAGCTTTCAATCACTTTTGTCACTTCTGCTTCATTCAGATGGTCTGTCGGCTGTTCTTTCAGTATCGCCCCTGAAATATCCTGCGTATCCGTTGTCTTTCCCAGTAACAGTACCGCCTCATAAGTCTTATCGCGGTCTGTCAGAAGATCGCATAACTTTGTTGCACGCCCCAGACAAACAGGAAGCACCCCTGTCGCATCAGGATCAAGGGTGCCTGTATGACCGATCTTTTTCTGACCGGCAATCTTACGCAGAACGGCAACTACATCATGGGATGTATATCCTTTTTCTTTATATACATTTATAATTCCGTTCATTCTTAGTCTTCCTGTTCTATTTTTTCATCTAATTGCTTTTCGATCAATGCTGTCAGATTATTGATGACATCATGGACGGAACCTTTCATCGTCACTCCGGCTGCACGGACATGACCTCCGCCACCGAAATATTTTGCGATCCTGCTTACATCAACCCGTTCTTTGGATCTCAGACTCACTTTGAAAGTCTGTGGAGCAGTTTCATGAAGAAACATCGCCACCTCTACTCCTTTTGTCTGACGCATCTGGCTGACGATACCCTCAAGATCAGACGGTTTTGCCTGGAAAAATTCCATTTCTTTCAGACGCACCACTGAAACAATGCACCGTTGATCCAGCACCATAATGCTTTCCAAAAGTGCCCTTCCAAGAATCTGATTCTGCACATACGTCTTTTCATAATATGTCCGATCCGTGATCTTTGCAGTATCGACCCCTTTCCGCATGAGCTGTGCCGCTGCCTCCATCGTCTCCGGGCTGGTGCAGGAATAGCGGAAAATTCCGGTATCATGAGCAATTCCCATATAAAGAGCCTCTGCCGTCTCAAGACTCATTTTATCATAATCCAGCAGATTATATACCAGTTCAGAAGTAGAACTTGCATCCGGCACAATATAATTGACATCTGCAAACGCCTCATTGCTCACATGATGGTCAATGCACGCAGTCTGCTTTGATTCTATGAATAATTTCTGGGAAAATCCAAGACGCTGCAGATCCCCACAGTCCATACAAATGAATAGATCATAGATTTTCCCTTCAGGGAGCTCACTTTTGACTTCATCGGTATGACGGATCATACTGTAAGCCTCCGGAACTGATTCCAAATACAGATCTGTCTCAATCTGCGGAAAATTTTCTTTCAGATAAAGATACAGTCCCATCGTAGAACCTACACAGTCGCCATCCGGGCGGACATGTCCGCCCAGTGCAACACTCTGTTTTCCCTCCAGCAATTCCTTCAGATTAAACATCCTGCTCATCAGCTCCATCCTTTAAATCTCTTGTCACTTCATCGATTTTTTTACTGATATTCACACCATATTCGATTGACTGATCTACGATAAACCGGATTTCCGGTGTATTTCGCATATTGATCGTACGTGCCAGTTCGCGGCGGATATAGCCTTCCGCACTCTGAAGTCCCCGGATGGTATCCTGCTGGGCTTTCTCATCACCCAGTACACTGATATAAGCCTTGCAGGTCTTCAGATCCGGAGCTACCTCCACGGCAACTACAGAAGTCATCGGTGCAACGCGGGGATCCTTGATCCCTGCACGCAGGATATTGCTCAGCTCACGCTGGACTTCAGCATTGACACGAGTATTTTTAATACTGTTCTTTCTCATTGCTGCTCCTTTTACTTACGCTCAGTCTCGACCATCTTATATGCCTCGACCTGATCGCCCTCTTTAATATCATTATAATTTTCAAATACAAATCCGCATTCGTAACCTGCTCTTACTTCCTTCACATCGTCTTTGAAACGCTTCAGGGATGCAAGTGGTCCGTCGAATACTACAATGCCATCACGCACCAGACGTACAGAACAGTTTCTCTCGAAAATACCATCCAGCACATACGCACCTGCGATCGTTCCGACACCGGATGCCTTGAATGTCTGACGCACTTCTGCATGACCAAGCACTTTCTCTTCAAATACCGGATCCAGCATTCCCTTCATAGCTGCCTCTACATCTTCGATTGCATTGTAGATAACTCTGTAAAGTCTTAAGTCTACACCTTCGCGTTCTGCAATTTCTTTTGCAGTCGCATCCGGACGTACATTGAAACCGATAATGATCGCATTGGATGCCGATGCAAGGATGACATCAGATTCGTTGATTGCTCCGACACCACCGTGGATGATCTTTACTACAACCTCATCATTGCTCAGCTTCAGCAGACTCTGCTTGATTGCCTCTACTGATCCCTGAACATCTGCCTTTACAACGATATCCAGTTCTTTCAGGTTACCCTCCTGGATCTGGTTGAACAGGTCATCCAGTGACATTTTGGATTTTGTCTCTTCCAGAAGTTTTACTTTGTTCTGTGAAATAAATGTCTCAGCAAATGCTCTTGCCTCTTTATCAGAAGCACATCCAACAAAGACTTCTCCTGCATTCGGCACATCATTCAGACCAAGGATCTCAACCGGCTGGGACGGACCTGCTTCTTTGACACGTCTTCCCTTATCATCCATCATCGCTCTTACACGGCCATGTGCACTTCCGGCTGCGATAGCATCACCAACATGAAGCGTTCCTTTCTGTACCAGTACAGTTGCAACTGCTCCTTTTCCTTTATCCAGCTCTGCCTCGATCACAAGACCACGGGCAGCACGGTTCGGATTTGCCTTCAGTTCCATTACTTCTGCTGTCAGAAGGATCATTTCCAGAAGCTCCTGGATTCCTTCTTTTGTGTGTGCAGATACCGGTACGAAGATCGTACTTCCGCCCCAGTCTTCCGGGATCAGTTCATACTCTGTCAGCTCCTGCTTTACCCGTTCGATATTGGCACTTGGCTTATCAATCTTGTTAATGGCAACAATAATCTCGATTCCGGCTGCTTTTGCGTGGTTGATCGCCTCGATCGTCTGCGGCATAACACCATCATCCGCTGCTACAACAAGGATCGCGATATCCGTAGAATTTGCTCCACGCATACGCATTGCTGTAAATGCTTCATGTCCCGGAGTATCAAGGAATGTGATCTTCTCTCCGTTGATCTCGACAACGGATGCACCGATGTGCTGTGTAATACCGCCGGCCTCACGTCCTGTTACATTACTGTCACGGATCGCATCCAGAAGAGAAGTCTTACCATGGTCAACGTGTCCCATAACGCAGACAACCGGAGGACGTTTCACCATCAGGCTTTCATCTTCCTCATCCTCTTTCAGGAGTTCTTCGATTACATCCACGACCTCTTCCTTCTCACACAGAACATCAAATTCCATTGCGATCTCTTCAGCAGTATCGTAATCAATCTCCTGATTTACCGTAACAACTTTTCCCTGCAGGAACAGCTTCTTTACGATCACAGACGGAACAATCTTCATCTTGTCGGCAAGTTCTTTGATCGTAAGAACTTCTGGAATCACGATCTGCTTGATCTGCTCTTCCTTCTTTTCTTCCGGCTTATTCTGCGGTTTCTTTACTTCGACCACATTTTTCTGCTTTTTGCCTTTTTTGCCCTTGCCCTCAAATGCCTCGTCTCTGTATTCTTTCTTCTTATTATCTCTCTCTTTATCTTTCGCCTTATTTCTCTGGCTCTTCTGCTGCTCGACGATTGGAGCTGCGTCTCTGTCCGCACGGTCATTTCTGCGGTTATCATTTTTTCTGTCAGGACGAGATCCCTGACCATTTCTTCCATCACGGTTATCGCGGCCTCCGAACCCCTGTTCGCGTCCGCCTCTTGCATCACGGTTGTCACGCGGTCCTCTTTCCTGACGCTGACCTCTTCCGTCTCCATTCGGACGTCCGCCTCTTGCATCACGGCTGTCACGAACCGGACGGTTCTCTCTGTCACTGCCTGGACGCTGTGGTCTGTCATTTCTCTCCTGACGTACCGGTCTTCCCTCTCCGCTGGTACGTCCTGCTGTCTGAGCCGGTCTTTCTGTGCGTACCGGTCTCTCTGTCCGGTCAGTTCTCTCCTGACGCGTACCTGTCTGAGCTGCTCTCTCTGTACGCACTGGTTTTCCCTCTGCACCTGCTGCACGTACCGGACGGTTCTCTCCTCCGCGTGCATTTCCCTGTGCTGTACTGCGTCCCTGATTTGCTCCCGGACGCTTATTTCCCTGCAGTCTGCTGCTATTTCTGGAATTCTGCGGACGCACTACAAATGCAAGATTTTTCTTCTTTGGCACTCCGCTGTCCTTTTCTGCCGCTTTTTCTGCTGCCGGTTCTGCCTTTGCAGGTTCTTCATTTCTGCCGGCATTTTCTCTTCTAATCTCTTCTGCCACGTTATCCTCCACTGTACTCATATGATTCTTAACTTCAACATTTTTCTTTTTCAACTGTTCCAGGATTTCCTTATTCCCTACTCCCAACTCTTTTGCAAGTTCATATACCCTCGCTTTCGCCATATCAAACAACCTCCTTCAGGCAATCAAGAACACTCTTTTAATGCTTTCAAAATTCCTTTTGCAAATCCTTCGTCCAATATTGCCAGGGATGCACGGAACTGCTTTCCCATTGCATGCCCCAGGGTATCTTTATCGCTGTAGAAAATAATGGGAACATCATAAAATTCACACATATCCCGAAACTTCTTTTTCGTATTCTCCGATGCATCCTCTGCCACAACTACAAGCCCGGCTCTTCCTGACTTCGTTTCACTCTCTGTCAGGAACTCACCACTTGCACAGCGTCCTGCTTTTGTCGCAAGGCTGATCAGCGAAAGTACTTTATCTCTGGCCAATCCGCTCCATCTCCTTTGCAAGTTTTTCATAAACTTCCTGTGGAATTTCCTGCTTAAAGGAACGCTCCAGTCCATGACTCTTCACTGACAGGTCAAAGCATGCTTTACACGGACAAAGGTAAGCACCTCTTCCGTTCTTCTTCCCGGTCACATCAACCAGGAATTCTTCTTCCGTTCTGAGAATCCTGATCAATTCTTTTTTCGGTTTCATTTCTCCGCAGCCCACGCATTTACGCATGGGAATCTTTTTATTCACTGCCAAATGCTTCACTCCTCTGAGTCTTATTCTCCGTCTGTCTCCACAAACTCAATTTCATCGCTGTCTGTCTCGTCCGCAGCAGCCTCTGTATTCTCTTCTTCCTCATCATATTCACCGACTGTATAGCCTTCTTCACCGACCATACCCATCTGCTCCATATAATTTTCCGGAAGTTCGCCACTTTCGATTGCCTGCGTCTCACTCTTGATATCAATCTTGTAACCTGTCAGGCGTGCTGCCAGTCTTGCATTCTGACCTTCTTTTCCGATTGCCAGTGACAACTGATAATCCGGTACGATCACACTCGCTACCTTCGCATCCGGGTCGGCCATAACAGAAATTACTTTTGCCGGACTCAATGCATTCTCGATCAGAAGTGCCGGATTTTCATCCCAGTTAATAATATCAATCTTTTCACCACGCAGTTCCTGTACTACTGCATTGACTCTCGCACCGTTCATACCGACACATGCGCCTACCGGATCTACGTTCGGATCTGTGGAGCTGACTGCGATCTTTGTTCTGGAACCTGCCTCACGGGCGATCGCACGAATCTCAACGGTACCGTCACGAACCTCTGCGATCTCGGCCTCAAACAGACGTCTCACAAGGTCCGGATGAGTTCTGGATACGGAGATTCTCGGTCCTTTCGGGCTGTCCTTGACTTCCAGGATATAAACCTTGATACGCTCGGTTCTCTGGAAGGTCTCGCCTTTGACCTGCTCAGCCTCCGGGAGGATCGCATCGATCTTTCCGAGATCTACGCTGACATTGCGGCCGATGTAACGCTGAACGATACCTGTAACGACCTCTTTCTCCTTGCACTGCCACTCGCTTAACTGGGATTTCCGGCTCTCCTCGCGGATCTTCTGTAAGATCACGTTCTTCGCGTTCTGGGTCGCGATACGGCCGAAATCATGGGAATCAATGGGGATCTGGACGATGTCGCCAAGGACATGTCTCGGAGCGATCATTCTTGCGTCGGCGAGGCTGATCTGTGTGATCGGATCCTCCACGTTCTCAACGACCTCTTTTTCCATATATACGGAATAATCGCAGCCATCCGGATCAATGATGACTTTCACATTGTCGGCCTTGCCGAAATGGTTCTTGCAGGCTGTGAGAAGTGAATTCTCAATGGCCTCCAGCAATGTGTCCTTACTGATGTTGTACTCTTTTTCGAGTATATTCATCGATTCCATCAGTTCCTTGTTCATTTTTTATCCTCCTTATTAAAAATCGAATGCCAGACGGATTAAGGCAATGTCTTTTCTATTAAATGTGCTCTCGGAACCGTCCTCGTAGCGGATCGTTACGGTGTCAGCGTCATATGCCGTGAGAATTCCGGAGAAATCTTTCTGTCTCTCA
>OGJK01003421.1_pt1 | contig 10901 bp, 9 predicted proteins | sample 1571961 | NCBI WGS metagenome assembly OGJK01 (sample SAMEA2582120, study PRJEB24529) | metagenome | biome: Human gut stool | place: China | collected 2011 | reverse complement strand
GACTGCTTTTCGAAGCTGAACGGCAAAGGAACGGATATATTCGTCTCCCTTGTCGTGACCCAGACTGTTGTTGATCGTGCGCAGATTGTTGAGGTCAAACACGCAGACCGCATACACGCCGGAAATTTCTTCTCCTCCGTCGCTTCCCTCCAGAATCTCTTCGCATTTATTTTTATTTGGCAGGCCCGTCGCCTCATCGAGATAGACTTTCTTCTGCAGAATACGGTTCATCGCCGCATAGCGGACGGCCTTGATCAGCTCCATGCCGATGACAAACACCAGACCGATGATATCTCCTACTACCACCTGCTCCAGCTTCTTCAGCGAAGACGCCATTCTCTGCGAATACGCTTCCGCAAGGCCCGTCGCCTCGTCACAAATTTTGAAAAAGGTCTCACTCTTTTCGATAATCGCGGTATTCTCATATCCTTTTTCACGCACCAGCAGAATCTCTGCCTTCAGCTCTTCAAAATATGATGCCAGCTCAGTCATCTTATCCTGAAAATCCCGGTCATCCAGGCGCACCAGATCCAGCTCGCTGCTTCCGTTCTGCAGACCGTCGATATAAGCGTTGATGTCTGCAATCATCGTATCCTGCGGTTCTCCCGCATCCTCCAGCTTGATAATCCGCTGCGTTTTTCCGCGTACCAGACCGGCATAGTTGACAACGCGGGCCGTTCCCTGTATTTTCTCGACCATCGACATAATGCAGAAAAACAGAATAATCAGAATGATCGTCAAAACCGTCATTGCGGTTTTGGAAATAAAAGATGTTTTTTTCTTACTTTTCTTTTTCTTCATCGCTCACGCCGTAAGCCGCGTCTTTCGGCATCAGGATCGCAACCAGGATGCCGGACACGATGGACAGACCGCCCATGAATGCCAGCGCGCTCTTGAAGCCGGTGATGAGGTCGCTGCCGCCGACGACGGCCATGACGCCGATCATGATGAAGCTCAGCAGCAGGGAAGCCAGACCGTTGAGGGCCTCGAAGATGCCGTACATACGGCCCTGCTCTTCGTCGGTGCCCGTCATGCGGATGCCCTTCATGATGGCCGGCCAGAAAGCAAAGCCGCCGGTCAGGCCCATGAGCAGCCAGATGATGACGGCCATGGTGTAGCTCTTATACGTGAACATGAACAGGAAGCTCAGCGCTGCCTGACCAAAGATGGAGATCAGCAGAACCGGCTTCGGGTTGAACTTGTCTCCGATCCAGCCGCCGGGCAGATAGGAGACGGTGCAGCAGATGCAGTAAGCGGTCATCAGAGAGCCGAGCTGGGCATTCGTGCAGCCCATGGCGGCAATCATCTGATCGTAGAAGCTGGACTTCATGTACGGCATGACGTACATAAAGCCATAAGCGATCCCGAGTGCGAACAGCAGCAGGAAACGCTTGACATTTTTCGATGCGTTGCTCGTGTTTGACATGTTTCTTCTTCTCCTCTAAGTTACATTTTCATTCCAAATTCTCTGCTTTTGCGATACAGGGGGAATGCTCTCCATTTCTCTCGATGGCTCACCTCACTCGGTCCGTATTGGTTTTTCCAACTCCGTGTCCCATTTCTCATCATTTGTCTGACAAATCATTGACTTAAAAAAAAGAATGTGCTAATGTAGACACAGATGGAAAACCTCCCGATAATTGTCAGACAACTTTCCGGCGAATAAGGAAAGGACCTGATGTAGGCCCTCGAATTTGTCTGACACATTTGATTATTTCAATCATACCATCGCTTTTTTTCTTTGTAAATAATCATAATGTTCAAAAAATCGACGCAATTTTTGTGAATATCGCTTAGCGAGGTGACAGCATGAAACCGAAGTCCAGCACAAACTATAAAAAAATCGTGGACGCCGTCCTCGACCAGATCAACCACGGCCAGCTCCAGAAAGGCGACAAATTGCCGACGGAGCTATCCCTGGCGACGAAGTTTGACGTCAGCCGCACGTGCGTGCGCGAGGCGATCAAGAGTCTGGAGGCCATGGGCATCGTACAGAGCATCCAGGGCAGCGGCTCGTACATCACGAACACGCCGGAGCTGTCGATCAACCGGCCGATCTGCGCGCTGTTCGCGCTGAGCAACAGCACGCTGGAAAATGTGCTGGATCTGCGCATCGTGCTCGAGACGGACGTGTGCCGGGACATCATCCGCAGCGCGTCCGACGACGAGATCGAGCGCCTGTGCGCTCTGGCCGACTACGACTATATCGGCACGCCGATCGACCGGCAGTCCGTGCTGGACTCGCAGTTTCACAATTCACTCATGCGCATGTCGCACAACGCCCTCATCAAATACATCTACACCACGCTGTCCTCGCTCATGGACATCTACCGCGCGCGTGTGCTCGAGGAGACCTGGCGGCTGGAAGAAAAGGCCCTGACACGCGCCGGACACCAGGCCATCGACTTCGTCTTGTTCCAGCATCAGGGTGCCGAGAACCACGTTATCTTCCAGCTGCTCGCGGGCGACGGCTTCGGTCATGCCCTTGTTCTTACGCAGTTCGACCAGGCGAGCCACGTAGCTTTCGCGCACCACTTCCGGGTCGACGATTTCGATACCGGCGCCCAGCTCAACGCCCTGCGCTGCTGCAACGCGGTTAATCTCATCCGGGTTGCCCAGCAGCACACAGGTGGCGATCCCGCGTTCGGCGCAGATGGCTGCGGCTTTCACGGTACGCGGCTCGTCGCCTTCCGGCAGAACGACGCGTTTGCCGGCTTTGCGCGCCAGCTCGGTCAGCTGGTAGCGGAAGGCTGGCGGAGAGAGACGGCGGCTGCGCTCGGAGGTCGCGGTCAGCGATTCGATCCAGTCGGCGTTGATGTAGTTGGCAACGTATTCCTGAACTTTCTCAATGCGCTCGTGATCGTCAACCGGTACTTCGAGGTTGAAGCTCTGCAGGCTCAGGGAGGTCTGCCAGGTGTTGGTGTTGACCATAAACACCGGCAGGCCGGTGGCGAAGGCGCGTTCGCACAGCTTGCTGATGCGCGCGTCCATTTCATAGCCGCCGGTCAGCAGGATGGCGCCGATTTCCACGCCGTTCATCGCTGCCAGGCAGGCGGCAACCAGCACGTCAGGACGATCTGCGGAAGTAACCAGCAGCGAACCTGCGCGGAAGTGCTCCAGCATGTGCGGGATGCTGCGCGCGCAGAAGGTCACGGATTTCACGCGGCGGGTGTTGATATCGCCTTCGTTGATGATGGTCGCATTCAGGTGATGGGCCATGTCGATCGCGCGGGTGGCGATCAGATCGAAGCTCCACGGTACGGCGCCCAGCACCGGCAGCGCGCTGCCTTTTTGCAGCTGAGCCGGGTCGATCTTCACGACTTTCGCTTTGGATGAGTCGTCGAAAATTTCCGACAGGTCAGGACGGGTACGGCCCTGCTCGTCGACCGGCGCGTTCAGTTTGTTGATGATAACGCCGGTGATGCTGGTGTTTTTCGCGCCGCCAAAGCTGTTGCGGGTCAGTTCAATACGCTCGTTCAGCTGTTCTGGCGTATCGGTGCCTTGCGACATGACGAAGACGATTTCCGCGTTCAGGGTTTTGGCGATTTCAAAGTTCAGCGCCTGGGCGAACTGATGCTTACGGGTCGGCACCAGGCCTTCCACCAGTACTACTTCCGCGTCCTGAGTGTTCGCGTGATAGTTGGCGATGATCTCTTCCATCAGCACATCTTTCTGATTGCTGGAGAGCAGAGATTCAACGTGGTTCATCTTCAGCGGTTCAGCAGCGGTGGTGGTGGAGGAGCTGGCGCGAACGATGGTGGTGGTCTGGTCCGGGGCATCGCCGCCGGAGCGCGGCTGGGCGATAGGTTTAAAGACGCTCAGACGAACGCCTTTGCGTTCCATAGCGCGGATCACACCGAGGCTGACGCTGGTCAGACCTACGCTGGTACCGGTAGGAATTAACATGATAGTACGGGACACGGTATATCCTCTTTCGTTACCGCCAGTATCAGGCGGGATACAAAACAGCACCGCCAGCTATCCGTCATATTTCAAGTTGCACGTGCGTTGGCTCTACTTGCTCACCCCGGTGGCGTACGCGCTGTACGCGGCCGGGGTTTTGCTGTGTCGCCGCCTTCCTGCAGCTCGAATTATTGCGGGTCAGGGCTGGCGATGTGGAATTATGCGGTCAGACGGCTGGCGTCTTGCGCGATGACCAGCTCTTCGTTGGTCGGGATAACCACGGCAGGACGGGTGCCTTCTTTGTTGATGAAGCCAGACTTGCCGAAGCGGGCAGCAAGGTTACGCTCATGGTCAACTTCAAAGCCCAGTACGCCCAGTTTGCCCAGCGACAGCTCACGCACCATCGCGGCGTTTTCACCGATACCACCGGTGAAAATAACGGCGTCAAGACGGCCGTCCATCAGCGCGGTGTAGGAACCGATGTATTTCGCCAGGCGGTGGCAGTAAACGTCCATTGCGCGTTTAGCGTCGGCTTTTTCCTGATAGTTGTCTTCCACGTAGCGGCAGTCGCTGGTGACTTCGGTCAGACCCAGCAGGCCGGACTCTTTGGTCAGCATTTTGTTGATCGCGTCAACGCTCATGCCCAGGGTGTCGTGCAGATGGAAGATGATGGCCGGATCGATGTCACCGGAGCGGGTACCCATCACCAGGCCTTCCAGCGGGGTCAGACCCATGGAGGTGTCAACGCATTTACCGTTACGGATAGCGGAAACAGAACCACCGTTGCCGAGGTGGCAGGTGATGATGTTCAGCTCTTCCACCGGCTTGTTGAGGATCTTAGCGGCTTCCTGAGTCACGTAGAAGTGGCTGGTGCCGTGCGCGCCGTAACGACGAACGCCGTGCTCTTTGTACAGGCTGTACGGCAGGGCGTAGAGATAGGATTCTTCCGGCATGGTCTGATGGAACGCCGTATCGAATACAGCCACGTTTTTGTCTTTCAGGTGCGGGAAGGATTTCAGCGCTTCAGCGATGCCGATCAGGTGTGCCGGGTTGTGCAGCGGTGCGAAAGACGCGGCGTCTTTAATACCCTGAATTACGGACTCGTCGATCACCACGGAGCTGGTGTATTTTTCACCGCCGTGTACGATACGGTGGCCGATTGCGGTCAGCTGAGCAGACAGTTCTGGTTTTTGTGCCAGAATAGTGTTAACGATAAAGTTCAGCGCTTCACTGTGAGCGGCGCCTGCACCTAAAGCCGCTTCTTGTTTGCTGCCGTCCATTTTCCATTTGATACGGGCTTCCGGCAGGTGGAAGCATTCCGCTAAACCGGACAGATATTCGTCGCCGTTCACGGCGTCAAGGATAGCAAATTTCAGAGAGGAGCTACCGCAGTTCAGAACCAGTACTAACTTACTCGACATGGAAGTACCTTTTTATGATACGTGGCTAAAAAAACGTCAGTGTGTCATTAGCGTAGCGCAGGATGACCTCGACATTTATGATTAACATCATGCCTTGTTCTGTTTTCGGGCACGATGAGAGAAGTACATTTGATTTTATGCCATTTTGCATAATTTTCAGCCAATGGCAGAATATGCGATAATTTGACTAGCCTGGCAAAAGAGTCTATCCGCCCTTTCAGGCGGGCACAGGATACCTGATTGCGGCATCCTTTGCCAAAATCTTTTGAACGATGTCATGCATAGTTGGTGTTTTGCACGAATTTTTTAAGTTTTATATGTAAAGTTGAGGTAAAGCCATGTCGACCCCTGAGAAACGCCCCGTTAGCTTCTTTAGCTTGTTCAACCGCGGGCAGCATTACGCAAAGACCTGGCCTCTCGACAAGCGCCTCGCGCCGGTGTTTATTGAAAACCGCATTATTCGTGCCACCCGCTATGCCATCCGCATCATGCCGCCAATCGCCATTTTTACCCTCTGCTGGCAGATAGCTCTTGGCGGCCAGCTGGGCCCCGCCGTCGCTACCGCGCTGTTTGCGCTGAGCCTGCCGATGCAGGGACTCTGGTGGTTGGGTAAGCGTTCGGTGACGCCGCTGCCGCCCTCCATTCTTAACTGGTTCTATGAAGTGCGCGGTAAACTGCAGGAGGCGGGGCAGGCGCTGGCACCGGTCGAAGGCAAGCCCGATTATCAGGCGCTGGCTGACACGCTTAAGCGCGCCTTCAAACAACTGGATAAAACTTTCCTTGATGATTTGTAATTCACTACGGAAAACGCATATAAAAGAAGGCGCATGATTTATGCGCCTTCTTTATTTCACGCCCTACCGTGCTACAGGAGTCACAACATGGAAATGACCAATGCGCAGCGTCTGATTTTATCCAATCAGTACAAAATGATGACGATGCTCGACCCGGATAATGCGGAACGCTACCGTCGTCTGCAAACCATCATTGAGCGTGGGTATGGGCTGCAGATGCGTGAACTGGACCGCGAGTTCGGCCAGCTGACGGAAGAAACCTGCCGTACCGTTATTGATATCATGGAGATGTACCACGCGCTGCACGTCTCCTGGACCAACCTGAAAGACGCGGCGGGTATCGATGAACGCCGGGTCACCTTCCTCGGATTTGATGCCGCCACCGAAGCGCGTTATCTCGGCTATGTGCGTTTTATGGTCAACGTTGAAGGCCGCTACAGCCATTTTGACGCCGGTACCCATGGCTTTAACTCGCAGACCCCGATGTGGGAGAAATATCAGCGGATGCTGAGCGTCTGGCACGCTTGCCCGCGCCAGTATCATCTGAGCAGTAATGAAATTAATCAAATTATCAACGCCTGAGGGAGGTGCCCGTGCAGTGTAAAGGTTTCCTGTTCGATTTAGACGGGACGCTGGTGGATTCCTTGCCGGTGGTGGAGCGTTCATGGTGCAAATGGGGGGATCGTTTCGCCATTGACCATGATGAAATTCTCAGTTTTATTCACGGCAAGCAGGCCATTACCTCCATTCGCCATTTTATGCCGGGGCGCAGCGAGGAGGATATCCAGGCCGAATTTCGCTACCTCGAGCAGATGGAAGCCACTGATATCGAAGGCATCGTCGCTCTACCGGGGGCGTTAGCCCTGCTGAATACGCTCAATGAGGCCGGGATCCCGTGGGCGATTGTCACCTCCGGCTCGATTCCGGTTGCCCACGCGCGTCACCGCGCGGCGGGCCTGCCGATGCCTGAGGTGTTCGTCACCGCCGAGCAGGTGAAACACGGCAAACCGGCGCCGGACGCCTATCTGCTGGGCGCCGAGCGGCTGGGACTACCGGCCGATCAGTGCGCGGTGGTAGAAGATGCGCCGGCGGGGTTGCTCTCCGGCCTGGCGGCGGGGTGTCGCACCATCGCGGTCAACGTGCCTGCCGATGCCCCTCGACTGGATGAAGCCGACCTCGTGCTGAGCAGCCTGGAAGATCTGGTGGTTGAACGCCAGACTGACGGCGTGGTAAATGTGCGTCTTAAAGCGTAAACCCATGATTTCGCCCCGCGTCGTCGGGGCTTTTTTATGCCACTATGTCGACTCCCACTTGTGACAAGGAAACGTTGTGAACGGTGAATTGATTTGGGTTTTATCCCTCCTGGCCATCGCGGTTGTGCTGTTTGCTACCGGCAAGGTGCGCATGGATGCTATCGCCCTGATGGTCATTGTCGCCTTTGTCCTCAGCGGCACGCTGACGCTGACTGAAGCTTTTTCCGGGTTCAGCGATCCTAACGTGATCCTGATTGCCGCCCTGTTTATTATCGGCGATGGCCTGGTGCGCACCGGAGTCGCCACCAAAATGGGGGCATGGCTGGTGAGCGTGGCGGGGAACAGCGAAACCAAAATGCTGATCTACCTGATGCTCACCGTCGCCGGGCTGGGCGCGTTTATGAGCTCCACCGGGGTGGTCGCCATTTTCATCCCGGTGGTACTTAGCGTCTCGGCGCGGATGAATACCTCGCCATCGCGGCTGATGATGCCGCTGAGCTTCGCCGGGCTTATCAGCGGGATGATGACCCTGGTGGCGACGCCGCCCAACCTGGTGGTCAACAGTGAATTGCTGCGCGAGGGACTGCACGGCTTCAGCTTTTTCAGCGTCACGCCGATTGGCCTGGTGGTGCTGATCCTGGGCATCGTCTATATGCTGGCGGTGCGCTTTATGCTGAAGACGGATAATGGCGACTCCGCACGCGATGGGCGAAAAAGAAGCACCTTCCGCGATTTGATCCGCGAATATCACCTCACCGGCCGCGCTCGCCGGCTGGCCATCCGCCCGGGTTCGCCGATGATCGGTCAGCGGCTGGATGATTTAAAGCTGCGTGAGCGCTACTGCGCCAACGTGATCGGCGTTGAACGCTGGCGGCGGTTCCGCCGGGTAATTGTCAACGTCAACGGGGTATCGGAATTTCGCGCCCGCGACGTCCTGCTGATCGATATGTCCGCCTCCGATGTCGATTTACGCCAGTTCTGCGGCGAGCAAATGCTTGAGCCGATGGTATTGCGCGGCGAGTATTTTGCCGATCAGGCGCTGGATGTGGGGATGGCGGAGGTGGCGCTGATCCCGGATTCAGAGATGATTGGCAAAACGGTGCGTGAGATAGCCTTCCGCACCCGGTTTGGTCTCAATATCGTCGGCATGAAGCGCGATGGCAAAGCGATGGATGGTTCGGTGGTCGATGAGCCGCTGCAGCTCGGCGATATCCTGCTGGTGGTCGGCAACTGGCGGCAAATTGCCCTGCTGGCGAAGCGCGGCCGGGATTTCGTGGTGCTCAATATGCCGGTTGAGGTCGATGACGCTTCGCCGGCCCACAGCCAGGCTCCGCATGCGATTTTCTGCCTGGTGCTGATGGTAGCCCTGATGCTCACCGATGAAATTCCCAACCCGATTGCCGCGATTATCGCCTGTCTGCTGATGGGCAAATTCCGCTGCATCAATGCCGAAAGCGCCTACAAGGCGATCCACTGGCCGAGCATTATTTTGATTGTTGGGATGATGCCGTTTGCCCTGGCGCTGCAAAAAACCGGCGGGGGGGATCTGGTGGTGAAGGGACTGATGGATGTCGCCGGAGGCGAGGGGCCTTATCTGATGCTCGGCTGCCTGTTCATGATGTGCGCGGCGATTGGGCTGTTTATCTCAAACACCGCCACGGCGGTGCTGATGGCGCCTATTGCCCTGGCGGCGGCGAAGTCGATGGGTGTGTCGCCGTATCCCTTTGCCATGGTGGTGGCGATGGCGGCTTCGGCGGCGTTTATGACCCCGGTCTCCTCGCCGGTTAACACCCTGGTGCTTGGCCCGGGCAAGTACTCATTTAGCGATTTTGTCAAAATAGGCGTGCCCTTTACCATACTGGTGATGGTGGTCTGCGTCCTGCTGATCCCGGTACTGTTTCCGTTTTAAGATATTCTGGCCGGGTAGAGCACAACCGCCGCCCGGCCAGAACCTTACAGCGGCGAATCCTGGCTAATTTCGTCCAGCGACAGCTGGAAGCTTGGGACGAACACTTGCATAAAGTAATCCATCTCCGCGCTGCGCCGCGATGCCAGGGTCTTTTCCAGCCGACCTTTGGCCAGCAGAAATTCGTTATTGCCTGCAGACAGCTCTTCGAGGCACTTCAGGTAAGCGCAGAGGGCGTCAGCCTGTTTAACGATCGACTGCTCTTCCTCACTGTAGTGATGCTCATCAATCAGCGGCTCGAAAATATCGCGCAGCTCGTCAGGGACCATATCCACCAGCTTTTGCTGAGCAATTTTCTCAATCGCCTTATATTCCTGGGCAATCTGCGAATTGAAATATTTCACCGGAGTAGGGAGGTCGCCAGTTAGTACTTCCGAGGCGTCATGGTACATCGCCAGCAGGGCGATACGCTCGGCGTTGACCTGGCCGCCAAATTTGCGGTTTTTAATCGCCGCCAGCGCGTGGGCGACCATCGCCACCTGCAGGCTGTGTTCGGAGACATTTTCGGTGCGCACGTTGCGCATCAGCGGCCAGCGGTTAATCAGTTTCAGGCGGGAGAGGTGGGCAAAGAAATGACTCTGACTCATAGGGACCCTTAATCAGTGACAACATCGGGTTCCATTGTGCGCAGGGATCGCCGCCGGATGCAAATGCCGGCGGCGGCGCGATTAAAGCTGATGGTAGCCGGAGAGGAAGCGGCCAAAGCGGGAGATAGCCATCTCCAGGTCGTCTTCGCGCGGCAGGGTCACGATGCGTACGTGATCCGGCCACGGCCAGTTAAAGGCGGTGCCCTGCACCAGCAGGACTTTCTCCTGCAGCAGGAAGTCGAGCACCATTTTCTGGTCGTCATGAATATTGAAGCGTTTGGCGTCGATTTTCGGGAACATATACAGCGCGCCTTTTGGCTTCACGCAGGAGACGCCCGGAATATCGTTGATAAGCTCCCAGGCGCGGTTGCGTTGTTCATACAGGCGTCCGCCGGGGATGATGAATTCGCTGATGCTCTGATAGCCGCCCAGCGCCGTCTGGATAGCATGCTGGGCCGGCACGTTGGCGCACAGACGCATTGAAGCCAGCATCTCCAGCCCTTCGATATAGCCCTTCGCGTGTTTTTTCGGGCCATTCAACACCATCCAGCCCTGACGGAAGCCGGCAACGCGGTAGGTTTTCGACAATCCGTTAAAGGTCACCGTCAGCAGGTCCGGCGCCAGGGCGGCAATAGAGTGATGCTGGGCTTCGTCGTAGAGGATCTTGTCGTAAATTTCATCGGCGAAAATGATCAGATTATGCTGACGAGCGATCTCCACGATCTCCTGCAGCAATTCTTTGGAATAGACCGCGCCGGTGGGGTTGTTAGGGTTAATGATCACGATCCCGCGGGTGCGCGGTGTGATTTTTGCGCGGATGTCGTCCAGATCCGGAAACCAGTCAGAGGATTCGTCACACAGATAGTGCACCGCTTTGCCGCTGGAAAGCGACACCGCCGCCGTCCACAGCGGGTAGTCCGGGGCGGGAACCAGCATCTCATCGCCGCTGTTTAACAGCGCCTGCATCGCCTGCACAA
>OGJK01003412.1_pt1 | contig 10932 bp, 9 predicted proteins | sample 1571961 | NCBI WGS metagenome assembly OGJK01 (sample SAMEA2582120, study PRJEB24529) | metagenome | biome: Human gut stool | place: China | collected 2011 | reverse complement strand
AGCATTTTGGCAACGCAGATGCCGTGCCGCAGCTGCCGGAGCGGTGCTTAAGCCGTAAGGCGGGAATTGTGCGGTGTTGCCCTAAAAATAAATTGGAGTAGCAAAGCTTATGCGAACCATTGCCATCCCGCAGCTGTACTGCGGGGCATCCGGCAAAAAAGGAGCCTATAACCGGCAGGAGGTTGGCCTTGCACGGGCGTTTGCCGCCCTGGGCTGCCGGGCTGTTGTACTGTACCCGGACCCGGACGCCGCCCCCGAAGCTGTGACCAGCGAGGACCTGGAGCCCAATGTGCGCATCTATTATGTGCCGGCCCGCAAAGCCGGGGTCAGTGCCTTTTACCGCACCTGGCAGCCGCTGCTGAACGAGCATGTGGACGCCGTGCATGTGATGGGGGATAACGCCCTCGGCGTGCCGGGGCTGTACCGCTTTTGCCGGGATCACGATATCTTTTTCTACAGCCAGCTGGGGGCCATCAAAAGTACGTCCGAAAACCCGGTTATGCGGGCTGTGATGGACCTTTTGTGCCGCCGCAACCTGGCTATCTACCGCAAAACCCCCACCTATGCCAAAACCCCCGCCGTGGCCGCCCAGCTGGAACAGCTGCATGTGCCATGCGCCGGGGTAATGCCCGTTGGGCTGGATACCGCCATCATCCCCAATGCAAATGGGGAAAAACATGAACTGCGGGAATTTTTGAAGCTGGACCCCAAAGCCAACTATCTTGTTTTTGTGGGGCGGCTGGATTCCTACAAGCGCCCGCTGGACCTGGTGCCGGTACTGGAAGCACTGCCCCGCAGCTGGAACGCGGTGGTCATCGGGCAGGGGAGCCTGACCGGGGAACTGCAGGATGCCCTGCGCACCCACAAGCTGGAAAACCGCTGTACCTGCATTCCCCAGCTGCCCAACGCAACCGTGCAGGCCTATTACCATGCCTGCGATGTGTTTGTGAACTTTAATGACGGCGAAATTTTTGGCATGAGCCTGCTGGAAGCCATGTATGCGGGCTGCCCGCCGGTTGCCCGCCATGCGCCGGGGCCGGATTTGATCATAGAGCCCGGCACCAGCGGCTATTTTGCCGATACCCCTGCCCAGTTTGCTGAGGCCATCCAGAAAGCAGCGGCGGACCCGGCCTGCGGCCACGCTGCCCAACGCCGCGTGAATGAACATTTCCTGTGGGCAAACAGCGCCGAAACCGCCCTGGCCATGCTGGACAAACAAGGAGGAAACCGCCGTGGATAATGATGGAGCCTTGCTGGAGGTACTGCGCAATACCTATAAAGGGCTGCGCTTCCGGTGGAAATACCGCGGCCTGATCATTCTGCCCGCGGAACAGGGCAATGCGGCTGCTGCCGATGCCATCCGCGCCGGGCAGCCATTTCTGTTCGGCCGCTGCGGTGCAACCGAGATGCGCACCGTGGCCGAATATTTGACCGGGAAATATACCGAGAAAACCAGGGGTGAGATCAACACCCTGTCCGGTGTGTTTCCCACCGATGATAAAGCGCTGAACCGCTTCTGCAAGCTGTATACTTCCTGCGCTCAGGGGGCGGACCTGCTGGCGCTGTGGGATGTGGGGGCCGAGCGGCAGGTAATCGATGGCTGCCACGGCACCCGCTTTACCCAGCTGCGCGCGCTGGAACCATATTATTATGCCAACCCCTGGAGCGCCGCACTGGCCGGAAAGCATGTGCTGGTGGTACACCCCTTTGCGGATACCATCCGCGCCCAGTACCAAAAGCGCGGGGAGCTGTTCACCAACGCCCCCGGCGGGGTAAACACTCTGCCGGAACTGGCCTCCCTGACCGTCATCCCGGCAGTGCAGGGCCTTGCCGGGCAGAAAACCGGGTATGATACCTGGTTTGATGCCCTTGCCGCAATGGAAAAACAGATGGATGCCTGCGATTATGAGGTTGCCATCATTGGCGCAGGTGCTTACGGCCTGCCGCTGGCCGCCCATGCGCGGGACACCGGCCATGTTGCCATCCAGATGAGCGGCGCTACGCAGCTGCTGTTTGGCATCAAGGGCCGCCGGTGGGACACCCACCCCCAAATCAGCAAGCTGTATAACCCTGCATGGGTGCGCCCCGCCCCCGCCGAACAGCCCGCCAACAAGCAGGCGGTGGAGGGTGGCAGCTACTGGTAGAACCTGCGCCCCTAAAATTACGTTATAACAAACCGTCCGCCCGAATCCAGATGTGCAAAGGAGCCGTATCCATGAAGATCCTGATGATCAGCAACCACCTTGGCGTGCAAAGCGGGGTGCAGCGCTATGTGCAGAACCTTCTGCTCAATCTGGACCTTACCCGCTACCAGGTGGATCTGTTTGTCGGCCTTTGCCCGCCAGATCAAGCTTCGTGCGCGCCGGCACTGGAAGCAGCCGGGGTGCATATCATTGCGGTGCCGGACAATAAAAAAGCCCGTATCCGCGCACTGTACCAGCATCTGAAAACCCATAAGGATTACGATATCATCCATTACCATACTGCCAGCAAAATCGGCGCGCCTGTCTGCGGTATGATGCGGGTGCTCTGCCCCCATGCCAAGATCATTGTGCACAGCCATATCGTTTACCCGCCCATGACGCTGACCTGGCGCGCCGCCCATCTGGTGTACCAGCTGTTTGCAGATTACTTTCTGGGCTGCGGCGTGGCTGCGGGCCGGTTTGTGTTTGGTGACCATATCGACCGCAGGCCGAACTTTTCCGTTGCCTGCAATGCGGTGGACCAAACCCGCTTTTACCCCAACGCCGCGGCGCGCACGGCAATCCGCGCCCAGTACGGCATTACCGGAACCGAGCGTCTGGCCGGGTTTGTAGGGCGGCTCAACCACCAGAAAAACCCGCTCTACCTCATCCGGGTGTTTGCGGCTATGGTTCAGCAGGACCCCCGCTGGAAGCTGCTGTTGGTGGGCGGCGGCGAGCAGGAACAGCCCATGCGGGAACTTGCCGCCCAGCTTGGCGTGGCGGACCGGGTGCTGTTTGCCGGGGTGCAGAACAATGTGCCCGACTATATGAATGCCTTTGACCTGTTTTTGCTGCCCAGTAACTTTGAAGGCAGCCCCGTTACCCTGGTGGAAGCCCAGGGCTGCGGTGTGCCCTGCCTGGCCTCCACCAATGTGCCGGGGGATGGCTCGGTGACCGAGCTGGTGCATTTCCTGCCGCTCAGTGCCCCGTTTGAAGAGTGGGCCAAAACGGCGGATTCCATTGCTCCCGGCGGGCCGCACGCGGACTATTGGCCCACGCTGGCCGCTGCCGGTTATGAGCTGAAAACCGCTGCACACCGCATGGAGCAGGTGTATGATAAAGTGGCAGGGGAGGGCGCACGATGATTTACGCCGAACTTTCCGGCGGGCTGGGCAACCAGATGTTTGTGTATGCCTTTGCCCGCGCCATGGGCCTGTGCTGCCAGGAGCCTGTCACTTTGATTGACCGGCAGGACTGGAAAACCGGCTCCCCGGCCCCCACTGCATTGGCATTGCAGGCACTGCATATCAGCTCAGAGGTGCAGTTCATCACAGATGCAGGCTTTGCCAAGCAGCATCTGCCGGTGCAGAACGCCGCCAAGGCCCTGATGATCCGCCACGAACAGCGTGTGGGCCTGATGGACCGGGACTGGCACCCCTTTGAAGCCCGCATGGCCCCTATGCTGAACGCCATCGGCCTGCATTTTGCGACTGAAGGCTTTACCCCTGCCAAGCGCGGTCACGCCAAAAACTTTCTGGCCTGGGGGTACTTCCAGGGGGCAGATTATTTTAAGGACCAGGCTGAAACTATCCGGGCGGAGCTGCTGCCCATTGAGAACCCGGAACACGGCTTTACCGCTGCGGCCGCCGCCTTTGCGCGGGAAATTGAGGCAAGCCCGTTCCCCGTCTGCCTGCATTGGCGCTGCGGGGACTATCTGCTGCCGCAGAACGCGGCCCTGCAGGTCTGCACGCCGGAGTATTACGCCGCCGCCTGCCGCACGGTGTGCCAAAGCCTGCCCCAGGCGGAACTGTTTGTCTTTTCAGACGACCCCGCCTATGTGCGGCAGCATCTGGACGCTGCGGGCCTGCCGGTGCATTACAGCACCGGGGCAAAAAGTGCCGCGGCGGACCTTGCCCTGATGCGCCGCTGCCGGGCGTTTGTGCTGAGCAACTCCACCTTCAGCTGGTGGGGGCAGTGGCTGGCCGGTGTGCCGGGCCGCTGTGTGATCGCGCCGGACCGCTGGTACGCCAACGGCAAAAAGACTGCCCTGTATGACCACGACTGGACACTGATCCCGACAAAGTAAAGGAAACAACTGCGATGGAACGCACAGGAAACATCACATTTTCGGTCATTGTGCCGGTGTATAATGTGCAGGCTTATCTTTCTGCCTGCGTCAAAAGCGTGGTGGAGCAGGCCGGCCCGGCGGACTGGGAGTGCATCCTGGTGGACGATGGCTCCACGGATGCCTGCCCCGCCATGTGTGATGCTTTTGCTCAGCTTTGCCCCGGCGTTACGGTCATCCACCGCTCTAACGGCGGGCTGGCCGCCGCGCGCAATACCGGCATCAAGGCCGCCAAGGGCAAGTGGCTGCTGTTTTTGGACAGCGACGATTACTGGCCGCCCCATATACTGGAAAAACTGCGCGCCGCCCTGGCCGCCGCGCCGGGTTACCGCTGGTACGTCTGCCGCTATCTGGAGCAGGACGAAAGCCAGGGGATGGATGCCAAGCCTTATCCCGGCCCGGTGGAGCGGTTCACCCCCGGCCCGGATGCCGACCCCAATTACGCCGCCCGCGTGGCGCGGCTGTATGCCGCGGGCCACTGGGCGGTCTGGCGCTTTTGTATTGACCGGGAATTTCTGGTTAAGTATAACCTGCTTTTCTGGAATGAGGTCCGCTGGGCGGAGGATTATCCCTTTGACCTGGTGCTGGCCGGTGCCTGCCCCAAGCTGTATTACCTGGATGTGGAGCTGGTGGTCTACCGCGCCAACCGGGCGGGCAGCCTGTTGAACGCGGGCCTTGCCAAACATTTTGCGGGCATCGCGGCGGTCATCCTCCGGTTTGAAAAAATGTTCGCCGCGCCGGACTGCCCCTGGACCCCGGCGGAACAAGCCGAGATCTGGCGGCGCACCGCCAATGTGTTCTGGCCGCAGGCCCGCGGCGCTGCCTGCCGTGATGCCGAGGTACGCGCCGCCTGTGCCCCCGGCCTGACCGCCTGCAAAGCACTCTGGAAACTGGGGGACGAGAACACCCGCCCGGACTGGAAGCTGTTTGCCTTCCTCCTCAACCACTTCGGCCCCCACTTTGCCCTTTGGGCGGCCGGGCTGCTGAAACGGAAATAAAGCTCTGCACCCATTGTAGGGGGCGGCGTCCCCGATGCCCCATGAACCTCTGCCGTAAATGCCGGTTTCGGCTCCATGCCCCGTAGGGTGGGGTCACTCGACCCCGCCGCCTTTCCGCGCCTTGACCCTATCAAAACACCTAGGAGAACACCTGATTGCGTACACAAAAAACAATTTTGAACCTGGTCTATGCGCTGGGGTCCAGCCTGCTGCTGATGTTGCTGGGCTTTGCCACGCGGCGGCTGCTGGTATTTAACTTTGGCAACGATATCACCGCCGCATCCCAGGTGGTGGATAAGCTGTTCAACTTTTTCTCCATCGCGGAATTCGGTGTTGGCAGCGTCATCAGCTACCGCTTGTATGAACAGATCGCCGCCAAGGATACCGAGAAGATCAGCAAATATATGTCCATGTATAAATGGGCATACCGCGCCGTGGGTGTGGTTATCTGCGTGCTGGCGGGCATCGGGGCGCTGGCCCTGCCGTGGATCATGCCCGGCGTGGCCAGCATCCAGACGGCCTATACCGTTTACCTGCTCAACACCATCTCCACGCTGTCGGGCTATTTCCTTGTCACCCGGCGGCTGATGTACACCTGCACCCAGCAGGGGTACCTGTGTACCCGCATCGACTTCTGCTTTAATGTTGCCAACTATCTGGCCCGCATTGCCATTGCGCTGTGGCTGCCAAACTATATTTTGTATTTCGGCGTCAGCATCCTGTTCAACACCGGTGCCAACCTGGTGGTGGCAGCGCGGTATAAAAAGGACTTCCCCGAACTGCACGAGGTCAAGGTTACTTTGCGGGATTTCAAGGATCTTGGCATCTTCCATGACCTCAAGTATTACCTGGTTCACCGCCTGTCCAACACCATTTACGGCTCGTCCGATACCATCGTCACCAGCCGTATGGCGGGCAGCGCTATGACGGCTAACCTTGGCAACTATACCACCGTGTCGGACAGCGCCACCAACATCGGCAATAAAATCATGGACAGCTTTGCCGCAGCCATCGGCAATATCGTGTACGATAAATCCGCCACGGCCAACGCCCATGATAAACAGGTGTTCTGGGGGCTGGATCTGTTCAGCTATTTTTTCGGCAGCTTTGTGGCAACGGCATATCTCTGCCTGTTCCAGCCGTTTATCAGCCTGTGGATGGGCAGTGACCGCCTGCTGCCGCTGGGCTTTGTTATTGTGTTCAGCCTGAACGAATATGTGGGCTGGAACCACCGGATGCTCGGCTCCTACCGCGCCGTGCTGGGCCACTTTGAGCAGGACCAGTGGTTCATGGTCGCCTCTGCCGCCACAAACCTGATTCTAAGCTTTGCACTCTTCCCGGCGTTTGGCATTACCGGCATTGTGGCGGCTACCGTTGTGGCCCACTGCATCATGTGGGTGGGGCGCGGCATTGTGGTCTGCCGCCAGTATATGCGCGGCAGCGGCTGGCGCTACCTGCGGGTGCAGGCGGTGCATCTTGTTACCCTTGTGGTACTTATGGCAGGCTGCTACCGCGTGTGCGCCCTGCTGCCCGGCGGTATTCTGGGGCTGCTGGGGCGGGCTGTTGTGGTCTGCATCCTGCCCAACGTGCTGAACCTTGCGTTTTATATCTGGACCAGCGATGCCGCCTATCTGCGCACCCAGGCTGGCCGCCTTTGGCAAAAAATTACCCATCGTTAAGGGGGAAACACAACATGGCAACCATTGGCATGCTGTATATCTGCACCGGCAAATACACCGTGTTCTGGCCGGAATTTTATGAAACTTTCAGCCGGAACTTTTTACCCGGCTGCAAAAAAGAATATTTTGTCTTTACCGATGCACCGTCCATCGCTCACGAGGATGACCCCGCTGTGCACCGCATTGACCAGCCCGCCTATGACTGGCCGCTGAGCACCATGAAGCGCTTTGCGATTTTCCTAACCCAGGAAAAGGCGTTGGAACAGCTGGATTATCTCTTCTTTTTCAACGCCAACCTGACCTGCCGGGAGGTCATTACCCCGGAAGAATTTTTGCCCCGTCCGCAGCAGGGGGAACAGTTGCTGCTGGTCCAGCAGCCGGGGTTCTGGAACAAAAAGCCGATGTTTTACAGCTATGACCGCAACCCCAGATGTACGGCCTATATCCCGTACAACTGCGGGCGGGACTATGTTTCCGGCGGGCTGAACGGCGGTACCTCCGCGGCATTCCTGGCCATGTGCAAAGAGCTGGACCGCCGCACAGAGCAGGATATCCGCAACGGCGTGGTGCCCCTGTGGCATGACGAAAGCCAGCTGAACCGCTATGCCGCCGAACACCCCGGCAGCTACCGCCTGTTGCCCCCCACTTACTGGTACCCGGAAGGCTGGCAGATGCCCTTTGAGCAAAAAATCATTGTGCGCAATAAATCCCGCTACTTTGATGTGGCGGCGGTCAAACACCATTCTCAGCACACCCGCAGCTGGCTGCAATGCAAATGGGAAGCCTTTTGCGAAAACTACCTGCCGTATTTGCTGTGCGCAAGGGACAAACTGCTGCAAAAACACCTGTAACCTAATGAGCAATTAGAAATTGCAGAACTCCCGTAGGGGCGCACATTGTGCGCCCGTCGCTTTGCCTTACATGAAATCAAACAATAGAGGAGGGGCGGCCTATGCCGCAAAAAAATGCACAGGACCGCCTGTGGAAAATTTTAACCCCGGTGCTGCTGGTTCTGGCGGTTCTCGCCATGGCCAAAACGCTGTTTGTGGGGCTGGAAATTGATGAAGAATATGCGTTCTCCCTGGGCTTCCGCCTGGTAAAGGGGGACCGGCTGTTTTATACCATGTGGGAGCCGCACCAGCTTTCGGCCTTACCGGCAGCGCTGGTGCTGGCTCTGTATACCGCCATTGCAGGCACAACCACCGGGGCGTTGCTGTTTGTGCGCGCTGTGGTGCTGGTCTGCAAAGCGGCCATGAGCGCGGTATTTTACCGCGATTTCAAGCAGACCATTGGCCGCCATGGGGCGCTGCTGAGCGCGGTGGTGCTGTTTGTCTACACCCCCAAGTGGTTCCTGGGGCCGGATTATATCAGCCAGCAGTTCCACTTCACCGTGGCAGCATTTTTGTGCTTTTACCATTATTACACCCATGGTTTCCGCCGCCCATGGCTGGTAGTGCTGGGGGCGGTGTGCGCCTGCTTCAGCTTTCTGGCGTTCCCGCAAAGCGCACTGGCGGCGGCGATGATTTTTATCGGCATGGTGTTGCTGGGCCGCCGCGGCAAGGAGCCGACGATCTGTAAGATCCCCCGCGGCGCGGTGCTGTTTGTGCTGGGCTGTATGGCCTGCGCGGCAGCGTTTCTGGCGTATGTGCTGCCCGGCATGGGGCTTACCGTGTTTTTGCAGCGCGTCAGCCTGATCCTGAACGACCCGCAGTATGATTTTACCACAAGCCAGCGGCTGGCCCTGTTGGCAAGCCAGGCACTGAACACCGCCAAATTCCTGGCAAAGCCGCTGGCCGCCAGCGTGGTGCTCTGTCTGCTGTGGTGGGCCAAAACCCGCCAAAAACGGGATTGGATCGGCCTTGCCCTGAACCTTTGGGCTATTCTGGCGGCCCTGCTCTGCGCGGTGCGCGCTGTGGCGGACTCCAGCTCCGATGAGCGCTACTTTATGCCGGCGCTGGTGCTGGCGGCGGCCTGGGCGTTCCGCAAGGGGCGCGGCACGGCGTGGGAGCCGCTGTTCTGGCTGGGCTTTCTGCCGGGCATGGCGGCGTATGCGTTCATTCTGCGCTCTACGCTGCTGGGCTTTTCGGCTACCTTTATGTATCTGACCTGGCCCGCGCTCTGCGGCTGCTTTGCCATGTTGGCGTGCAGGCAGGAGAATCCGGAGCAGGGAAAGCTGCCCCAGGGCCAGTGTGTGCTGGCGGCGCTGCTGGTATTTTTGCTGGTGTGCCGGTTCTGGTGCGTTCTGGTAACGGGTTGGAAGCCTGCCAATGTGGCAACAGCCAACCTGAAGCAGATCACCGCAGGCCCCGCCGCAGGGACCTGGGCGGACGAAAAAGCCGCCGATATGCAGATGGCCCTGTACGAAGCGCTGGAACCCTTTGCGGGCAAGCAGGTGCTGCAGGCTATTGGCGAGCAGCACGGCCTTGGCTTTATGATGGCGGGAGGAACCCTGACCATCGGTCAGGCGTCCGTCATCTCCGGTACCGACAGCGACCCGCGGTTCATCCAGTATTATGAGGAACTGCCCGAGAAGCGTCCCGATGTGATTCTGTATGATGAAGCCGAAGTGCGCGATATGGCCGCGTTCCATGCCTGGATCGAAGAAAACTTTACCATCACCGCCCGCTACCCCGTCACCCACGGCACCGCCCACCTGCAAGTGCTGGTAGTTGATTGAGCTTTCCACAAGCACAGGAAAAAATGTGGAAAGTTTGCGGGCATTTGCAAGGGAAACGACCCCACTATTATTTTTGAGCCGCGCGCCGCGCGGCGGTCCACCAACATTATTCTTTATTCTCTATTCATTATTCATTCAAATCGCATGATTCGCCTGGCAATCATGCGATTTCGTTTGACCCCCCGCCCCAAATATAGTATTCTATAATCAATCAAAATATCTTGTTCAGGAGGCTTGCCCTATGCCGGAACGCTTTCTTGTTTTTATCCCTGCCTATAACTGTGAAAAACAGGTGCCCCGTGTGCTGAACCAGCTGCTGGACCGTCAGGTGGCCGCTATGGTCACTGAGTGCATCGTGGTCAATAACCGCTCCACCGACGGCACCGAAGCCGCCGTGCAAAGCTGGATGCAGGCCCACCCGCAGGCCCCGGTCCGCCTGCTGCGCAACGACCAGAACTATGGCCTGGGCGGCAGCCATAAAGTGGCATTCCAGTACGCCGTTCAGCATAACTTCGACTACCTGATTGTGCTGCATGGCGACGACCAGGGCGATATCCGCGATGTGCTGCCCCTGGTACACAGCGGCCGCCACCGTAAGTATGATTGCTGCCTTGGCTCCCGTTTTATGCCGGAAAGCCGCATCAAGGGCTACAGCACTCTGCGTGTGGTGGGCAACTATGGCTTTAACTGGCTGTTCAGCCTGGTGGCCGGGCACAAGATCACCGACCTGGGCAGCGGCCTGAACCTGTACGCAGTGCCACCGCTGGCAAACGGTTATTATAAAAAATTTCCGGATACGTTGTATTTTAATGACTGCATGATCCTGGCCCTCTGCCACCTCAAGCAGAAAGTCCTTTTCTTCCCCATCAGCTGGCGGGAGGAAGACCAGGTATCCAACAACAAACTGACCAGCTTTGGCGTCAGCCTGCTCAAACTGTGCGGGCGTTACCTGAAAAACAAAAACGAGTTTGTGACCCGCGAATGGCGGGAAAAACCAATCGAAGAATATACAAGCACCATCATTGCTTCCAATCTGTAAAGGGGGATGTTGATTATGAAGGTTCTGGTAACGGGTGCTGCCGGGTTTATCGGCGGCCAGCTTATGCATGCATTGTGGAAAAACGGCCATACCGCCATTGGTGTGGATAACTACAGCTATGGCAGCGCCGATAACCTGCATTTTGACGACCATGATTTTTCCGCCGATGTCATCAAGATGGATATCCGCGATAAAGAGAGCATGAAAGCCCTGTTTGAGCAGGAAAAGTTT
>OGJK01003407.1_pt1 | contig 10949 bp, 7 predicted proteins | sample 1571961 | NCBI WGS metagenome assembly OGJK01 (sample SAMEA2582120, study PRJEB24529) | metagenome | biome: Human gut stool | place: China | collected 2011 | reverse complement strand
GCGACCACCGAGATCTACACTCTTTCCCTACACGACGCTCTTCCGATCTCTGAAATCTCAGATCCAAGATCCGAGATTTCAGATTATTCATGCCCCTTTTGCCTCTATGAAAGAGGAATTGGCAAAGATCGGCATCGACAAAGTCACCGGCATCTTCCTTGATATCGGCGTCTCCAGTCCGCAGATTGATGATCCGGAACGCGGATTTTCTTTCCGCTTTGACGGTCCTCTGGACATGCGCATGGACACGAGCGCGGGAGAAACGGCAGCCGAATGGATTGCCCGCGCCGATGCGGCCGAGATGGCCAAGGTATTTAAGGACCTCGGAGAAGAACGTTTCGCCATGAAGGCCGCTAAGGCCATTGAGAAGGTGCGTACCAAAGAACCGATTCTGCGCACTAAGCAGCTTGCGGACTTAATTGCCGCTACGCTCCCGCGCAACAAGAAAGACAGCGCCCAGCATCCGGCAACACGTATTTTCCAGGCGATCCGTATTCATGTGAATCAAGAGCTCGAGCAGCTTAAACGCGCACTCGAGTCTGCCGGCTCTCTGCTGCTTCCGGGCGGTGTCTTAGCGGTCATTTCCTTCCATTCGCTGGAAGACCGCATCGTTAAGAAATTCTTTGAAGCTGCGGCCAACCCGGCCTCCTGTATCGACCCGCGTCTGCCGCTTCTGCCTTCGCAGCTGCCGCAGCCGCTGTTTAATCGTGCCGTACGCATCCTGCCCTCGGAAAAAGAATGCGAGGAAAATCCTCGCGCCAGAAGTTCCGTGCTTCGCGGCGCATCCCGGACGGATGCTCCGTGGCCTGAACAGGGAGTGCAGGTATGAACGAGTTCCGCTTCCTGGTCGGGATGATTGTGATCTTGGAGCTGGTCCTTTTTGCATGCGGACTTAAAGTCGTAGAGAACCGCCACAACGCCCGAAAGCTGTTCATCGAGCTTGAACATGAGCAGCAGATCCATCATTCTTTGATGGACGAAAGGGCTCGCCTCAAACTTGAAATCTCCAACCTGGAGCAAATCCGTCAAGTCGAAGCCCGCGCGAAAGAAGGCGGCTTGGCCCCTGCTGAGAACGGTCGCGTGATTATCTTGGATAAGAACGCCGTCTCTTCCGGAGCTCAAAAATGAGAATCAGGCAGTGGCTCAGAGATGCATGGGACAACGTCTTCATGCCGACGGAAGAAAAACGCGGTGACGATGACAGCGTTAAGGACCTCCTGCGCCTGAAAATCAAGCCTGGCCGAAGCAAGTTTGTTTATTTCATGCTGCTTTTGTGCTTTACCGCGCTCGGCGTCCGCATCGGCTGGCTTCAGCTTGGTTTTAATACGGAATTCCTGCAGAAGCAGGGTGCGATGCGTTTCCAGCGCACGATCGAAGTGCCTGCGATGCGCGGTCAGATTTATGACCGCAACGGAACGCTGCTGGCAACGAGCGTGACCGCCAAAGCCCTTTGGATTATTCCTCAGGACGTTAAGATTACGACTTCTCAGCTCAAAGAAATTGCTAAGACGCTGGATGTCCCGGTCTCCGAGCTTAGGAAAAAATTTAACTCCAAACGTACCTTCGTCTACTTGAAGCGTCAGGTTCCGATTGAAACGGCCGAGAAGGTGCTGGATATGAAAATTCCGGGCCTGCACTCCACCCGAGAATTCCTGCGCAGCTACCCGGACGGCGAAGCGGCTGCTCAGATCGTCGGTCTGACCGGTTTGGACGGAAACGGTATTGAAGGCATTGAACTGGCTGCGGAAAAACGCTTGGCCGGTAAACCCGGCTCACGCCGCGTGATGAAGGACCGGTTAGGCCGCATCGTGGAAGACGCTTGGCTCAAAGAGCCGATGAACGGCGAAAACATTACGCTGACGATCGACTCCCGCCTCCAGAACCTTGCTTATGAAGCCCTGGGTCGTCAGGTTGAGAATCTGAAAGCTAAAGGCGGCTCCATTGTGATTGCCGACCCGAAGACCGGTGATATTCTCGCGCTTGCGAACTACCCGAGTTTTGACCCGAACAATCGCGGCAAGATTTCGCGCACCGGCGTTCGCAACCGCGCCATTGTGGACACATATGACCCGGGTTCGACGATGAAGCCGTTCTCGGTTGCCGCTGGTCTCGAAGAAAAGAAAGTCACGCCGAATACGCTCTTCCAGATCGGACGCTCCATGTCTTTCGGCCGTCATTCGATCGGGGACTCTCACTACAGTAAAGAGCTGACGGTTTCCGGCATCATTCAGCAGTCGAGCAACATCGGTACGTCTAAAGTGGCGCTCCTGATGACGCCGCAGGTCATGTGGTCTTACTACGACAAGCTCGGTTTCGGCCACTCGCCGCAGATCGGCTTCCCGGGTGCGGTGGCCGGCCGTCTGCGTCCTGCAAAGAACTGGCGTCCGATCGAGCAGGCGACTATGTCCTACGGTCACGGCGTCACGGTTTCTCTGCTTCAGCAAGTCCGTGCCTACACGGTGTTTGCACGTGACGGGGACATGATTGAGCTCTCTATTTACAAAGATCGTGCTTACCGTGAACCGCAGCGGGTCTACAGTGCCAAAACCGCCGGTCAGATGCGTGACATGCTCGCGAAAGTAGTAGAAAAGGGCGGAACCGGTTTCAGAGCTCGCGTTGAAGGCTACACCGCTGCCGGTAAAACCGGTACGGCTTACAAGGTCGAAGGCGGCCAGTACGTGAGAAAGTACGTTGCAGGCTTTGCGGGTTACGCACCGGCACACAATCCCCAGATTGTGGTGGGCATTATGATCGATGAACCGATGATCGGTAAACACTTCGGTTCGACGGCTGCCGCACCGCTTTTCTCCGAGATGGTCTCGAAGACGCTGCGTCTGATGGCGGTCAACCCGGATCGCCCCGAAGACTTTATGGTGACTAAGAACGATAAGAAGCCTGCCAAAGCTAAGGCGCAGCCCGCGAAGACTCATGCATTGAAAGAATCGAACCGCGCCCGCGCGAGGGCGCCGTCAAGGACAAATTTGAAATCAGCCAAAGAAGATCACGTAATAAAGGGGAAGACCAATGGTTGATGCCGTAGCTGTTGCCGCCGAGATTAAGCGATTCGCTCCCGCGGGAGCGGCTTTGCTTTTAGACAGTCGGAAAATCCGCAAAGGCGATGTGTTTTTTGCAGTGAAGGGCGTGCACACCGACGGCCGGGCTTTTATTGAAAAAGCCTGCGGCGCCGGCGCTTCCTGCGTGGTTGCTGAAAAAGGCGATATCGGCCCGTGCTCGGTGCCCGTCATCGAAATAGACAACCTTTATCGCGCTCTCGGTCCGATTGCGGCTGCCTACTACGGCAATTCGACCGCTCAGATGATCGGAATCGCCGTGACAGGCACCAACGGCAAAACCACGACCGCCAACTGGATCGCCGATCTGATGAATCGACTCGGAACACCGTGTGCAAGCATCGGAACGTTAGGATGCACGCTGAACGGCATAGTCCTTCCGAGCGTGTCGATGACAACGCCTGATCCGCTCACGCTTCAGGCAAAGTTTGCCGAGCTGCTTAGCCGCGGTTGCAAAGCGTTTGCGATGGAAGCGAGTTCAATCGGCCTGGAACAGGGGCGCCTTGACGGAACCGAAATCAAAACAGCTGTATTTACGAACCTCACGCGAGACCACCTGGACTATCACGGAACGATGGAGAACTATCTCCGGGCTAAGGAGATCCTGTTCCGCTGGCCGACGGTTGCCTCCGCGGTGATTAATCAGTCCGGTGAGCCGGCTCAGCAGATTATGAAGACCGCTGAAGGCGCCGGAAAAGCAATCCTGACGGTCTCTGCCAAAGGAGATCAACCGGCATACCTGTCTGCCGAGAACGTCCGCCATACCCGAGAGGGACTGGAATTTGAAGTCCGCTTTAAAGGAAATACGTTCCCGGTTGCAGCGCACTTTTTAGGCCTCTTTAACGTGGAGAACTTTCTCTGCGCGGTGGGCGCAATGATTTCCGTCGGTTTTGAAATCGAAACGGTACTTAAAGAAGCCGCAAAACTCATGCCCCCGGCCGGGCGAATGCAGATCGTGCGCGATGATCACGGCCCAATCTTTGCCGTGGATTATTCCCACACACCGGATGCCGTGACCCAAGCGATTAAAGCCTTGGAGGGATTAGCCGAAGCACGCGGCGGACGCATTTGGATTGTTGTCGGCGCGGGCGGAGACCGAGATCACGGCAAGCGTCCTCTAATGGGACAGGCCGCGTGCGCTGCCGATGAAGTCGTTTTGACGTCGGATAACCCGAGAAGCGAAGATGCGAAAGAGATACTGAAACAAATTCAAGCAGGGACAACCAAACCCTGCACGGTTATTGAAGACCGCAGAAAAGCCATTAAATATGCCGCGGAACATGCCGCTGCCGATGATGTCATCCTCGTTGCCGGCAAAGGCCACGAAGATTATCAGGAAGTCAAAGGTGTTAAACACCACTTCTCTGACGTCGAAGAGACACGCGAAGCCCTGCGGAAACTAAGGAACAAAAATGAATGAAGCGTTAATGACGATCGGGGAATTTGCCGAGATGCTCGGCTCCGACATCCAGATCAAGGGTGCTCCGGGGATTAAATTTTCCTCCGTCAGTTTTGATTCGAGATCAGTCCGACCCAACGGGCTGTTTTTTGCTATTGAAGGAGAGCGGGACGGCCACGAGTTCGTGCAGGCCGCTTCCGATGCGGGCGCAGCGGCGGCGGTCGTGACGCACTTTGTACCGGTGAGCCTTCCTCAGGTTTTGGTGAAAGACACGCGCGAAGCGCTGCTGGACTCCGCTAAAAAATGGCGCTCGAAGTTCGACCTGCCCGTGATCGCGGTTGCCGGCTCAAACGGCAAGACAACCACGACGCAGATGGTTTTATCCATCATCAAAGAACGCTTCCAGAAAGGTGCCTGGGTCGGAACCGAAGGCAACTTGAACAATGAGCTTGGCGTCTCGCTGATGCTTTGGAAACTACGTCCCGAACATCAGGCCGCGTGCTTTGAAGTCGGCATGAACCATATTGGCGAAATGCGTCCGCTCGTCTCGGCGATTGCGCCGACGATCGGCACAGTGACCAACACGATGCGCGATCATCAGGAGTTCCTGGCTTCCTTAGAAGAGACTGCCAAAGAAAACGGTGAAGTCTTTGCTCAGCTTCCGCGTCAGGGCGTAGCCGTCATCAATGCCGCCGATCCCTTTGCGGTTGAATGGCGCAAGATGGCCGGCAACAATCGCGTCGTGACGTTCGGAACGCCGGACAGTGATGTTTATGCCTGCGAAGTCGAAGGGACAGCATTCAGATTGGTGACGCCGATTGGCCAAATTGATATCGAACTCAAAGTACCCGGCAAGCACAACATTGTGAACGCCGTGAATGCGGCCGCCGTGCTTTTTGCGATGGGCCGCGATCTCTGCGATATCAAGAAGGGTTTGGAAAACTTTGAAGCCGTCAGCCACCGCGGCGAAGTCGTGACATTGGACGATGGTTCCGTAGTCATCGATGACAGCTATAACGCCAACCCGGACTCTATGAATGCCGCAGTCAATATGCTGAGCGAATACCAGCTGCCCAAGATTTTTGTCGCGGGCGACATGGGAGAACTCGGCGTTCAGAGTCCGCAGTTCCACAGGGAGTTAGGCGAATTTGTACGCCGCTGCGGTATTGAGAACTTCTTCTCCATCGGCAACCGCATGCTTGATGCCGTCGAAGGTTACGGCGAAGGTGCGCGTCACTTTGAAACACAGGAAGAACTGCTCGCTGCGCTGAAGGAAGAGATGGTCAAGGGTCCGCATGCCGTGCTCTTTAAGGCCTCGAATTTCATGAAGCTCTTCAAACTCGCGGACGAACTGGTCCGCACCTGGAACAAACAAGAAGAAAAAGAACCGAAGGAAAACTAAATGCTGCTCGTTCTGATTCAATGGCTGGCCGACTCGACTTCTTTAGGCTGGCTTCGCGTTTTTAACTATTTGACGCTGCGCGCCGTTTTAGCCGCACTTACTGCTTTCTTTATCGCCTTGGCATTAGGCCCGGCGGTAATTCGTGAACTGAGAAAACTCAAGGTCGGTCAGGCTGTTCGTCAGTACGGACCGAAGAGCCATCTGGTCAAAGAAGGCACGCCGACCATGGGCGGCATCCTTATCTTGATTGCCGTGGGTGCATCGACGATCCTGTGGATGGACCTCAGCAACCGCTTTGTCTGGGTGGTGCTTTTTGTGACGTTAAGCTTCGGCGCCATCGGCTGGGTCGATGACTACCGAAAGGTAGTCCATCACGATCCCGAGGGCATGAAGTCCAGAGAAAAGTTCTTCTGGCAATCGCTTGTCGGCGTCATTGCCTCCGTCTACTTGGCTTTCTCTGTTGCGGCGCCGGGCAATGAACACATCTGGGGTTTGGTGCTTCAGTGGATGGAGAGCGGTTTTACCTCTATTCCTCTTCCGGAAAGAAGCAATCTGCTGATTCCGTTCTTTAAGAACGTATCGCTTCCGATCGGCATCTGGGGCTTTATCGTCCTCAGCTACTTCGTGATTGTGGGCACGAGCAACGCTGTGAACCTCACAGACGGTCTGGACGGCTTAGCCATTCTGCCGAGCGCTTTGGTCGGTATCGCTTTGGGCATCTTTGCCTACGTGGTCGGCCGTGTTGACTATGCCGCCTACCTCAACTTTCCGTATGTTCCGGGCGCTGGCGAAGTCGTCGTCGTAGGTGCCGCGCTCATCGGTGCAGGCCTAGGCTTCCTTTGGTACAACGCTTATCCGGCCCAGGTGTTTATGGGCGACGTGGGCGCTTTGGCGCTTGGCGGTGCATTGGGTACGATGGCCATCATTACACGTCAGGAACTGGTTCTCTTCATCATGGGCGGCGTTTTCGTGATGGAAACCCTCTCGGTGATTCTCCAAGTCTCGTACTTCAAGATTACGCACGGAAAGCGCATCTTCCTTATGACACCGATCCACCATCATTTTGAAATGAAGGGATGGAAGGAAACTCAGGTCGTCGTTCGTTTTTGGATCATCACCATTGTTTTGGTGCTGATCGGTCTGTCCACTCTGAAAATCAGGTAATCCATCATGTCGGTCAGTCAGAAAGTATTGGTTCTCGGTTTAGGAGCTTCGGGTCGTACCGCGGCTCGCTTTTACGCATCCCGCGGTTTTGAGGTGCTTGCCGCCGATACCAGACCGCAGCCGCCGAGGCTGGATGAACTGCAGAAAGAAATTCCGAATCTGAAGTTCCTCGGCGGGGCCGTTTCTCCCGTGATAGTTGCTGAAGTCTCCGAAGTCATGATTTCTCCGGGCCTGTCCCCCGAGTACTCAGTCTTTGCGCCGGCAGTGAAAGAAGCAAAGCACCGCGGTATTGCTGTCGTTGGAGAGATCGAGCTTTTTGCCCGTGAGCTGAAAAAACTCAAAGCTGAGACAGGCTACGCGCCCAAGATCATCGGCATTACCGGTACCAACGGCAAAACCACGACCACCATGCTTTCAACGGCCATCATCGCAGAGGCCGGCAAATCCGTTGTTGCGGCAGGCAATGTCGGCCCGAACGCCTTGGGCGAGCTGGAAAAACACCGCCAAGTCGGAATACTGCCTGACTTTTGGGTTTTGGAACTGTCGAGTTTCCAGCTCGAAACCACGGAAAGTCTGCACTGCGACAGCGCGGCGCTGCTCAACATCACCGAAGACCATATCGATTGGCACGGCTCGATGGAAAAGTACGCCGCAGCGAAACGAAAGATTTTTTCTGCCGATACCGTTCGTGTGCTCAACCGCGAAGATCCAGGCTCGATGCTTTCTGCCGAAGGCGTTCCGTCCGATTTAGTACATACCTTCGGATCCGATGCGCCTAAGAAGATCGGAGACTTCGGAATCTCTGACGTCGGCGCGCTGGTCTGGCTATCCGGCTGCATTGCTTCGGCTTCCCCGGAATTACTGATTCCGATGAACGCGCTCAGAATCCGCGGTCTGCATAACGCTATGAACGCACTGGCCGCGACCGCACTGACGCTCGCCGTCGGAATTCCGCTTGACTCTATCCTGCGCACGCTGCGTGAGTACAAGGGTGAGCCGCACCGCGTTCAGCTCATTCTCAGGGCCTCCGACATCGATTACGTCGATGATTCCAAAGGCACCAATGTCGGCGCTGTTGTCGCCGCCTTGGCCGGATTCGGTCCGAAGAAAGTCGTTCTGATTCTCGGCGGTGACGGCAAGGGACAGGATTTTGCGCCGCTCAAGGCTCCGATCGAAACGCACGCCAAGGGCGCCGTTTTCATCGGACGTGATGCTCCGCTGATTGAAAAAGAAGTCGACTATCCGGGGCTTCTGAAAGCTCATGCCAAAACCATGGCAGAAGCGGTTAGAGAAGCCCGTGCGATGGCTAAGCCCGGTGACACGATTCTGCTTTCTCCGGCTTGCGCAAGCTGGGATATGTTTAAGGATTACGCCGATCGTTCTGCGCAGTTTGTCGCTGCTGCGAAAGAAATCGCTGAAGAGGAAGGCCAGCTGTGCTGATCAGACGACGTAAGAAAGAAGACGCCGACGATATCGTCACACGTGTCGGCGACTACAACAACGCCGCCGCGCTGAACTACGAGCCGCGGGATATCGGTCCGGTACCTCCGGATTACGGTGTTTTGTTCGTCGTTTTCTCTTTGATGCTTCTCGGCTGTCTGATGGTGTTTTCGGCTTCTATTTCGTTAGGAGACTCTCCGAAGTACCACATCAGCGAGCATTACTTCTTTGTCCGCCACGTGATTTCGCTTGTGGTGGCGCTCTTCGGCGCCTATATTGTTTGGCATATTCCGATGAAGGCCTGGAAGAAGATGGCGTTCCCGTTCTTCCTATTCGGGCTCTTCCTGCTCGGCGCGGTGTTTATTCCGGGCATCGGTAAGTCGACGAACGGTGCCTGCCGCTGGATCCCGCTCGGGTTGTTTAATCTTCAGGTGACGGAAGTCATGAAGATTGCCGTGCTGATTTATGCGGCCGACTTTACCGTGCGTAAACAAAATTACATGCACAGCGTGAAGAAGGGTCTTCTGCCGATGCTGCTTGTGATGGGGCTCGTGGGCTTCCTCGTACTGAAGGAGCCCGACCTTGGCGCCTATGTCATGATGCTGGCCATTTCTATGGGCATTCTGTTTCTAGGCGGCATTAACCTGACGGTTTTCATCATGGTGCTGGTCGGCGTTCTGGGGCTGCTGGTCTTCATGATCTTTGCGGCAAGCTGGCGAGCGGCGCGTTTCTTTGCTTACCTGGATCCTTGGGAAATCTCGAACGCTCAGGGCAAGGCTTATCAGCTCTCCCATTCGCTGATTGCCTTCGGACGAGGCGAAAGCAGGGGCGTCGGCTTAGGCGACGCGATTGAAAAGCAGCACTATCTGCCGGAGGCTCATACCGACTTTATTCTCGCAATTGTGGGCGAGGAACTGGGCTTTGCCGGTGTGATGCTGATCCTGGTTCTCCTTTTCTGGCTGGTCAAACGAGCCATCGAAATCGGAAGAACCGCTATTCATTTGGAACATATTTTCTCCGGACTGGTCGCCGAGGGGATCGGTATCTGGATCGGAGTTCAGACATTTATTAACGTCGGCGTGGCGAGCGGTTTGCTCCCGACAAAAGGCCTGACCCTTCCGTTCATCAGTTTCGGAGGTTCGGCAATTATGGCTGTCACGGCGGCTGTGGCCATTCTTCTTAGAGTTGACTATGAGAATAAGGTCACCATGAAGGGAGGAAAAGTATGAGTAAGCATTTAGTGATTGCGGCTGCCGGTACCGGCGGTCACGTCATGCCCGGAGTGGCGGTCGCAAAAATTTTGATTTCCCGCGGGTGGACCGTCTCCTGGATCGGCACCGAACAGGGAATGGAGCGCCGCATTGTCGAGCGCCAGAAGATCCCTTTTACGGCTCTGGACTTTCAGGGGCTGAGAGGCAAGGGCCTGAAGACCATGCTCTTCGGTGGCTTTAAGCTCCTGAAGTGCATAGCTCAGAGCCGAACGATTTTGACTAAAAAGCATGCGGATGCCGTGTTTTCAACCGGCGGATATATCGCCGTGCCGGTTTGCTTGGCGGCTGGTCTTAAAGGTATTCCGTATGTTCTGATGAACAGCGACGCGGATCCTTTGCTTTCGATCAAGATGGTGCAGGGCAACGCCGCCGGCGTGATGTGCGGTTTTGACGGGAAAGCGGCTAAGCTTGCCGGTGATAAAGGCGTCGTGACCGGAAACCCAGTCCGCAAAGAAATCCTGGCGATTCCTGCGCCCGAAGAGCGTTATCAGGGCAGAGAAGGCCGATTAAAACTGCTGATCTTCGGCGGCTCTTTAGGCGCCCAAGTGTTTAATCAGAATGTCCCGTCCTTGATCGCCGCACTTCCGCCGGAAAAGCGTCCTGAGGTCATTCATCAGTGCGGCATGAAAGCCGTGGAAGAGGTTAAGGCAAGCTATGCCGCGCTGGGCATCGAAGCCCAAGTCGTGTCGTTCATTGAAGACATGGCGGCTGCCTATGTTTGGGCCGACGTCGTTCTGGCTCGAGCCGGGGCAATTTCCGTGAGCGAGCTGACTGCCGCCGGAGTGCCGTCCATTCTGGTTCCACTGGTCACGAAGACGACCTCCCATCAAGTCGGAAACGCCAAATACATGCAGGAGGCAGGAGCCGCTATCTATTTGCCCCAAAGTGAGCTGACTACAGGTAAACTCACTGCGCTTTTAGAAGGCCTCAACCGAGAAGAACTGCTTGAGATGGCAAAAAAGGCAAAGGCGCTCGGCAAGCCCGATGCGGCCGCCACGGTTGCGGACTTTATTGAATACGTATCGAACAAGGAATAAGAGTGAAATTCGCAATTAAGAAAATACATTTTGTGGGTATCGGCGGAACCGGTATGAACGGTATTGCCGAAGTGCTGATTAACCTCGGCTACCACGTTTCCGGTTCGGACTTAAAAGAAAACGCCGCAGTCGAGCATTTGCCCCCTATCCGGGGGCAGAGAAGAA
>OGJK01003406.1_pt1 | contig 10949 bp, 10 predicted proteins | sample 1571961 | NCBI WGS metagenome assembly OGJK01 (sample SAMEA2582120, study PRJEB24529) | metagenome | biome: Human gut stool | place: China | collected 2011 | reverse complement strand
GCCATGCGGATAGGTGGACTTCACATCGGACGGGAAGTACTTCTTGATAGCGTCGCACATAACGTCGCGGCGGTGAGCGTACAGCTTGCAGTTTTCTTTGATATGGCCTTCGAAATCATAGTTTTCCATGTACATAGCAACTTCACGCTGGGTGACGCATGGTGTGGAAAGGTCGGTGGAGCCTTTGACGAGGTCCATCTTTGCAAGGATTTCATCGTTGCATACGAGCCATGCCAGTCTCATGCCAGGAGCCAGTGTCTTGGAGAAGGTGCCGGAATAGATGACGAGGTGCTTCGGATCCATGGAAACGAGCGGAGCGATTTCTTCGCCTTCAAAGCGCAGGTCGCCGTACGGGTTATCTTCGAATACCGGGATTTCATACTTGGTAACGACTTCCATAAATTTCTGGCGGCGTTCCAGGGACCAGCAGATACCGGTCGGGTTCTGGTAGTTCGGGATGACGTAGATGAATTTGACTTTGTCGGTTGTTGCGAGAATCTTGTCCAGTTCTTCCGGGATCATGCCCTGATCATCGGTCGGAACTTCGACGAATTTCGGCTGTTCGAGAGCGAATGCACCGATAGCGCCCAGGTAGGACGGGCTTTCAATGAGAACGACATCGTCCTTGTCGATGAATACGCGTCCGGTGATGTCAAGACCCTGCTGGGAGCCAGTGGTGATCATGATGTTCTTCGGATCGACTTTATCCATGCCCATCGGACAATACATACGGTTCATGCGGTCGGCAATAGCCTGGCGAAGTCCCATGAAACCGAGGGACGGGCCGTACTGCATAGCGCCGGCGCCGTCTTCTTCTCTGACTTTGACTGCAACTTCAGTCAATTCTTTCAGAGGAAATGTTCTCGGAGCTGGGAGACCGCCGGCAAAGGAAATAATGTCCGGCTGAGCGGTAAGAGCCAGCAATGGACCAAGGTCGGAGCCTTTCATCTTAGACAGTACTTCAGAAAAGTGAATAGCCATAATAATCTCTCCTTTACTCTACAGAATTGACTAGGAAAATCCCATTTTTCCATATTATAATTGCGGCCGCTACCAACAAAGATTCTCATTGGAATCGTAGGCAAATATAATGCTAGTGTTATTATTTTAAATCTACCATAAAGGGATGTCAATCATGAAGAGGCCGCAGTTATCGTTTAAATGTACTAAAATACTGCCATTTACTCCCATCTTCATGTATATACTTATAGAGAATGTCTATATTTCAGCCAGCAAAAAAGGGCTGTGACAAATACGCAATCATTTTGCCACAATCCCTTTTGTGCCGGTATATTCGATTAGAGGATACCAGCATATTTATGATTTGTCTCATCTAGAAACTATAAAGCCCTAAAGAAAAAAGCTGCCCGGCGGCAGCTCTTGGAGAAGTATTAATGTTTTCCCATGCTTACGAGTTCAAGTAATGCGAAGCAAATTTCTTCTGGTCTGACTTCTTCTACAACTTCGTTTTCGATCTGCTGATCTCTCATGGTCTGTGCCTCCGGTATAACTCGTTCGGCTTCCCCGAACCTGTAACTATGGTCTTATCATACTTCTTGAATAGAATACTATCCAATATTTCTTTTCAGCAGTTTCAAAAATCCCTTCATCTTTTAATCATAGATTCCAATATATAAAAAATCGCCATAATCATTTATTTTTATTATAAGTTGTAACTTGTCTATGAATTATACAATGATTTATAACTTATAGTATACAATTTAAATACATAGAAGCTTGTTAATTCTTTAATTCATAGCATGCAATCTATTAATAAACCGCCTTTTCATAGTCTGATATGCAGGAAATGGCAGCATGACATCCATGATATCTCTTCCGCGCATGAAAAAACCTCCCTGATCCGCTCGGGGAGGTCTTTATCGCTGGAAGCATCAAAAAAGGATCTTCTTTGCTGTTTCTATATCGCTTTCTATCTGTGCTTTCAGTGCGTCTACGGAATCAAACTTCACTTCGCCGCGGATATATTTCACCCATTCCAGGGTAAAGCTTTTCCCATAGATTTCTTCATCAAAATCAATGATGAAGGTTTCGATTGTTTTTTCGCTGTTGCCAAAGGTCGGATTCGTCCCGATGTTTGTGACGGACGGATAGCATTTCCCTTCGATCCTTGTCTTCGTCGCATAGACGCCGTCGGCAGGAAGGACGCGTGCATCGGGCATGCGAAGGTTCGCTGTCGGAAAGCCCAGGAGATCATTTCCTCTGTGGAATCCGTGAACGACGTCGCCTGACATCGTATAGTTCCTTCCAAGAAGTTTTGCTGCCTCTTCGACTTTTCCCGCCTCGATCAGCGTGCGTACCGTCGTGCTCGACAGTACTTTTCCGCCTTCGGAAACAAGGGGCGCTGTCACAACGGCAACATCGCTTCCTTCAAAATAGGATTTCATAGAAGAAACATTGCCGGAAGCGCCTTTCCCGAAGGAAAAGTTATCTCCCGTCACAATGCCCTTGATGCCTGGAATATCTGCGAGGTTTTTCAGGAATGATTCTGCTGTTTCAGAGAGGAATTCCTTCGTCGGGCGGATAAATACGGCCAGATCCATGCCTGCCTTCCGGAAGGACTCTGCCTTTTCCTCTTCTGACTGGAGAAGAGGGACGCGGATGCCGGGCGCAAGAACGCTCATGGGATGCGGATAGAAGGTAATGACGCCGATTCCGGCACTTTTTTCTTCCGCAAGCTTTGCTGCTTCTTTAAAGACCGCCTGATGGCCCAGGTGGCAGCCGTCAAAAAATCCAAGGACGAAGACGCGGGGTTCTCCGTCCGTAATTTCTTCCAATGCATGTAAAATCTTCATAATTCCTCACGAAAAAACTTTCTTTGGATGAATGATGCCTGCCTTGACGTATGCGGTGCCGAGGAACGTGTCCCCATGGAAGGCAGCCGCCATATCAAGGTCTTTTTTTTTCGTCTTGAGCCGTTTCCCCTGAAGGAAATCCCTGGCTTCCTTTTCGGAAAGCTCGATATTGGGAAGGCCGGAAAGGATCGGTTTCAGACTCGTCATGAGGGATCCTTCCGGATCCTTCTCGATTTCCTCCATCGTCTTTGCGTTTTCAATAGAAAAGGGACCGACGACGGTACGGACAAGGGAGGACATCGTAAGAAGACATCCTGCCTTTTCACCGATATCTCTTCCAAGCGCCCGGATGTACGTGCCGGACGAGCAGGTCACATGCAGCTTGATGACGGGCGGCGCGATTTCCCGGATGGTCAGGTCATAAATCGTGACGGGGCGCGCTTTGAGCTCGACTTCCTTTCCTTCGCGGGCAAGCTTGTAGGCCCTTTCCCCATTCACCTTGATTGCTGAATAAATGGAAGGCACCTGCATGATGTCGCCGCGGAAAGCACTGACAGCACCTTCCCAGATGGACGTGTCAGACGGGACTTCTCCTCTTTCGAGGATTTCTCCCGTCATGTCCTCGGTATCCGTCCTGATGCCCATGATGAATTCTGCTTCATATCTCTTCGTATGGATGGGCGCATACTCGATGAGGCGCGTCGCACGTCCCAGGAACACGGGAAGAACGCCGGATGCCATGGGATCGAGCGTCCCTCCGTGCCCTATTTTCTTTTGGTGGTAGATCCTCTGGAGCTTTGCAATGACATCGAAGGAGGTCCAGTCCTTCGGCTTGATGACATTAAGGACGCCGTCCATCAGAGATACTTCTCCGCAGCTTTGACGAAAACGGGCTCTGCGTCTGCAAATGTTTCATGGATGGTGCAGCCGGATGCTTTCCAGTGTCCGCCGCCGCCGAATTCCTCAGCCAGCTTTCCGACATTGGCATATTCCTTGGCGCGCAGGGAAATACGAGTTTCCTTTTCTCCCCTGTACTTGAAGAGGGCAGCGATTTCGCATCCCTTGATGCAGCGCGGAATCGTTGCGTAGTAATCGGAATTTTCACCGTCAAGATCCATGGCTTCCTTGTCCATGTATGCGATGACGATCTTGCCGTTCGCATAGGAATGGACGGTGCCTGCCACGATCTTGTAGCACTTCATGGCTTCCTCTGTTTTTTCTTCCAGACGGTTGGAAATGTAGGAGGGATCAGCGCCCATTTCTACCAGCTTGCTTGCCATGAGGAGCGTATGCGGGGATGTGCAGCTGAACTTAAAGAATCCGCTGTCGGTGCCGATGGCCATGTAAAGGGCATTGCATGTGTCCTTGTCCATCTGGATGCCTTCGTCGAAGAACATTTCAGCAAGCATTTCTGCCGTTGCTGCATAGTGGTAGCGCAGGTAAAGGTAATCGGTGTATCTTTCATTGCTTCTGTGATGGTCGATGCAGAGGCTGTCCACGTCCGGGAAATCAAAATTTCCGCCTCTTTCCAGGTTGGAAAGGTCCGTGAAAACGATGGCATCATAATCCTTTCCTTCCGGAATGGATGTCATGACCTGTGCAGATGTTTCAACAAGGGTGTACACTCTCGGCACGGGATCAGGAAGAACCATGTCGGCTTCCTTGCCCATGGAGAGAAGGACATTGTGCAGCGCGCAGATGGAGCCTACGTCGTCTCCGTCCGGATGCTCATGTCCTACGAGAAGGAAACGGTTATGGGATTTCAGGAAATCCATAGCCTGCTGCTTGTCGATTTCGACAGCATGATCTTTGCCAAGACTCATTTTTCAGTCCTCCTTTTCAGTATCTTCCTTCGGAGCTTTATCCTTTTCTTCGTCATGCACCTTTTTCAGGAGACCTTCAATGTGCATGCCGTAATCAAGGGACTTGTCTTCTTCGAAGGTAATTTCCGGTGTGTAGTAAATCTTGAGGCGCTGGCCGAGTTCCTTGCGGATGAAGCCTTTTGCCTTGTTGAGCGCTTCGAGCGATTTTGCCTTTTCCCAGGATTTCCCGAAAAGGCTGACGTAAATCGTTGCTTCGCGCAAATCTCCGGTCACATGGACGCCTGTCACGGTGACAAAGCCGATGTGCGGATCTTTCAGGTCATAGAGGAGCATCTGGCTGACTTCCTGCTTGATGAATTCCTGTATTTTTCTAACGCGTAATTCTGACATATGGATTCCTCTCTTGCCGCATGCGGCAGGATCTTCCGCTCTTTGCGGATACTAAGAAATAAAGAGGCCCGTCATCGAAATAGGGATGCGGGCCTCTTACTTTTTAATTAAGAACGCCTGCCCTGATTATTCCAAGGTGGCAGCTTCTTCTTTCAGCTCGAAGGATTCAAGCTGGTCGCCTTCCTTGACGTCGCGGTAGCTTTCCAGCGAAATACCGCATTCGAAGCCTTGTGCGACTTCCTTCACATCATCCTTGAAGCGGCGCAGGGATGCGATCTTGCCTTCGTGGATGACGATGCCGTCGCGGATCAGGCGGAGACGGCAGCTGCTTGTGATCTTGCCGTCCTGTACATAGCAGCCGGCAACGATGAGTTTCGGTGTATGGATGACCTGACGGACTTCTGCGTGGCCGAGAACGACTTCGCGGATGGTCGGAGCGAGCATGCCGGCCATAGCTGCCTTGATATCATCAATGCAGTCATAGATGACACGGTAGAGACGCATATCGACGCCGTCTTTTTCAGCCAGTGCTCTTGCATTGGCATCCGGACGGACGTTGAAGCCGATGATCAGCGCATTGGAGGCAGATGCCAGCATGACATCGGATTCGTTGATGGCGCCGACAGCGGAGTGGACGATGGAAACGCGGACTTCATCACTCTTGATGCCCATGAGGGACTGAACGAGCGCTTCAACGGAGCCCTGTACGTCTGCCTTGACGATGAGGTCAAGTTCCTTCATTTCGCCTTCCTTGATCTTTTCGAAGATGTTGTCGAGCGTTACCTTCTGTACGCTTCTCTGTTCTTCTTCCTTCGCACGGGATGCGCGGATTTCAGCGATGTTTCTTGCCTTTCTTTCATCCATGACATAGAAATGGTCGCCTGCTTCCGGAACGCTGTCCATACCGAGGATTTCAACCGGTGCAGCCGGTTCGGCGCTCTTCATCTTGCGGCCGTTTTCATTGTTCATGGCGCGGACGCGGCCCCAGCTTTTGCCGGCCAGGATGCCGTCTCCGACATGGAGTGTGCCGTTCTGTACGAGCACGCTCATGACAGGACCTCTGCCCTTATCCAGCTGTGCTTCGACGACGACGCCGTAAGCTTCGCGCTTCGGATTGGCTTTGAGTTCCTTCATTTCTGCTACGAGCAGGATGTTTTCCAGGAGGTCATCAAGGCCGATCTTCTTCTTGGCAGAAATCGGGGTCATGATGACATCGCCGCCCCAGTCTTCCGCCAGGAGCCCTTCCTTGGAAAGTTCTTCCTTGATGCGGTCAGGGTTTGCGCCCGGCTTATCAATCTTATTGATGGCAACCATGATTGGAACGCCTGCGTTCTTTGCATGGTGGATAGCTTCGATGGTCTGCGGCATGACACCGTCATCGGCAGCAACGATCAGGACGGCAATATCCGTCAGCTGAGCGCCTCTGGAACGCATAGCGGTGAATGCTTCATGGCCCGGGGTATCCAGGAATGTGATCTTGTGACCCTTGTAGCGGATCTGGTAAGCACCGATTCTCTGGGTGATGCCGCCGGCTTCGTGGAGAGCGACATTTGTCTGGCGCAGGGCGTCAAGCAGTGTCGTCTTGCCGTGGTCGACATGGCCCATGATCGTAACGATCGGAGGACGCGGTACGAGGAAACGGGGATCATCCGGTTCCGGAATGTATTCCGTCGGATCTTCTTCCTTTTCAGGTTTCAGAAGGGTTACACCGAATTCTTCAGCAAGGATTTCGACGGTATCCGGATCGAGGTTCTGATTGATGGTAGCCATGACGCCAAGAGCCATCAAGTGTTTGATGATCTCGCTGACTTCGCAGCCGAAGAGTTCAGCCAGTTCCTTGACGGTAACAGCAGCCGGGACAGTTACTTCTGTCGGATAGATATCCTGTTTCTTTTCCTGGTTGTGTTTCTTCTTCTTGCCCTGGTTCAGGGAGCGGGCCATCAAAGAGCCGCCTTCCTTTTCTCTTCTTGCCTTTTCCCAGTCCTTCTTTGTTTTCTTCTTGGCCGGTTTTTCACGTCTGACTGCCGGAGTTTCCGGAGCGATTTCTTCTACCGGAGCAGCAACGGCTGCCGGATGCTGGCTGTGGGAATGATCATTTCTGGAATGATCGTTTCCGCCGAACGGTCTGCCGTTCCTGTCGCCAGCGGGTCTGCCATTTCTATCGCCAGCCGGACGGCCGTTTCTGTCGCCATACGGGCGGTTTCCGTTCCTGTCGCCGGACGGACGGTTTCCATTCCTGTCGCCATACGGACGGTTTCCATTCCTGTCGCCGGATGGACGGTTTCCATTTCTGTCACCGGACGGGCGGCCGTTTCTGTCGCCATAGGAACGGTTTCCATTTCTGTCGCCGGACGGGCGGCTGTTTCTGTCACCGTAGGAACGGTTATTTCTGTCGCCGGAGGGGCGGTCGTTTCTATCTCCGGAGGAACGGTCATTTCTGCGGTCGTTCCTGTCATTATGCGGACGGTCGTTTCTGTTATCTCTTACGGGGCGCGTGGTATTTTCCTCTCTTCCGCGGGTTTCTTTTCTTTCCTGATGAGCGGCTTCCGCTTTCGGAGCCTCTTCTTTCACTTCTGCCGGCTTCGGCGCTGCAGGAGCTTTCTGTGCTTCTGGTTCCACGCTCGAGTAAGCGGCTTTGCTGCCTGCTTCTCCGGACTTCCTGTCAGTCGGTCTGCCCTGCTGATCGAACCTTACGGTACGCATCTGCGGACGTTTTGCTGGTTTCTTGGATGCTTCAAATTCTTTTGCCAAAACGGTTTTCGCCCCTTCATCTACTCCGGACAGGCGGCTAGTCACCTCAATATGGTTCTTCTTCAAAGCGTCCATGACCTCTTTATCCGACTTTTTAAACTCTTTTACTAATTCATATACTCTGTACTTCTTTTTCTGCATAAGCAGCCTCCCGTCCGTTCTTATTTCCGGTTGTCGATCTTTTCAGCGATCGCCTTGCCGAATCCTTTATCTACTATAAGGGCTGCTGTCCGTACCCCCTTGCCAAGGGCCTGCCCTAATTTATCTTTTTCGCCGAATACACGGTAAGGGATTTTCCATTTCTCCGCTGCATTCGTGTATTCCTCTTTTGTTCTCGGGGAGCTGTCTTCCGCGATGATCAGCAGTTTGCCCGTGCCTTTCCGAAGGCCTTCAGAGACCTGTTCGCTGCCGGAAAGCAGGCGCCCCGCTTTCATGCAGAGGCCCAGCATCCTGTATACTGGATCATCCATTTTCAATCTGTTCCTTAAGGGAGTCATAGACTTCCTTGGACACAGGGCGCTTCAAGGATTTTTCCAGCCCGTGGGATTCATATGCCTTTTCGAAACATTCGATGTTGTCGCAGACATAGACGCCGCGACCGGATTTCTTCCCGGTCCTGTCCAGTTCAATGATTCCTGTCGGAAGCGCTACGACGCGGAGGAGTTCCTTCTTTGGCTTCAGCTCTTTGCAGCCGACGCACATGCGCATCGTGATCTTCTTCTGCTTCATTCTTTAGTTTCTTCCTCCTGTCCGCTTTCTTCGATGTCTCCCAGGATATCTCCATCGTCCTCTTCAGCGGCCTGGCCGAAGCCTTCTTCTCTGGCCTGGGTTTCGCTCTTGATATCGATCTTCCAGTTCGTCAGCTTGGCAGCCAGTCTTGCATTCTGGCCTGCCTTGCCGATAGCCAGTGACAGCTGGTAGTCAGGAACGACGACGTAGGAAGAATTTTCTTCATCCCATACGGAAACGGAAATGACTTTGGACGGGGATAGCGCATTGGCAATGAAAATGGCCGGATCTTCGTCCCAGCGGACGATATCGATCTTTTCGCCATGCAGTTCATTGACGATGTTCTGGACTCTCTGGCCCTTCGGTCCTACGCAGGCACCGACCGGATCGACGGTTGGGTCCATGGCATAAACAGCGATCTTGGAACGGGAGCCTGCTTCACGGACCACGTTCTTGATTTCAACGGTGCCGCTGTAGATTTCAGGAACCTCAAGTTCGAAAAGTCTCTTCAGAAGTCCCGGATGGGTTCTGGAAAGGATGATTTCCGGTCCCTTGGTGGTTTTCTTGACTTCAAGAACGTAGCACTTGATCTTGTCATTGGCTTTGAATTCTTCGCCTTCGATCTGTTCTGCATATGGAAGGATGCCTTCGCAGCGGCCCAGATCCACGAAAATCGCCCTGGATTCGCTCCACTTGACGGTGCCGGTGATGACATCGCCTGCGCGGCCGGAGAATTCTTCATAGAGGGATCCTCTTTCTGCTTCGCGCAGCTTCTGGATCATGACCTGCTTAGCTGTCTGGGCAGCGATGCGTCCAAAATTCTTCGGGGTCACATCAATGCTCAAAAGATCGCCTGCTTCGTAGCTTCTGTCGATCTTCTTGGCATCTTCTACTGTGATCTCATTAATTGCATTTTCAGATTCCGGATCGATGGATTCAACAACGGTCTTTTCTTCAAAAATCTGATAATCGCCGGTTTCTCGGTTCAGCTTGATGGATGTCTTTGCGTTGCTTCCCGTTTCCTTCTTGTAAGCGGTGAGCAGCACCATTTCAAGCGCGTCGAATACGATATCGGCGTCGACTTTCTTTACTTTGACCAAACTCTGTATTGCTTCTAATAAATTGCCATTCACGATGAATTATTCCTCCGAGATTAAAATGAAAAATGCAGTCTGACCTGCGAGATCTTGTCCCTGCCAAGGACAATGCTTTCGCCGCCTTCCAGCGTGAGCTTCAGGCTTCCGTCTTCGGAAAGCCCGTCCAAAAGGGCTGTGAAAGCTTTTACGCCTTTATGACCTTCAAGGGGAGCAAACAATTTGACATCGACTTCTTCGCCGGTATAGCGGATGAAATCCTTGTCCTTCTTCAGTACGCGGTCAAGACCCGGCGAGGAAACTTCCAGCATGTAATTGTCCGGAATCAGATCCTTCTCGTCGAGTATGGCTCCTGCCTTTTCACTGATGACCTGGCAGTCATTCAGATCGACGCCGCCTTCCTTATCAATGAAAATACGAAGAATCCAGTTTCTTTCCCTGACGTATTCCACGTCGACAACTTCAATGCCGTCCGCTTCAAGAATTGGTTCCAGTAATTTTTCTACAGCATCCTCGACTTCCTTGTGCGCCATATACCCTCCTATGAATGTTAAATATAAGAAAAAGTGAGCCGAGGCTCACTCCACAGGAAATTCTATAAACGATAAAATAAAACAAATAAACCGAACATGATTTACTGATTTATTATATCACATCTTGTAAAGGGGAGCAAACTTTCCCCCGGTTTCTTCGTGCTTAATCATCAATGACCGGATTTTCATACAGGGCATGAAGATCCTTCTTGAGATTTTTATTGATAGCTTCTTCCAGTTCGGGAATCGTCTTGGCGTCATACTGATGGATGATGCCCGGGATTCCGCCGGCGCGAAGCTCGCCGTAGTACTCGTCTCTGTACATATTATAGAAGAAAAGGATTCCCGTATCTTTCTCGCGGCACTCATACGCCCCTATGATGTAGGACCCGTTGAGGCCGAGGACCGGCATGGACGGCTTGATCATCCTCTGGTAATGGCCGATCGTTTCAGGAAGGAAAGGCTCGCTGTCCCAGACCATGAAGCCCTTGCCCCTGACAAGGACAGATACATTCTCGCGGTGGATCAGCTCGTGATCGATGGCTTTTGGCGTCAGGAGGACGAGATTTCTCTTGAACTCATCAAAGTCGCCCGTGATGAGCTCGATTTCCGTCAGCGTCACAAGGCGCAGGTACATCTTTACCATGTAATCCATCGTTTCCTCATCAAAGAGTGCGCGGACTTCCCAGCCGTTTTCCTCATTCGTCCAGCCGAAGGCATAGTAGATGCGCCCGTCCTGCTTGTCGATCCGGTGAAGCTTGTATCCGCTGATATCGGCAGGCAGCTCCTTTTCTATGTCCCAGTCCATGAAAAGCT
>OGJK01003405.1_pt1 | contig 10954 bp, 10 predicted proteins | sample 1571961 | NCBI WGS metagenome assembly OGJK01 (sample SAMEA2582120, study PRJEB24529) | metagenome | biome: Human gut stool | place: China | collected 2011 | reverse complement strand
GGCGGGCACCCAGTTCCGCGGTCAGTTCGAGCAGCGGGTCAAGGGCTTGCTGAGCGAGGTAAAGGCTGCGGGCAACGTCATCCTGTTCATTGACGAGATCCACACCATCACCTCTGCCGGTGAGAGCGAGGGCGCCATGAACGCGGGCAACATCTTAAAGCCCGCCCTCTCCCGCGGAGAAATTCAGGTCATCGGTGCCACCACCTTTACCGAGTACCGCAAGTACATTGAAAAAGATCAGGCGTTGGAACGCCGTTTCCAGCCTGTGCGGGTGGAGGAGCCCAGCGTAGCCGACACCCTTGCCGTGATGAACGGCATCAAGCGCTACTACGAGCAGTACCATCATGTGCAGGTGCCCGCCGAGGTGCTTTCGGCGGTGGTCACCCTGAGCGAGCGCTACATCACCGACCGTTTTCTGCCGGATAAGGCCATCGACCTGCTGGACGAAGCCTGCGCCTGCTGCAATCTGGCGCACCCGGTCATCTCCGAGTATCTGGGAATGCAGAAGGAGCTGGACGCCCTGAAGCAGGAAGAAGCCGAGATGGAAAGCGCGGATGTGAACGAAGCCATCGACTACGAGCGCGTAGCCGAGCGCAAGACCCGCATCGCCAAGCTGGAATCCGAACTGCCCGCCAAGCAGGCCGCTGCCAGCGAAATTCAGGTGACCATGGACGATGTGGCAAAGGTCATCGAGCTGTGGACGGGCATCCCGGCGGTAAAGATTCGCGAGACCGAGTTCGTCAAGCTGGCAGGGCTGGAAGCCGCTTTGAAGCAGAAGGTCATCGGTCAGGACGAAGCCGTGCATCTGGTGGCGCAGGCCATCAAGCGCAGCCGCGCCGACCTTTCCGGCCGCCGCCGTCCCGCAAGCTTCATCTTTGTGGGCCCCACCGGCGTGGGCAAGACCGAGCTGGTCAAGCAGCTGGCAGAACAGCTGTTCGACGGTCCCGACCCGCTCATCCGTCTGGACATGAGCGAATACATGGAAAAATACGCGGTGTCCCGTATGATCGGTTCTCCTCCGGGCTATGTGGGCTACGAGGAAGCCGGTCAGCTCACCGAGAAGGTGCGCCGCCGCCCCTACAGCGTGGTGCTGTTTGACGAGATTGAAAAGGCACACCCGGACGTGATGAACATTCTGCTGCAAATTCTGGACGAGGGCAAGATCAACGATGCGCAGGGACGCACGGTGGATTTCTCCAACACAGTCATCTGCATGACCTCCAACGCCGGCAGCAGCGACCAGAGCGCGGGCAGCCTTGGCTTTAACAAGAGCGATGCCCAGCGCAGCGAGGAAAAGACCCGCAAGGCACTGGCACAGTTCCTGCGCCCGGAGTTCCTTGGCCGCGTGGATGAAGTGATCGCCTTCAAGCCCCTGACCGAGGAAACCCTGCAGGGCATCGCCGCCCTGATGCTGGACGAGTACAAGCCCGGCATGGAAGCCAAGGGCATCGCTTACAGCTACACCCCGGCAGCGCTCAAGGCACTGGTGCAAAAGAGTCAGGGCGGGCGCTTTGGCGCACGCGATCTGCGCCGCACCATCCGCAAGGCGGTGGAGGACCCCGCCGCCGAGCGCCTGATCGACGGCACGCTGGCATCCGGCGGCACCCTTGTGGTGGATGCCGATGAAAACGGCGAAGTCGTGCTGAAATAATCATAACCGCAAAGCACCCCGGCTGAAAACAGCTGGGGTGCTTTTTGTCTGGCCATAAAAACTTTTTGTAATATATACTTGACATTTAGAATGATAAATGCTACTATATGTCCAGAGGATAAAACAAATGCCGACCCGGCAGAAAAGGAGCGTATCAATGCCGAAGAACCTGAAATTAAAGGCCGCCCGCGCGGAAAAGGATATGACGCAAGGAGCGCTTGCCGAAGCGGCAGGCGTTTCGCGCCAGACCATCAACGCCATTGAAAAAGGGGAGTACAACCCCACCATCAACCTTTGCCGCAGTATCTGTAAAATTCTGGATAAGACACTGGATGAACTGTTCTGGGAGGAATGAGTTATGAAATTTTCACTGTACAGCAAGAAAAACCAGTTGGACGAGATGCAGGAGCAGACCATGCGCAAAATTGAAAGCCATGGCTTCTGGCTGCTGTGGGGCAGCCTTCTGGCGGCGTGGATCGTGCAGACGGTGTTCGGGGCTGCGGACAAGGCTGCCGGAGAGTGGGTCGTATTCATGATCGGCTGCATTTATATAGTTGTCGCGTGTCTGCGCAATGGTCTGTGGGATCGCCACCTTTCGGATAAGGCCCCGGCCAATGCCGTGTATTCTCTGGTGGCTGCGGTGGCGGTTACGCTGATCTGCGGTTTTTCCTATGGATACTGGGTCGGTGCTGTTTTTGCCGGTGTTTTTACCGGCATCCTGTGCTTTGCATTGCTGCAGCTCAGCATGAAGGCTTACAAAAAACGCCACGCAGAACTGGAAAACCCAAAGGAGGACGACGATGAAAACGAATAAAAAAGAGCTGACTGTCTTTGCCGTTTGTGCCTATGCGGTGCCGTTTCTGATGATGCCGCTCTTATACATCTGCCTGCAGAACGGGCTGGATACAAGCATTTTTGCCAACGCCCAGATGTTCTACCCGGCGGCGGGTGTCATGCTGGCCTTCCTGCTGGCGCGGCGGCCGGATACGCCCAAGCGGTTTTACATATTGCACCTGCTGGTTACAGCTATTATGCTGATTATGAGTGTGCTTTCCGCCGCTGCGCCGCAGGGGGAGTGGTTATATATCGCCAACCTTGTTATTGTTATCGCATCGGTGCTGGGCTGGATCTTTCTGCTGACCGAGAAAAAGACAAAGCGCGAGGCCTGCGGCCTGCGCCTGCACGGCAAGCTGCTGACGGCTCTTGGCATCTGCGTCTATTTCCTTGCGGTCAAGACCGCTATGGTCTTTCTTTCGATGGCGATGCAGGGCGGTGATAGCTGGGCTGAATATCTGGCCTACTGGCGCACATCTGCACCGTGGGTTATGGCAGTGGTTCTTGTGCCGAACTTCTTTCTGAGCTTTCTGCCGTTTTTTGGCGAGGAATACGGCTGGCGCTACTACCTGACGCCCGCCCTGCAAAACCGCTTCGGCGCACGGCGCGGCGCACTGGCGGTAGGCGTGCTGTGGGGGCTGTGGCATCTGCCGCTGAATCTTTTCTTCTACAGCCCCGACACCTCACTGCAGAGCATTGCCGCACAGCTTGTTGTCTGCGTGACGCTCGGTGTGTTTTTCACCTTTGCGTATGAGAAGTGCGGCAAAAATATCTGGCTCCCCGTGGTGCTGCACTACCTCAACAACAGCATGGTCTTGGTCTGGACCGGTACGGCGGATATTTCAAATCAGATCATCAGCTGGACAGATGTGGCAATCAGCGCCATCATGTATGGGGTTGTATTCCTGCCGTTTCTGGCAGCAAAGTGCTACCGCAAGAATAAATAAAAAACAGGTGCAGCCCTTTAAATGGGGTTGCACCTGTTTTTTGATTGCCGTCAGACTGCAAACGCCTTGCGCAGGGCTTCGAGGGCGGCGTCCTCGTCCTGCTGGCGGATCAACAGCGAAATGTCGAGGTCGCTGGTCGTGATAAGCACGATCTCGATGCTTGCCCCGGCCAAGGCTGCCAGCGCACGGGCGCCGACACCGCAGCTGGTGACCATATCCTCGCCAAAGAGGTTGATCTTGCTGTAGCCGCCGGAGACCAGCGGGGGATTGGCCTTGGCCGCAGCAGGCAGGGCCCGCATAACAGCGGCAAAGTTGTCATAGCTGGTCGTGAAGCTGAAATCCACCGCAGAGCCGCGGGGTGCACTCTGGCAGATCATATCCACCACGATACCTGCCTTTGCAAAGACATCCAGATGCTCGGCCAGACTCTGGGCACTGTACTGGGCACCCGGGAAGGTGGTGAGCATAATGTTCTGCTCACTGGTGATCTTGCTGACGCCGTACATAAACAGTCATCCTTTCTTTCAATCGAATGTAATAAACTGCTCATCGATAGAATTGCGGAGCACGCTTTCAATGTATTCGCGGGAGAGGGTAAACTCGCCGTGGGCGGCACCCAGTTCATCGGTGTACATGCTGTAGGGGTAGACGCGGATATCCTTATATCCGGCCTCATATTGGCTTATGACGCAGTGCAGCTTGGGGTCAAGCATGGCAACGGTGCTGCTGCCATCGGGCTGGGTGGTTTTCTCAAAGGTTATGTCCAAAATCGCGCCGATGACATTATCAGGCGAGGACTGCGCATTGATGAAGTTGCCCAGACTGTATACGACAAGGGCAGTGTTGCCGTTGGCGCCCGTCAGCCATGCGGCGTTTTGGGTCACATGGGGGTGGGTGCCGATGATCAGATCAACGCCCTGATCTGCCAGCCACTGGGCGGTATCCTTCTGGAAGTCGTTGACCACATGGGTGCCCTCGGTGCCCCAGTGCGCGCTGACCACCAGCACATCACAGTTGGGGCGCATAGCGGCGATCTGCCGGGCAATGGTATCACGGTCATCGAGATAAACCACGCCGTAGGTAGCCCCGGAAGGGGTTGGCAGCCCGTTGGTATGCTCCGTATAGGACAGGTAGCCGAAAGTGATGCCGTTGACGGTCTGATAGACATAATCGTCATAGGTGTCAAGATTATAAAAGCCCATCGAGACAACATCATCCGGCATGGCGGCCCAATGCTCACGCGAGGCATCAATGCCTGCGGCACCCTTGTCATAGCTGTGGTTGTTGGACAGGCTGAACACCCGGAAGCCAAGGCTGTACAGCGTATCGGTGATCTCACCGGGGGTGGAAAACATCGGGTAGCCGCTGGGAGCGAAAGCATCATTGACCAGCGTTTCCTGATTGAGCCAGTTTACATCGAACTGGGTGTAGAAGTCCCGCATGTTCTCATAGGCAAAGGAAAAGTCATAGTGGTCGCCGCCGCGCTGCTTGGCCTGCAGGAAGATGCCGTCATGGATCAGGTCATCCCCCGTGGCGGAAAAGCGCACGGTCTCCACAACAGGCTGCGGCTCAGGGGTAGGCTCCGGTGTGGCAGCGGGCTCAACAGCCGCCACCGGCTGCGGTTCCGCAGCGGGCAGGGCCTGCTCCTGCTTGCCGACACCCAGCAGAGAGCCGGCAAGCACACCGCCCACGCCCAGCGCAATCACCAGACAGGCGGCAATGTCGTTTCCCTTCATTCGCATAACAGCTTACCCCGCAGCAGATCGGTCATGGTATAGTAGCCCGGGGCAAGAGCCGCAATGTAGAGCGCAGCCTGCACGGCACCGTCAGCAAAGACACCGCGGCTTCCCGCGCTGTGGCTCAGCGTGACGACCTCATCAGGGCCGCAGAAAAGGACATCGTGCTCGCCCACAATGCCGCCGCCGCGCACCGAGCTGATGCCCAGCTCCTGCGCGCCGCGCTTTTGGCGGACCTGAGTGCGGTCGTAGACATACTCATACCGGCCGTCAGCCTCGGCGTTGATGGCATCGGCAATCATCAGTGCGGTGCCGCTGGGGGCATCCAGCTTGTTATGGTGGTGCTTTTCGATGATCTCGATGTCAAACTCACCGCCCAGAAGCTTTGTGGCCTGACGCGCCAGCTCGATCAGTACATTGACGCCCACCGACATGTTGGCGCTGCGGAAGATCGGCGTTTTGGCGCTGGCGGCCTCCAGCACGGCCTCGTCCGCCTTGGAAAGACCGGTGGAACAGATCACGCAGGGCAGACCGTTGGCTGCGCCATACTGTGCTGCAGCCACAGCCCCGGCGGGAGAGGAAAAGTCGATGATAACGCCGCGGCAGGGCAGCGCATCAAAGTCGGAGAAGATGGGGATCTCGCCCAGATGCCCCGGCTCGCGGTCCACACCGGCGACGACACGGCAATCGTCCCGTACACCGATTTTCTCCAGCAGGGCGCGCCCCATGCGGCCGCAGATGCCCTGAATGATGATATCCGTCATTGTTGCCATTCCTTTCACAAAAACACAAAAAGCCGACCCGTACCGGACGGAGGGTCGGCTGCGAATTATTTCAGCAGGCCGAAATCCTGCAGAGCCTTTTCCAGCTGTGCCTGTACGGCTGCGCAGGGGGCCACAAGCGGCAGACGGCATTCGCCGGCCTGCCATCCCAGACGGTTCATGGCCCACTTGACCGGGATGGGGTTTACATCGGCAAACAGGGCCTTGATGAGGGGCAGCGCCTTCAGCTGCATCGCAAGGCTCTCATCAAAATCACCGGCAAACCACTTGGCGCAGATGTCGTGGGTGTACTGCGGTGCCACATTGGACAGCACGCTGATAACACCCTTGCCGCCCAGCGCCAGCAGCGGGACAATCTGATCATCATTGCCGGAGTAGAGGTTCAGCTCATCACCGCAGAGGGCGGCGATCTCCGCCACTTGACTGATGTTGCCGCTGGCCTCCTTGACGGCGTTGATGTTGGGGTGCTTGGCAAGCTCCGCCAGTGTGGCCGGGGTCAGGTTGCAGCCGGTGCGGCTGGGCACATTGTAGAGGATGCAGGGCAGATGCACAGCATCCGCAATGGCCGTGTAGTGGGCAATCAGGCCCGCCTGACTGGCTTTGTTGTAGTAGGGGGTGACCAGCAGCAGGGCATCGGCACCGTCGGCCTCGGCCTGCTGGGACAGCCAGATCGCATACTTTGTATCGTTGGAGCCGGTGCCCGCCACTACGGGAACGCGCCCGGCCACTTTTTTGACGGCATAGCGGATGCACTCGGTATGCTCCTCGTCGGTCATCGTCGGGGACTCACCGGTAGTGCCGCAGATGACAATGGCATCGGTGCTGTGGGCAATCTGATCCTCGATAATGCGGCCCAGCTCGTCATAGTTGACGCTGCCGTCCGCGTGCATCGGGGTGATGATGGCCACAGCGGCTCCTGTAAAAACGGGTTTCTTCATACAAATTCTCCTTACACCAAAGCGTTGCTTTGTATCGAATCAGTCAAAATAGCCCTTGGCGGCCAGCAGCTCGGCCAGCAGAACAGCGCCGCCTGCCGCGCCGCGCAGTGTGTTGTGAGACAGGCAGACAAATTTGTAATCGTATTGGTTATCCTCGCGCAGGCGTCCGATGCTGACAGCCATGCCGTTCTCCAGCATACGGTCAAGCTTCGGCTGCGGACGGTCGTTTTCCTCAAAATAGTGCAGGAACTGCTTGGGGGCGCTGGGCAGATTCAGATCCTGTGCGGGGCCGTGGAATTCCTTCCATGCCTGCAGAACCTCTTCCTTGGTCGGCTTATTTTCAAAGCGTACAAAGACGGCACCCATGTGGCCGTCAGAAACGGGAACGCGCAGGCACTGTGCCGTAAAGCGGGGAGCATCTGCGGACACAATCTTGTCACCCTCGATATGACCCCACAGCTTCAGCGGCTCCTGCTCGCTCTTTTCTTCCTCGCCGCCGATATAGGGGATGACATTGTCCAGAATATCGGGGAAGGTCTCAAAGGTTTTGCCGGCACCGGAGATGGCCTGATAGGTGCAGACAAGCACGTCGGAGATGCCGTACTTGCGCAGGGGATGCAGGGCAGGCACATAGCTCTGCAGGCTGCAGTTGGACTTGACGGCCACAAAGCCGCGCTTGGTGCCAAGACGCTTGCGCTGTGCGGGGATGATCTCGATATGGTCGGCGTTGATCTCGGGCACGACCATCGGCACATCGGGGGTAAAGCGGTGTGCGCTGTTGTTGGAGACAACGGGGCACTCGGCCTTGGCGTAGGCCTCCTCCAGTGCCTTGATCTCCTCCTTCTTCATGTTGACGGCGCAGAAAACGAAATCGACTTTGGATGCGACCTCCTCAACATTGGCGGCATCCAGCACGACCATCTTCTTGACGCTCTCGGGCATGGGGGTCGTCATGAGCCAGCGGCTGCCGACGGCCTCCTCGTAGGTTTTGCCTGCGCTGCGTGCGCTGGCTGCAAGGGTAACCAGATTGAACCAAGGGTGATTTTCCAGCAGCGTGATAAAGCGCTGACCGACCATACCGGTTGCACCGATGACACCAACATTGTACTGTTTCATCCTGACTAAGACCTTCCTTTCACAAACCCTTCCCAATATCTATGCAGTCCAAACGAAATTTTGCACAGATAATAAAAAAACCGGCTTGAAAACCGGCACAAAATGCAATATAATATCATATTGCATATAACACAGCGCAACACACCGTTTTGCGGTGTGACAGTCCCGCACCTGTTCGGCTGCGGACCCAGGAAGATGCGTGCCGCGCATCCCCTTCGGCGAAGGACCCTTTCCCGTTTCCGCCCTTGGCAGGGAATAAAGAAACCGGTACTGATGCACTTCGCGCCTCTGTGTTTGGATTCATTATAGTATGCTCCGGAACGAATGTCAAGATAATATCGCTTTAAAGTGAAAAAGGATGAAAAATCATGCTGAAAAAAGATTTCTGGTATGACCTGCCTAAAGAATTGATCGCACAGGAACCCGCTGACCCGCGGGATGCCGCCCGCCTGATGGTGCTGGACCGCAAGAACGATAAGATCCTGCACTCGGTATTCCATGAGCTGCCCCACTATCTGGAAAAGGGCGATCTTCTGGTGGTCAACAACTCCAAGGTCCTGCCCGCCCGCCTGATGGGCACCAAGGTTCCCACGGGTGCGGTTTGTGAGCTGCTGCTGCTGCGTCAGGTCAAGGGCGATACATGGGAGTGTCTGGCCCGCCCCGGCAAGCGGATGCAGCCCGGCACAAAGGTGGAATTCGGTGACGGCAGCCTGACTGCCGTGGTGGACGAGACGCTGCCGGACGGCAACAAGCATGTAACTTTCAGCTATGATACAGAGACTTTGTATGAGAAGCTGGACGAGTTCGGCAAGATGCCTCTGCCGCCCTACATCACGAAGCAGCTTGAGGATCAAAGCCAGTACCAGACCGTCTATGCCAAGGAACTTGGCAGTGCCGCCGCGCCAACGGCCGGCCTGCATTTTACCCCGCAGCTGATGGATACCATCCGCTCCCGCGGGGTGAACATTGCCGAGGTTACGCTGCATGTCGGGCTTGGCACCTTCCGCCCTGTGAACGAGGAGGACATTGAGGACCATCAAATGCACAGCGAGTGGTACTCTGTCAGCGAGGAGACTGCGAAGCTTATCAATGAGACCCGTGCGGCGGGCCATCGCGTGATTGCTGTCGGCACAACCAGCTGCCGCACGCTGGAAGCCGTCTGGGATCGCTACGGTAAGATCGTGCCCTGCAGCGGCAACACCAGCATCTTTATTTATCCCGGCATCGAGCTGCACGCCATTGACGGCCTGATCACAAACTTCCATCTGCCGGAAAGCACCCTTATCATGCTGATTGCCGCCTTCTACGGCTATGATAAGACGATGGCTGCCTACAAGACCGCTGTTGAGCAAAAATACCGCTTCTTCAGCTTCGGTGATGCGATGTTCATTCGCTGATTGCCGGTTGACGAATCATCGGTTTTCTTCTATAATATTCTATTAGGCGGTGCGGGGAAAAGCCCCCTGCGCCGCTTTTTTCGGACAATATATAAAATGGAGATAGTATCTATGCCTTACCGCCTTATCAAACAGGAAGGTGCCGCCCGCCGCGGTGAGTTTACCACGGTCCACGGTACGGTACAGACCCCCGCGTTCCAGAATGTTGCCACGGCCGCTGCCATCAAGGGCGGTCTTTCGGCGCTGGATCTCAAGGATATCCGCGCACAGGTCATGCTGTGCAACACCTATCATCTGCATCTGCGTCCGGGTGATAAGCTGGTGGCCGATATGGGCGGCCTGCACAAATTCACAAAATGGGACGGCCCCATCCTGACGGACAGCGGCGGGTTTCAGGTGTTCAGTCTGGCCAAGCTGCGCCAGATCACCGAGGAAGGCGTGACCTTCAACTCTCATCTGGACGGACACCGGATTTTTATGGGCCCGGAGCAGAGCATGCAGATTCAGGCTAATCTGGGCTCCACCATTGCCATGGCCTTTGATGAGTGTGTTGAAAACCCGGCGACCTATGAATATGCCAAAAACAGCTGCGCCCGCACGGCGCGCTGGCTGCTGCGCTGCAAGGCGGAGATGAACCGTCTGAAGCATGAAGAAAAGGCAGTCAACCCGGATCAGCTGTTGTTCGGCATCAATCAGGGCTGCACCTTCGCGGATCTGCGTGTAGAGCATATGAAGCAGATCGCGGAGTATGATATGGACGGCTATGCCATCGGCGGTCTGGCTGTGGGTGAGCCTGCAGAGGTAATGTACGACATCATCTCTGCGGTGGAGCCGTTTGCCCCCAAGGACAAGATCCGCTACCTGATGGGTGTCGGTACGCCCGGCAATATCATCGAGGGCGTATACCGCGGTGTTGATTTGTTTGACTGTGTTATGCCCAGCCGCAACGCCCGCCACGGCCATCTGTTTACCTGGGACGGCGTCATCAACATCAAAAATCTGAAGTATGAGCGCGATGAATCGCCTATCGACCCGCACTGCGACTGCCCGGTCTGCCGCAATTTCTCCCGCGCCTACATCCGCCATCTGCAGAAGGCGGATGAACTGCTGGGCATGCGTCTGGCAGTTATGCACAACCTGTATTTCTACAATCACCTGATGGAGCGCATCCGCGAGGCGCTGGACAACGGCACCTTCCAGCAGTTCCACGACACCTATGTGCATAAACTTGATACCCGCATCTGATTTTTTGACAAAACGCTTGCACAATGCACACTGATTCGATATAATAGAAGAAATCGTTATTTTTAAGGAGTATACTTGCTATGATCCAGTTTTTGAATGCCGCTGCCGGCACGGCCACTACCGCAGAGATGCTGATCAGCTTCCTGCCGATGGTTCTGATTATCGTCTTTATGATCGTTCTGATCTACCTGCCGCAGAAGCGTCAGGACAAGAAGGATGCTGCCATGCGCAACTCCATTGAGATTGGCGACAAGGTCACCACCATCGGCGGTATTGTTGGTATTGTCTGCGCTATCGCCGACAAGGAC
>OGJK01003402.1_pt1 | contig 10976 bp, 8 predicted proteins | sample 1571961 | NCBI WGS metagenome assembly OGJK01 (sample SAMEA2582120, study PRJEB24529) | metagenome | biome: Human gut stool | place: China | collected 2011 | reverse complement strand
TAGCTGGTGTTGGAAATAGAAAATCTATTGTTGAAAATACAATAATTGCTATCAACATAACTATAAGTAAAAAACTAGTTCCACATCTTGGGTGTAATGTTGTAAACTTTTTAGCATTTTCAGGAGTTAACTCCATATTATTTTCATAAGCATATATTGATTTATGCTCTGCTCCATGATACTCATATACTCTTCTCACATCTTTTGAAAAAGATATAAGCCAAATATATAGAATAAAAAACAGTAATCTCAATACAGCTTCTAAAAGATTTGAATATAGTTTATTATCTAAAAATAAAAAGCTTCCTATCAATGAAGGTAAAACTATAAATAGTCCTATCCCTAATCCCAATGAAACTACTGTAGTCAAAATAGCTTCCTTTTGACTGATTTGTTCCTCTTCTTTTTCTTCAGCTTCATTTGCTGAAAATGTAAGCTCTTTTATTCCCATAACAAGAGCATCAAAAAGCATAACAGCTCCTCTTATAAAAGGAATTTCTGCTAATTTCCCTTTCTTTTTTGAAATAGGCGTCTTTTTATATACAATTTCACCAGAAGGCTTTCTAACCGCTGTAGCTATACAAGTTGGACTTCTCATCATCACTCCCTCTATTACAGCTTGTCCTCCTATACTTATTCTCTCGTTCATATCTGTCCTTTCTATTAGACATTGCTTTTCAATATTACAAATGTCAAATCGTCTGTCTGTTCATAATCTTTTCTAAATCTATTTATTGATTCAAGAATAACTTTTCTTAACTCTTTTGGAGATTTATTTTTATTATTATAGATTACCTCTTTTAATCTTTCTAACCCAAACATCTCTTTATTACTATTTTCTGCTTCAGTAATTCCATCGGTATAGAATATAACTATATCTCCTTTATTCAGTTGAATCTCCCCTTGTCTATATTTATATTCTTCTAAGAATCCTATTGCTACACCTTTTACAGTGTGTAACTCTATACTATCAGTACTTGCTCTATATACTACAAGTGGATTGTGTCCAGCATTAGAGTAATAAAGAGTTTTATTTTCCTTATTATATTTACTATGCATCATAGTTATAAACATATCCTCAGTTATATCTGAGTAGATTATTTTATTTAATTCATTTAAGTTTTCATTAGGAGCAAAATCTCCAGTTAAAGTAAGAGTTCTCAGTACTGACCTACCTAATGCCATCAAGAAAGCTGCTGGTACTCCTTTACCACTTACATCTGCTATCGTAATAGAGAAAACATTGTCATCTAAGATTGTGTAGTCATAGTAATCTCCACCTATCTCCTTAGCAGGTTCAAAATATTGAGCTATCTCAAGACCAAATATCTCATCTACATCTGCTGGTAGAATTTTCTTTTGAATTCTTGAGGCAACATCAAGTTCGTTAGACATTCTCTCTTTTACAATAAGTTCAGAATATATTTGAGCATTATTGATAGCAATAGAGACTTGAATAACTAGAGCTGATATAGTCTCCTCATCTAAATCAATCAATTTATTCTTATCCTCTATTACATAGATAACTCCTAGTTGTTTCTCTTTTACTACTAGAGGGGATATTACTATCACTTCATTATCCGCCAATATAAATTTTTTAGATAGTTTCTCATACATCTCTTGGTAATCTTTTTTAGTGAACTCCTTTATCTCCTCTTCAGAAAAAAGTAGATTCTCTTTAAAATTACACTCTCCCTTTGTTTTTTTATTGATAAGCCCTTCAGCTTCCCAAAGGTATAGAGATATCCTTTTTGCTCCTGTAAGCACAAAATAAGCATCTAATATAATATTTATAATATTATCTAAATCCAACACTGAAAGTACAGCTCTTGATAAAGAGTTTAAATTAGATAGATTTTCTACCCTTCTCTCTAGTATTTGGTTACTATATTCTAACTGAGTAGATTTTTGTACCAAAGAGTTGTAAGTTTCCTCTAATTCTTTTCTGTACTCTCTCAACTCTCCAATAGAATTTTCCAATTCTAAATCTTGCTTTATAACATTTTTTATTGTATCTTCATACTCTTCTTTTAAGATTTCTGGAACATCTTCTAGCTGTTTTTTATTCCTGATACTTGTAAGGATAGTCATCATTGCTTCTGTCATCTCTTCCTCTTTTTTCTTAGAATAATACAGCATCAACCCTATAGCAAGTATAAAAATAAAGTATATCATTACTCTATCCTCCAATTAGTTTGTGTTTTATCAAAGTTAATAGTCTCTCTCTTTCTCTCTTCCTTTCTTACACTAGCTTTTTTTAAAACACTATTTGGAACATATTTTATATCGAATTTTTGAATATTTTTCAATTTTAAATCTTGATACTCATCAACGTTTTGTATTAAATTTAAAGGATTATCTATATCTAATATCTTAGTAGTTATCTCATAATCTTTTACATTTTCTACTGTTAAATTATCTATTAATACAATTTTTTCTGGAATAACAGTGTCTTCAACTTTACCTTCAACTAGAATTATTTTAGATTTTACCTCTTTAAGTTTATCTACTGGAATGCTATCAGTTTTTAGATAAAGAGGGTAAGGTAAATCTTTTATCTCTTCTAATTCATCTTCAGTTACTCCTACTACTAAATCATTAGCTACTGCAAAAACTGTATTTGAGAAAAATTTTCTATTTTCAAATACCTCATCTACTATTCTATCCTTATCTAACTCAGTGTAATATTTTTTAGAATCATACTCTTGAGGTTTTTTCAAGTAATCATACCAATATGCTACTTGCTTATTTAAATATTTTTGTACACTTCCTGTATTATCAGGAGTTTCTACATCAACTTTACTATCAATAAATTCTTTTTCCTCTTCAGTTAGTGAGTAAGCTTGTTTATAATAGATTTTTTCTCCCTCTCTTACCTCTCTTTTTTGTAAATTTAATAAATCCTTATATAACTCTAAAGGGATAATTAAATTTATATCTTTATTATAAGCTACCATCTTTGAAGTCAACACATCAAATTGCTCATAAAATTTATCTTTATCATACGGTTTCTCTGGATATAATATGTTATAAAAAGTTATATCATAACTATCAGCTACTATTCTGCTATTTTCAAATTTCACTATCTGGCTTTTATCTTTTCTTGCCACAATACTTCCACAACTTGTAGTAAGCAGTACTAAAGCTAATAGAAATAGTGCTTTTTTCTTCATACTTCCTCCTGTAAAATTATGTATCTTTATTATTTTTTAAGGTATCTAAAATATTCTCTGCTACTTTTCTAGGTACAAATCTAGCTAAAGAGTCTACATCTTCTTCCAGTATTTTTTTTACTGAGCCAAATTCTTTTAATAGTACCTCTCTTCTCTTTATCTAACTCTGAAGAGATTACTCTTTTACTTCTAAGCTTTCTATGATAAGTTATACCAAATCTATGAGCTTCATCTCTAACTCTTTGGAAAATTTTTAGAGCCTCCCACTCCTTTGGAAATGAATAGGGGATAGCTTCTCCATATTTATATATCTCCTCATCTCTTTTGGCTAGACTTAGTAATTCAGCTATTCCATATTTTCCTATCTCTTTAAAAACCTCTCCAGCTGCATTTATCTGTCCAAGTCCTCCATCTATTAAAACTATATCAGGAAACTCATGCTCTGGTAGTTTACTATACCTTCTTGTAATTACCTCTCTCATCATAGCAAAATCATCTGGAGTATCTTTGCAAGTTATTTTAAATTTTCTATAATCCTTTTTAGATGCTCTTCCCTCTACTGATACACTCATAGAAGCAACAGCATCCTTTCCTTGAATATTTGAAATATCAAAACACTCTATCTTTCTTGGATATTTTTTTAAAGATAACTCTGTATATATTTTATATAGCCCCTCTTCCACTACAGATTTCTTTTTAAAATAACTCTCTATATCTCTAGAAATATTCAACTCTCCCATTTCTAAAAGCTCTTTTCTTCTACTTTTTATCTTAGGAAAGTGAAATTCCACTTTTTTTCCTCTTTGTAACTCTAAAATCTCTCTTACAAGATTTAATTCATCTTCCATCTTTTCTTGAAAAACTATACTCTTAGGTATTGGATGCTTAGAATAAAAAGCAGTCACTATATTTTCTTCTAAATTTCCCTCTATCTTATCTTTCAAATCAATATGTGTAGATATCTTTCCAAGAATTTTTCCATCTCTAACATTTAAAACACAGATAAAAACCTTTTCCCCCTCTTTTTGCATAAGAAAAATATCTTCATCTAACTCTTTCCCATACTCTGTTACTTGATTTACAACAGCACTCTCTACTTCTTTTATCTGCTCTCTCAAATTGATAGCTTCTTCAAATCTCATATCTTCAGCAGCTTTTTCCATATCTTTTTTAAGGGAGGCTATTACCTCTTTCTCTTTTCCTTTTAAAAGATTTTTTACTCGCTCTACCTGTCCATTATACTCTAAAAAAATATCCTTATATGTACAAGGACCTGGACACATTTTCATAAAATATTTTAAACATGGACGAGGATATATCTTATTCATATCTCTTTCACAATCTCGTATTTTAAAAATTTTAACTAGAGCCTTTTTTAAATTCCAAGCTCCAAAGGGATAAGGTCCAAAATAAAGACCTGATTTTGTATCTAAAGCTTTTGTTGTTCTTATTATCTTTATATTGGGAAAATTCTCTTTACTTATCCTTATGTATGGGTAAGTCTTTTCATCTTTCAAAAGAATATTATATTTAGGTGTATATTTTTTTATTAAATTATTTTCTAATACTAAAGCATCCAGCTCACTATTACAAATTATAAACTCTATATCCTCAATATTTTTTACTAATTCCCTTGTTTTTTCACTTTCATGTTCCCTGTTAAAATAAGAAGAAACTCTATTTTTTAAGTTTTTAGCCTTTCCTACATATATAACTTTACTATTTTTTTTCATTAAATATACCCCAGGATTTTCTGGAATATCTAATTTTTTTATATCAAAAATTTCTACCAATTTCCTCTCTCTTTCTCTCTATGATTTACATAGACATTAAGATTCTCAATCTCTGATAACTCTTTATATATTAACTCAGCAAAAGTTACAGAACGATGCTTTCCTCCACTGCAACCTATTCCTATTGTAAGATGTTTCTTTCCCTCTTTTATATAATGAGGTATTAAGAAATCAAACATATCCATTAATTTTTTAAAAAATTCTTGTGATATATCAAAACTCATTACATAATCAGATACCTCTTTATCCAGCCCACTTTTAGGTTTTAATTCATCTATATAATAAGGATTTGGTAAAAATCTTACATCAAAAACTAAATCTACATCAATAGGAATACCATATTTAAATCCAAAAGATTGAACATGAATATTTATATCTTTTATATCTACATCTAAACCTAAAACTGTTTTTAATTTTTCTGTCAATTCTTTTGGTTTATCAAAACTTGTATCAATTATTCCAGTAGACAACTCCTTTACATCTGCCATTATTTCTCTTTCTTTTCTAATACTTTGAAGTAAAGTTTTCTCTTCTACTGGGTGTCTTCTCCTAGTAAGATTATATCTATTTAAAATTACTTCTTTAGATGCTTGTAAAAATATAATTGAACATATTACATCTGGGTTACCTCTCAAGTCTTTTAAAAAATTTGTAAACTCTTCTATTTTTTTAAAAGAACGTATATCCATACCAAGAGCTATCTTTTCAATTGATGAACTTATAAATGGAATACCTATCTCACAAGGTAAATTATCTACTGTATAATACCCCATATCTTCAAGTACATTTAAAGCTGTTGTTTTTCCACTACCACTTAACCCTGTTACAATTACTATTTTTTTCTTACTCATCTCTTCACCTGACTTCTATATAATCTTTCCTCTTTTATATTATATCACACTTATAATATTTTTTGCTATTGACTTTTTTATATCTTTATTCTAAAATCTAGCTGTAAAACAACAATTTTTAACTTACTATTACCAGTTCAAATTTTCTTATAAATAGAAAAATTGAGCTTTTTTAATATCTTTTAAGGAGTGATTTTTTATGACAGCAAAAGAATTTTGTACTTGTACTGACCACAAATGCCCACTTAATCCTATTAATCACGATAGAGGATGTGAGCTATGTGTAAAAAAATGTTTACAGCTTAATGAAATACCTTCGTGCTTTTTCAAAAAAATATCTTTGGAAAAACCAGAAAATAATATCTATACTTTCCAAAGCTTTGCAGATTTTGTAAATAAATATTCTAAATAATAAAAAATAAAGGAGAAATTATACTTTAATTAAGATAACTTTCTCCTTTAATCATTTTATAATATATGAGTAAGTGGCATTAAAATTATTCCAATAAAAGTAGAAATAAGAGCTGTCCTAATATATCCATACTGTCTTGAACTTGGAATAAGCTCTTCTATTGCAATATATAACATTATTCCTGAAATAACTGAAAAAATTGCCCCAAGTGAAAAATCATTTATATAAGGTTTTAAAATTAAAAAAGCTAAAAGAGCTCCTATAGGTTCAGCTATTCCAGATAAAAAAGTATATTTAAAAGCTTTTCCTATACTTCCAGTAGAAAAATAGATTGGTATAGCCACAGAAATTCCTTCAGGTATATTGTGCATAGCTATAGCTAAAGTAATAGATAGTCCCAATGCTAAGTTATCATAACCAGCCATAAATGTAGCTATCCCTTCTGGAAAATTATGTAACCCTATAGCTAAAGTTGACACAAATCCTACTCTAAATAGATTTTGATGCTTATAATCTTCCCCTTGTTGCTCTTCAATATGAGGTACAAATCTATCAAGTCCTCCAGCTATAACTACTCCAAGTAACAAAAATATTGTACTTAAAATTATCCCTATTTTTTCTCCAGAATAACTTTGCAAAAGCTCATTAGCGTTGGGCAATAAATCAGTAAAAGATACACTTATCATCACTCCACCAGCAAACCCTAATGAAGCACTAACTAATTTTTCACTTCTCTGTTTCACAATAAAAACAACTAATGTCCCTATTAAAGTTGACATTCCTGCTATAAAAGATAGAATCAAAGCCCTTACACTATTATCATCAAACATAGATTTCCTCCTATTCTAACATCTCATAATTTGTGGCTATCATCGGCATTTTTAAAACATCTAACATTTTTTCCAAAAGTACCCCTTCTTTTTTAGGATATTTGAATCCATAACTAGCCATTATACATTGTGTTATAAATTGAACTCCTCTCTCTATTGCCATTGGTAAACTATCACCTTGAAGTAAACTTCCTATTACTACACTTGTATATGCATCTCCAGTTCCAGGATATGAAGCTGGGATATATCTACAACTTACTCTCCAAAAAACATCATTCTCTCTATCATATGCTACCACACTTGTTTTTTTATCCATCTTATTTTCTTCAATTTCTGGAACACTTGTTGCTATTACAATCTTAGGTCCCATATTTGATAATTCTTTTAAATACTCTTTTACTTTTTCTATATCTATATTTTTATCATACTCTTTTCCTAATAAATACATTACTTCAGTAAAATTAGGTGTTATTATATCAGCTTTTTTTATAAGATTTCTCATTCCTACTACCATTTCATTATCCATAGTACTATATAATTTCCCATTATCTCCCATTACTGGATCAACAACTATAAACTTAGACTTTTTCCCAAAATAATCTATAAAATCTGCTACTATTTCTATTTGTTTAGGAGATCCTAAAAATCCAGAGTAAATACAATCAAACTCTAAATCTAATCTCTTCCAATGGGCAATATGTTCTTGCATATAATCAGTTAAATCTATAAAACTATATCCTTCAAATCCTCCAGTATGTGTAGATAAAATAGCAGTAGGTACTGGACAAACCTGTACTTTCATATTTGATAAAATTGGTATAATTGTCGTTAATGATGCTCTTCCATATCCTGATAAATCATGTATTGCTGCAACTTTTTTTACTAAACTTTCCATTTTTCCTCCAAAAAACTCTTTCTATTTAATCATACTTTACCATATTTCTGTACTTTAAGCAACTTATTTATCATAATCTCTATTTATGGTTGTTTTCTATATATTTTTCTGGTATCATATATAATAAATATATTTGGAGGTAAAACAATGTATGATATCTACGACTATCCACTATATAGACCACCCAGTGAAGCTCATAGCCTTATTTTGCAAATCACTTTAGGTTGTTCTCATAATAAATGTACATTTTGTAAGATGTATAAAGATAAAAAATTTAGAATTAAAACTCTTGATGAGATAAAAGAAGAAATAGATTTTTTTAGAGCTCAAATAAAGTATGTCCGTAGAATTTTCCTCGCTGATGGGGATGCTCTTATAATCAAAACCTCTACTCTTTTAGAAATTTTAAATTATTTAAATGAAAAATTTCCAGAAAAAGAAAGAGTTTCTATATATGCTAGCCCCAAATCTCTTATGCTAAAAACACCTGAAGAGTTAAGGACACTTAAAGAAACTGGAATAGAATTAGTATATATTGGTCTTGAAAGTGGTGATAATGAGGTTCTTACTAATGTAAATAAAGGAAGTACAGTTGAAAATTTTATAGTTGGAGTTAAAAAAGCTAAAGAAGTTGGATTTCAAACTTCAATAACAGTTATAGCTGGCTTAGCTGGAAAAAACAAAGATGCTAGTAAAAAACACGCTCTTAAAACAGCTTATGCTATTCAAGAGGTTTCTCCAACATATTTGGGAATACTTTGTTTAAATATTCTTCCAAATACTATATTGGCTAAACAAGCTGAAAAAGGAAAATTTATAGAAGCTTCTAGTTATGAAATAATTAATGAAATAAAAAAGGAAGTTATAGATTATGATAAAATGTTATCAAATCGAGACAAAAACTTTATTAAAAAGAATTTTAATCAGTTGAAGTCAATTAATTCAGATAATGAAAACCTTGTAACTTTTTTAGATGCATTTAAAGAAAATGATGATTGCAAAGCAATTGGAAATATCTTTGAAAAAGAATCTACAAATCTAGTAAAAAAAGCAGAGCAATTGTTATTTGATGCAAAACTAGAAGAATTTGAATTGGAAAATGAGTTTTACAATATATCTAAACGATTATTAAAAAAGATAGAAAAAGAAAATATTGAGATAAGAATTGAAAATGGAACAAAAGAGTTAAATAAAAAGAAGTTATCACTAAAACAAGAAATTGCAGAAGAGCAAAAAGAACATGCAAAAATTATGAATCAATTAAATCAACTATTAAAAAATTCAAATATTGATACAAATTCAAAGATTATAAAAAAAGAAGAAAGTGTAAAACATAGAGATTGTTTTATTGGTGGTAAAAATTTCATTCAATTAGATTCTACAACACAGGAACTATTAACTAAAAATTTTGAGAAACTAAATGCAACCGAACGAAATAGTATTATGCATTATATCAAACAAAATTTATTAAAATTTAAAACAAAGATGACTCGGAATATTCAAACAAATGAAAAGCTAAATCTTAATATGAAAGATACAATTCAAGCAGCATGTAAAACAGGTGGACTTCCATTATCTTTGAATTTTGATAAGCCAATGAAAAACAAAACAAATTTGGTATTAGTATTAGATGTTTCAGGATCATGTTCTGCTGCTTCAAAGATGATGTTGACGTTTATCTATTTGTTAAAGGATGTATTTCCAAGAGGTTGTGATGCATTTGCATTTGTTAATTCGCTGTATGATATATCTGAAATCATGAATGCATCAGAAATTGAAAGTGCAATTAATGATGTATTAAATATTATTCCAAGAAAAGGTGTCTATTCTAATTATTATGAACCACTAAAGACATTATGGGGTAATTATAAGAAGAAGATTACAAAAGATAGTATTGTAATTTTTATGGGTGATGCACGCAACAATAAGAATGATACAGCAGAAGAATTTATAAAAAATATTGGACATAGAGCTAAAAAATGTATTTGGTTAAATACAGAAACTATTGAAAAGTGGAATAAAGCAGATTCTTTAGCTTCATTATATGGTAAATATTCAGAGATGTATGAAGTGATAAATACTGCAGAATTAATTAGTTTTATTGAAAATTTTTAAGGAGAGAAGTACAATGGGAAAAAAGTCAGGAAAAAAGAAATCACAATTTCAAATATTTTTTGATGAGAATAAGAATGAATTAACAAAAGCATTAAAAAGTCTAGTAAATACATATCCATATGTTTTGAATTTAAGCAATGTTTTTTTATCATCCAAAACAGAAGCAAATGTTTCCGTACGATTGAAAGATAATAGCTTGATTACAACTAAAATTAGAAAATGTTCAATAAGTGGATGTCTAAGTGCATTCAAGACAGATTTTGAATTACAGTTGGCTAATTCTGAAAAAAATGTTATGAATTACTTATTTTTAAAGATATTAACAACAGATGATTATAACTGTATTTCAGAAAATATTAATAATCAAATTAAAAAAGAGAATATTTTAGTTAATGTAAATGAATTTGTTCAAGTATTCTATAAAAATCGAATAAAAGATTCAAATGATTCTAATACGAATGAATTGGTTTTTTCAGAACCACTTGCAAATTTAATTAATTTGAAAGAATATATTGAAGTAACAGTAACTGAAACAAAATTAACAAAAACTAAAGAGAAAATAATAAAAAGTATCTCAAAGAAATTACTAACACGCTTAAAGAAGGTTCAGATAAAAACTGCTACTTGTGAAGAGATACGAATAATTGCAAAACAACTTTATGCAGAGTATAAAGAAAAAAATGATTTAAGATTAAATGCAAGAGAAGGAACAATGTACAATGTAAGTTATTCTCATCCAATCTTTGAACCAACAGCAAATCAATTAACAACAAAAGATTTAACGATTTTATATGTTGATAATAAAGCAGTTGTGAAATTAAAGCCAAGTTTTGAAAAAGTTTTTAATCTTGTAAAATCAGATAATTTTCAAATTGCAAAAAAAACACTTAATAACTATTTTAAAACT
>OGJK01003393.1_pt1 | contig 10993 bp, 10 predicted proteins | sample 1571961 | NCBI WGS metagenome assembly OGJK01 (sample SAMEA2582120, study PRJEB24529) | metagenome | biome: Human gut stool | place: China | collected 2011 | reverse complement strand
CTATCCTGTGGAGTGCCCACAGCGAGGAGGAACTGCATACATGGTTCAGCTCCAATTATAATGTAGAAGTTCACGCCTACGTCAAGAACGGCAAGTATTGTGTGGTGAACAACACGTACGAGCCGCAGGACACCATCGTTTACACCACAGACGGCAGCAGCTTTGCTCTGCATCTGGATGCCAACGAGATCAAGTGGTATGAGATCTAAGTTCTCCTTTTCATAAACGAACACAACGGGCAGCTCTGTTACCAGAGCCGCCCGTTGTGTTTGCTGTATCTGCCGATAACTCAACCTGTGTCAATCGAACGCTGCAATGGAGATGGCTGGAAACGCAGAAATTCAGTAATGCGAGCGTAATAGACCTGCAGAAAAAAGAAACTGCCCGTGCGAGTATGCGTAAGATGATGAAACACTTACTGAAAAATTTAAGTATCCACCGGTGGCATATGATAAAATTTGTATACTTCAATACGTTAAAGAAAGTTTGGAGAACCATTCAAAGAAATGCTCTAAACAAAAGCGGAATACAGTTATTTTGACATAGCAACGCTACTTATATAGAGCAAAGCACTACTTATAAATAGTGGTGTCAGGAATTGAGATTTTGTGATACCAAAAAAGACACCCTCGCTTTTGATAGGAATCTCATGCAGAGATGTTCTTATCTCAACGCGAAGGTGTCTTAATAACGAGGGTCAGATGCCACGGAACGTAAAGGTGAACTCCACAGGCTTGGTCACATCAGGAATATACTCCGGGTGGACATTGGCACCCCAGCTGTCATCGCCGCCAACGCCCATCTGCTCGCCCATAGCACGGATGACCGTGTAATGGACCGGGGGCAGCTCGTAGGGGTGCTTGGCACTCTCCATTTCATGGGGAGTGTAGGGCAGCGCAGAGAAGAACATGGGCTTTGCGGCATCTGCGGTAAACAGCAGTCCACGGCCCTTGCGGTCCACTACTTTTGCCCAGTGCACAGCGGTCTTTGCGCCGCACTCCTGCGGTACAAGGTACTGTGCCATGTTGTCTGCAACCTTGTTCTGGTAAATGCCCAGCTTTGCACCATGCTGGCGATCCCAGTAGGTCTCCGCAGGGCCGTTTCCGTACCACTCCACCGTGTCGTAGTCAGCGTCGATCTTGAACAGTACGCCGAACTCCGGCATTGCTGCAAGTCCTTCCACCGGGTCATAGTGCAGGGTGGTCTGGATGCGGCCATCACCGAACACACGGTACTGCAGGCTGCACTCTGCTGCGGGGCTGGTCTGGAGGTTATAGAGATAGGTCACGACCACGCTGTCGGCTTCCACCTCGCAGGTGGGGTTCTGGAGGATGGTGCCGCCATGAACAGACGGAATCTCCTTGCCGATGCCCTTGGCGGTAGCGTACAGGCTTGCCAGCTTCCACTGACCGCGAACGCCGCCCATGTTGTTGCCGCAGTCGTTGTCGGTGGGAGCGCGCCAGAAGTTGGGACGGGGGATCTCCTGAATCATCTCTTTTCCGGCATAGCGGTAGGAAGTCAGACCGCATTCTTTCAGATCGGAGAACAAAACATCGAAATTCTCACCCCGGACACCGATGTTGTGTGTACCGTGCGTAACGGTAAACGGCATGACCTTCTTGCTGGGAATGGAACGAACCACAGCGATCACACCCTGTCCAAAGGCGACTTCATGACCTTTCTTTGCCCAGCTGGTGTCCTCCTTCAAACGGAAGCTGATGGTCACTGCATATTCACCGGGGAGCGCAGGGACCATAAACGGCAGCGGGAAGCTGGAACGCTCTTCGGGAGCAACATCAATATTGGTCAGTTCCTGCTGCTGATACAACTTTCCATCGCGATGCAGCAGTGCAACGCAGTCGAAAGCATCCGTAGAGGTGAACAGGTTCTTGTTCCAGACTTCAAAGCCAGAGTTGTCGATGGAAACGGCGATGTTCTGATAGCAGAACTTGACCTCCTGCATCTTGGGAGAAGGAGCACGATCACCACCGTAGGCAATGCCGTTTCCGCTGAAATTATAGTCGGTAGGACGCTCACCGAAGTCGCCGCCGTAGGCTTGGAACCACTTGCCGTAGCGGTCTTTTTTCCAGATGGACTGGTCGATGTAATCCCAGATGAAGCCGCCCTGATAGCCGCAGTCCTTCTGGTCGGCAAGTTCCGTGTACTTGTGCAAAGCACCGTTGGAGTTGCCCATAGCATGAGAATATTCGCACTCGATATAAGGCCGCTTATCGCCCTGTGCCAGATACTCTTTAATGTCCTTCACAGTGCTGTACATATGGCTCTCGATATCGGTGGTTTCGAGGAAGCGGGGATCATTGACCACACCTTCGTAATGCACCAGACGGGTGTCATCAAAGCGGTGGACCATCTCTGCCATCTGGAGCAGGGTCTCACCGCCAAACGATTCGTTGCCCAGAGACCAAATCAGAACAGCAGGATGATTTTTGTCACGCTGGTAAGTGGAATTCATGCGGTCAAACAAGACAGCTTTCCACTCCGGCTTATCATTGGGCAAAACGCCCTCGATGCCGCGAATGCCCGCCTGATGGATGTCCCATGTGCCATGGGATTCCAGATTGTTCTCTGCGATCAGGTACAGACCATACTCGTCGCACAGGTCGTACAGCGCATCCTGATTCTGGTAATGGCTGGTACGGATGGCATTGATGTTGTTCTGCTTCATGGTGATGATATCCCGAAGCAGTTCCTCATGGGTGTGTACGCCCACAGCACGACCCGTAATGGAGCTGAACTCATGACGGTTGGCACCCTTGAACACGATGCGCTTGCCGTTAAGCAGCATCCGATCGTTCTTCAACTCGAACTTGCGGAAACCGACTTTCTGCCCGGTCACCTCTACCGGATGGCCTGCATCGTCCAGCAGCTCGATTTCCAGTTCATACAGAGCTGGGTCCTCTGCACTCCACAGGTGGGGGTTCTCCACCGCATGGCTGAACAGAGCAGAACCGCCGTTTAGTGCGATTTTTTCGGAGAACACTTCCAGTTCACTGCGGCGCAGGGTCAGACGGGCTGCGCCCTTGCCCTCCACCTGCAGTGCAACTTCCAGCGTGGAATGAGCGAAATCATCCCCGGCAAACAGCGTTTTGACGGATACATCTTCCAGATGCACGGTGGGGATGGCGTACAGCCACACGCTGCGGAAGATGCCGGAGAAGCGGAAGAAGTCCTGATCTTCGCACCAGCTGGAGGAAGTCCACTTGAACACCTGCACGGCAAGTTTGTTCACGCCCGGCTGGAGATAGGGAGTCAGATCGAATGCGTGTGCGGAGAAGCTGTCCTCGGTGTAACCCACATAAGACCCGTTCAGCCAAAGAGCCATGCCGCTTTCCACACCCTCGAACTCGATGTGGACGGGCTTGCCCTGCATGGATTCCGGCAGCTCGAAGTATTTTACATAGCTTGCCACCGGATTGAACCGCTGCGGGATCTCGCCCGGCTGTACTTCTTCACGGCCATCCCACGGATACTGAACATTCGCGTACTGGGGAATGTCGTAGCCCTCCATCTGGATGTGTGCCGGAACATGAATGTCATCCCAGCCGCTGCAATCGTAATCTGTCTTTTCAAAGCCGGGGATGGCACTGGTGTAGTTCTTTGCGTAGGCGAATTTCCAGATGCCGTCCAGCTTCAGCGCCAAAGAAGAGGAGCCTGTCCGATATTCTTCGCGGGAAGCGTAAGTACGGAAACCTGCATGAGCATTCAGCACGTTTTCCTTGAAAAAGGTGGGGTCTTTTACTTTTGCAAAATCAAATGCAGCCATAGTATTTCCTCATTTACCTTTTATAATTTTATAATATTTCTCCAGCCTCCCCGGAGGAATCGCTGGATTCCTCCGGGGAACAGCAGATGAAGGAGAAATGATAATGGCTTGTTATCAGTCTGCTGCACGCAGCTTTTCATTTGCTTCTTCGACCTTCATACGAGAGAGAATGAAGGTGATGATGGCATCCAGAGCAAACGGGATCACCAGATACATGATCTTCAGCATATTGATGCAGGAATCCGGCTGAACGGTCAGAGCGCTGTCAAAATGGCTTGCTGCCAGCAGCCAGCCGGTGATGGCAGTACCCAGACCGCCGCCAAGTTTTACGCCCAGAGAAGTGCAGGAGTACATCGTTCCGTCCACACGCTTATGCTTCGTCAGCCAAGTATATTCAGAGCAAGCTGCGATCACAGCGTTCATATCGCCCTGCCAAGGACCCTGACCAAGAGCTGCGATTGCAGTAAAGAGCAGCATCAAGGTCACATTGCCGCTGCCCATGTAACCAGCTACAGCAACCAGTGCACGAGAAATCGTTGCCAGAGTATAGCTCATTACATTCAGCTTATACATTCCATTCCACTTTGCAACCAAGGTCGGGGTGAACACCAGTGCGATGATCAGAGGGATGTTGATTGCCCAAGAGAATACACCGAACAGATTCTGGTTGCCAAGGATGTAGGTTGCATAGTAGGTGCCCATGCTGATCATGGCACCGTAGATCTGCTGCAAAATGTAGGTGACGCAAATCATCATATAATATTTGTTACCAGCAAGCAGCTTTGCAGCCTGAACCAGATTGTACTTTTCGTCCTGCTCGATTTCCTTTTTGTCGGTGGTATCCACCAATTCGCCTTCCGGCAGTTCCTTCACGGAGAAAACGGAGAGGGTGTTGACAAGCAGACCGATGATGGCGTAGATGATTGCAACAGTGCGCCAACCGGCAGCACCACCGCCCAATGCCGTAACAGCACCCAGCGTGATGGACTGGATGAGCAGGCTGGTGGCAAAGGCGAACATGAAACGCCAAGAACCCATCTCGACCTGTTCGGCACTGTTCTTCGTGATGAGAGCAGTCAGTGCAGAGTAAGCAATGTTGTTGGCAGTGTAGAATACAGCGTTCAGCAGAGTATATGCGATCAGGAACCATGCGTACTGTGCAAACTGTCCCAGATTGGTCGGGATGGCGAAAATTGCCACCAGCGTAATGGCACAGCCAATGTAGCCGTACAGCATCCAAGGACGGGCTTTGCCCATCTTGGAGTGAGTTTTGTCAATCAGAGAGCCGAAGAAAATGTCCGTCACACCGTCCAGCAGTTTGGAAACTGCAATCAGAGTGCCGACAATACCGGGGTTCAGGCCAACGGTGTTGGTCAGATAGATCATGACGAAGGAGGACAGGAATGCATACACCACGTTGCCTGCAATATCGCCTGAACCATAGCCGACTTTATTATACCACTTTAGATAACGTTTCTCAGTCATTGTGCTTTCTCCCATCTTGCTTGTTTTGTGTGGGCGCGACCAATCTGCTGCGCACTTCAGACTGGAATTCTCATTACGCAAGTTGCCCAAATCTCTTGCGTTTCGTCTGAAAATATTATAGAATCTAATGGAACGAAAAGATATAGACAAGATGGAACAAAATATGCACAAAATCAAAGAGTTTGTAATTTTTTGATAGAACATTTCCCAAATCACTGTAAAATCTCTGAAGATGAGGAGGACGCAGGGATGTATTTCAACTCAGGATATTTGAACAACTCCCGTTTGGATTTCAAAGACTACTCAAAGCCGCTGGTCGTAGGCAGCTGCGGCACTTATCGCTTGAAAAAACGCCCTAAGCTGCCTACTTTTTGGGCAAAGGGTCGCAGAGACTATCAAATCCTCTATGTGGCATCTGGTAAAGCACACTTCTGGTTCGATGGTGTTGAGGAAGTGGTGACTTCTGGACACATGGTGCTTTATCAGCCGACAGAAATCCAGAAGTATGTCTACTATGTAGAAGATCATCCAGAGGTGTTCTGGATTCACTTTACAGGATATGATGTCAAAAACATCCTGAACTATCACGGAATACCCTTGGACAAGCACGTTTTTTACAGCGGCACACTGCCGGATTACAAAATGCTGTTCCGAAAGATCATCCGGGAACTGCAACAATGTGAATATGGCTATGAAGACTATATTGCTTCTCTCTTCAACATCATTCTGCTTTTAGTAAGCAGGCAACAGCAGGAAAGCGAGAAAACAACTACAAGCATCCCCGAAGAAATCGAAGCCGCCGTTGCCTACTTTAACGAGAATTATAATACAAAGGTCAGTGTGGACGATTACGCAGAATCGCTGCATATCAGTACGAACTGGTTTATCCGTAATTTTAAGCAGTACATGAAAATAAGCCCTGCACAATACATCCTGTCCCTTCGGATGGTAAATGCACAGAGCTTATTGGAGAACACCGAATACAATATTGGAGAAATTGCAGAGATCGTAGGGTATGATAACCCACTCTATTTTAGCCGGGTATTCAAGAAAGAGTATGGCGTCAGTCCGGCACAGTACCGAAAGAATCTGGAAGAATCTACTGAAAAATGAGAAGAATTCCTTATAAATAAGGAGAGTAACGCCATGCCGATAAAAAATGCGATCCACAGCCAACAAGTCTACGACCCAACGGATGATTCCATCATGGCAGAGCAGGAACTTTGCATGGATACTTTCAGCTTGCATTTTCCTGTTCGTCAAGAATGTGCCAGCCGTCCATCAGGTCTGAATTTTCCATAATAAAGGTGTGGGCGGTGTCCTGTCCCCACGAGTTGTCGTATTTCAGCATCAGATAATCGCTCAACTCGGTTCGATTTTTGAACTTCAACAAGCGATACGGCTCCTGAAAAGCGACCTTTTCGACGAAATATACTGCATCCGATGTGGGAAGCATAACGCCGACATGACCGATCATAAGAGAATTGTCCGTTTCAGAGAACTGATCGTGCAGGACTACGGAGACAAGACGGATCTTATCATCGTCCACGAAGGAGAGACCGCGTTTCTTCCATTCCTGCTGAATCGTTTTCAAATGGGTAGGAATATCGGTCGTATTGGTGGTTTTAACCGGGGCGAACAGCGCATCAAATTTTTGTCGTTCGTCGCCGCAAAGGGATTCCGGGTCAGAATCCAGTGTTTCATAGTCCATAAACAGGGTGTCCTCGGCTGAGTCAAGGTCTGCCTTGCCCGTGACAGTGATAAAATCACCGAACAGCCCACAAGCGGTGATCCGACAGTTCCAGCCGGGGAAGGTATCGTATTTTTCTGTCCATGCGTCCTGCATGGAGTAAGGATCGTATTTCAGATCCAAAGGCTTGGCGTTTTCAAAACCTGTGGTGAGCCATGCCGGGTCCACAGCATTGTTGAACTTTTGCACATGATCAAAGAAGGTCTGTATCCGCAGGTCGGATACGCCGGCATCCTGCAAAAGTTTGGAAAGAAGAGCCTGTGTATCCGAATCTGCCAAATTGGAGTATTCAATTTGCTGAAGGACGGGCTGAGAAGCTTTTTGAGTGCAGCCTCCTGCCAGAAGCGCACCGCAAAAAAGTGCAGCGGAGCAGACAAGAAAAGTTCGACGTTTCAAAAATGGTCACCTCGTTGTGTTTTTCGGAAAGTTTCTTTGAGTGCCGGAGTCTCCACCATAGGCGAAGAGAGCAACGCCGTTGGTCTCGTAACGAATGGTATCACAGATAAACAAAGAAAATCAATGACTTCTGTCGTATTTGACCATATATAATGTTGCAGTATCCATATCCCATACGGCTAACGTCCATGTGGGGAAAGACGATGCGGCAGCTTTCCGAACGATTTTCTTCATGTCGGACGCAACAGGAGTATACCCAAGTTGGAAAATGAAACAGAATGGTATAATGCATTTGAAATTTAACGATGCTGAGTCTAGACAGTATCGGATCGTACATTGTGTTCTCGATAGAAGCACAATGGGGTTCAAGAGGCCGTGAGTTCGATTCTCGCCACTCGGACCAGGAGCCAGCAGATTTATCTGCTGGCTTTTTTGCTGCAACAAAAGGCCGGGGCAGGGGAGAACCCTCTGTCCCGGCCTTTCTGCGCGATGTGGGGGGCCGTCAGCCCTCCATCTTGCGCTCCACGAAGTCGCCCACCATCTTGTCCAGCTGGCTCACGGCGTGCTCGGCACCCTTGGCGATTTTGCGGGCGGTGCGGCGCATCTGGCGCTGGCTCGTGTTGGTGGCCATGACGCCGGCGGCGCCCAGTGCGGCACCGGCGGCCATACCGATCAGGAGCGGGGCGGTGGAGCTTGTGTGTTCGTTTTTCATAGGAGGCACTCCCTTCGAATCAAAATTTTTGGGCTGCGAGGGTAGTATTTCCACCAAAGGATTCACTATACGCTTTTTTTGTGCAGGAAAATGTGGTATACTGTATCATATGCTGATAAACTGGGCTGGTTATGGGCTGGCTTGGTTTATGGGAAAAGGCATATTCTGCGAAGGAGGTTTCTTTTTTGCTGAAGATAACGGAACCGAAAAAAGTTCTCTGCATCCATGACCTTTCCGGTGTGGGACGCTGCAGTCTGGCGGTCATCCTGCCGGTGCTCAGCGTCATGGGCGTCCAGCCGGTGGCGCTGCCCACGGTGGTGCTCTCCACCCACACCGGCGGCTTCGGGACACCGGCCCGTCTGGACGGCTGCGCCTACGGCGAGGCCGCACTGGAACATTACCGGGAGCTGGGGCTGAGCTTCGACTGCATTTACACCGGCTACCTCGGAGGCGAGGAGCAGGCCGCGCTGGCCGAAAAGGCCTTTGACCTCTGGCCCTCGGCCTATAAGGTGGTAGACCCCGTGATGGGCGACAACGGCAAGGCTTACTCTACCGTGACCCCGGCCTTCATCGACCGGATGCGGCAGCTCTGCCGCCGGGCCGACCTCATCCTGCCCAACGCCACCGAGGCCGGCCTGCTGCTGGAAAAAGAGCTGCCCGCCCAGCTGGACGAGGAAAGCGCCCGGGCGCTGGCCGACGAGCTGGCGGCGTCGCTGACCCCCAACGTGGTGGTCACCGGCCTGCAGCTGGACAAGTACATCGCCTGCGCCGGTGCAGGCCGCGACCGCTTCGTGGTCAAGAAGCTGCATATTGCCCGCAGCTTCCCCGGCACGGGCGACCTCTACGGTGCGGTGCTCATCGGCTCGCTCATCCAGGGCAACGCCCTGAGCGCGGCGGCAGACAACGCGGCAGAGTTCGTGGCGCTGGCCATCCAGAAAACGCCCTGCGACCAGGACACCCGCTTCGGCGTCTGGTTCGAGCCGCTGCTGCCCCGCCTGTGTCCGATGGGGGAGGAGTAAACAGCGATGAGTGAAAAACCGACCCTGAACATCGTTCTGGTGGAGCCGCGCATCCCTCAGAACACCGGCAACGTGGCCCGCACCTGTGCCTGCACGGCCTGCCGCCTCCATCTGGTGGGGCCGATGGGCTTTGCCATCGACGACAAGAAGCTCAAGCACGCCGGGCTGGATTACTGGCACTATCTGGACATCAGCTATTACGACAGTCTGGATGACTTCTTCTCGAAGAACGACGGGCCTTTCTACTACTTTACGACCAAAGCGCCCCAGCGCTACACCGACATCGCCTACCCGGACGGGGCATACCTCGTGTTCGGGCGGGAAGATGCCGGTCTGCCGGAAGCGCTGCTGGCAGCCAATCAGGAGCACTGCATCCGGATGCCCATGCGGGACACCTGCCGCAGCCTGAACCTGTCCAACAGCGTCGCCGTGGGCGTATACGAGGTACTGCGCCAGTGGGACTTCCCTGAGCTGCTGGACCACGGCCACCTGCGAGACTACGAATGGAAATGAGGAACACTATGAGCAAAATCGCGATTTTGACCGACTCCTCCTGCGACATCCCGCAGGAGCTGGCCGAGAAATACGGCATCGACATTATGGGCTTCCACATCCTGCTGGACGACGAAGACATCGTGGAGCGTGAAAAGTACACCCCCGAGGAGTTCTACGACAAGATGCGCGCCGCCAAGGGCATCCCCTCCACGGCTGCCATCACCCCCATCCAGTTCTGTGAGAAATACTGCCAGTATGTGGACGAGGGCTACACCGATGTCATCCATGTCCCCATCAACCGCTCCGGTTCTTCCACCTACAACAACGCCGTCATGGCCCAGGGGATGCTGCGGGAGGAGCGCCCGGAACACCACCTGAACATCCATCTGCTCGACCCCCACACCTACTCGATGGTGTTCGGCTGGTATCTGTGCGAGATGGCCCGCAAACTGCAGAACGGCGCGGAGCTCCGCCACGTCATCAGCGAGTTTGAGACCCAGATGAACAAGATGGAGGTCATCCTCGGACCCTACAGCCTCAAGCAGATGAAGAAGAGCGGCCGCATCTCTGCCGCCGCCGCGGTCATGGGCGAGCTGATGGGCATTCGTCCCATCATCACCCTCATCGACGGCAAGACCAGGGTGGAGAGCAAGGTGCGCGGCGACGACAAGGTCATCCCCGCCATGATCGACCTGTGCAAAAAGCGCACCGAGGGCGTGGAGGACTTCGATTATATGATCGGCCACACCTCCATCCCCCAGGCCGCTGAGCTGGAAAAAGCCTGCCGCAAAGCCTTCGGCAAGGCTCCGCTCACTACCTTTAATCTGGGCGGCGTCGTCTCGGCCAACACCGGCCCCGACACCCTTGCGCTGATCTATGTGGGCAAGGCCCGGGACTGAGCATATCACGGAAAGACTGCTGCTGTGCGGCAGTCTTTTTTCGTATCGCCGTTGCATTCCGGCCCAAACTATGGTATAATTCTTCACGCTGTGCCTGCGGGTACGGCTCCTTAAAGAGCAACTTAGGATTTTAGGCTCCCCGGCGTGTCTCGAACCATGCCGGGCCAAACCCACGGGGGCTGGCGGTCCCCGCGCGGTCAAAATCAAACCGCTGGAGTTATACGATGAAAAATCAGAACCTTTCCGTCCGTAAACTGGCCCGCTGCGGCATGGTCGCAGCCCTTTACGTCGTGCTCTGCATGGCACTGCAGCCGTTCTCTTACGGCGCGGTGCAGGTGCGTGTGGCCGAGGCGCTCTGCCTGCTGCCCGTGTTTGGTGCCGAGTACATTTTCGGCGTGGTGCTGGGCTGCTTCCTGGCAAACCTGCTGGGCTCCACCATCGTGGACGTCATCT
>OGJK01003391.1_pt1 | contig 10994 bp, 8 predicted proteins | sample 1571961 | NCBI WGS metagenome assembly OGJK01 (sample SAMEA2582120, study PRJEB24529) | metagenome | biome: Human gut stool | place: China | collected 2011 | reverse complement strand
AACTTGTTCACCTCTCAAACACAAGTGTTCTTGCAGAAAATATAATAGCATCCGACTCCCTGCATTGCAAGAGGTCGGATGCTATTTTGTCAGATTATCCAGTTTTGAGCCGTGAAGTACCCCTTCAGCGCACCGAATCTGCAACCCGATGTGCCGAAAAGTATGATTTTTGCCTCAGTCGGTGTCGAGGCCAGTGGTGTCCGGCTCAGGCGCGAGGGGTTCGCTGGCGACAGCTGCCTGACCGTGGGAATAATTGCAGACGTCGGGCAGGTCGTCGGCACGGTAGTAGCCCACTGCCGTGCTCGGGCAGGAGCCGCTGGCCAGCAGGCCGCTCTGGGTGCAGTAGCTGCGCTCCACGACGCCGTCAGCCGCCGGGAATGCCTTATAGGGCAGGTCTGCCTGGATCTGCTCCATCAGGGCCTTCCAGGCCATGACACAGGTGCGGGTCTTGGCCTGCTGCTTGCCGAGGGTCTTGGTCATATCGAAGGGCGCGTCATAGCCCCACCACACAGCGGTGACGTAATAGGGCGTGCCGCCCACGAACCACAGGTCCTTCTCATCGCTGGCCGTACCGGTCTTACCGAAGGCCTCCATGCCGTTGGAGTTGGGGTAGCGGCCGCTGGCCGTACCGACGCTGGAGAACAGGACGTTCTTCAGCAGGCGGTTCATGACATAGGCCGTCTGGGGCGTCAGAGCCTGATAGCTGGTGTCGTTGCTCTCCATATAGATGTTGCCGTCACGGTCGAGCACACGGGTGTAGAGGTGAGGCGTGGTGTACTCGCCGTCGTAGAAGATCTGGAACGCCGCCGCCAGCGCCATCGGAGTGACGCCGTGGGTCTGGCTGCCCATGACCATCTGCGCAAGGCCCACATCGTTGACGGGGTCCAGCGTGCTGAGCTGCAGGGTATTGTAGACGAAGTTGAAGATGTTGTTCGCGCCCACGAGGTCGCCAACGCGGATGGCGATGGTGTTCAGGGAGCGTGCGAGGCCGTTCCAAAGCGGCAGGTCGGAGCCGTCGCCGTAGTTGCCGCCGTAGTTGCGGGGCCAGCTGCGCCATGCGTTGGGGTAGGCTTTCAGCTGCTTGTCCGTCAGACCCATGAGGCCGTTCCGGCGGCAGTAGTCCTCGTCACGGATGACCATGTCCTGCTTGAGGTAGAGGGGCGAGTTGTTGAGCATGGTGGACCAGTTGACCAGACCATACTCGATGCCCAGCGCATAGGCGCCGATGGGCTTGATGGTAGAACCGGTCTGACGGGTGACGCCGTAGGCGCGGTTCAGGGAAAGGCTCTTGGTCTTTTCGCCCAGACCGCCCACCATGGCGATGACATTGCCGTCATAGTCCAGCGTGACCATCGCCGCCTGGGTGCGGACGTTGCGGTAATAGTAGACCGTACCGTCCTCGCCGGTGCGGGTCTTGGGGGTGCCGTCCTCGTTGTAGACCTGCACATCGTCGTCGGAGATGCTGGTCACCTCTTCCTCATGCCAGCCGGCCGGGAAGTAGGCGTCGTCGGTGTTGAGCATCAGGTTCTCCATCGCGGTCTGGATCTTGGGGTTGACCGTTGCCTCGATGGTATAGCCGCCGGTGTAGAGCATACTCTGGGCGGTGGACTCGTCCACGCCCTCCTTGGCCATGATGTCCTTCACCACCTCGTTGAAGAGGGCATCGGTGAAGTAAGAGGTGGTGGAGCTGCTCTTCTTCGTGTTGTCCGTCTCTGCCAGCACCAGCGGCTGGGCAGCGGCGCTGCGGTAATCATCCTCCGAGATGACACCCTGCTGCCACATATTGTAGAGCAGGAAGTTCCGGCGGTTGATGAGGTTCTCGGGGTTGGTGTAGGGGTTATAGTTGGTGGGATTCTTGGTGATGGACGCGATGGACGCGCACTCCCAGAGGGTCAGCTCGCTGACATCCTTATCGAAGTACTCGTTTGCCGCCGTCTGGACGCCCTGGATCGTACCGGTAAAGCTGATGGTGTTCAGGTAGGCTTCCAGAATGGTCTCCTTGGAGTAGCTGCGGCTCAGGATGAGGGCGCGGTAGATCTCGCGCAGCTTGCGCAGTGCGCCCTCGATGCCGCTGGCGCTCTTGTCGCTGGTCAGGTTCTTGATGAGCTGCTGTTCCAGCGTAGAGGCGCCCTGCTTGGAGCTGTAGATGGGCAGCAGGTATTCATTGATCATCGCGCCGATGGTGCGCTTGAAGTTGACGCCCGGCTCGCTGTAAAAGTCTTTGTCCTCGGTGCAGATGAATGCATACTGTAGGTTGGTGGGGATCTGCTCGAGGTCCGCCCAGACGCGGTGGCTGTTGGAAGAGCGCAGGGTGGCGTACTCCACCTGTGCGCCGGTGTCGGGGTCGGTGGCCACCACAAGGCTCGACTGGCTCAGTTCGATGTTGTCGAGGTCCAGCAGGTCGCCGTCACTGGCCGTAGCCTGCACCACATAGTACACAGCGCCCACTGCCACCAGACTGCCCGCCATAATGCCCAGACAGACGAGGGTGACGATGGTCCGGCCCAGGAATCCGAGAACGGGATGGCCGTGCTTTTCTCCCTGCTCCTGCGGTTCGCGGGGCTCACGGACCCGCCGGTTCTGCTCCCGGAGCGCACCATCACTGTGGAGTCTCCGTCTTTCATTGTTTGAGATAAGGATCGCCTCCTATCGCAATTTTCACTGTTCTGCATCTCAAAGCATCCTCTGACGATGCCGTTTGCTGTTCCTGCTGCGGCCAGACTGCCCACAGCCATAATAATACATTATAGTCCGCGCCGCCCGCTTCCGCAAGGGGGAATCGACCGGATACGATGCTAGTATAGCACATCTGCCCCGCCAAAGTACAGCATCCGGGTGTGAAAATTCTGCATCCCTGTCTGAGGCAGTTTTCTTTTGCACATACTACCGTCTGAAACACCATTTCAGCCGAAAGGAGTCCACTGCCATGCGCAAGGTCTGGCTCTGCATTTTTTATGCGCTGTGCATTTTTACCATCGTGTTCAGCCTGTTCTGGATGGCCCTGCCCAGTCTCCCCTTCCCTGCCGACTCCGGCGAAGAGACGCCGGCCTCCGAGCCGGGTCTGGCCGCGCAGGGCTCCGCCGGGCAGAGCGGCACCGACTTCTACCTCTGCGACGAGGGCGGGCGGGTGGTCGTCTACACCTGCTCCGACAACGGACTGCCCGACAAGCGGCTCCTGCGCACCGGCATCTATGTCAATCTTCTGCCCGAGGCCGATGCCCTCCGGCTCAAGCAGGGCCTCTACGTCACCGGCGAAACGGCCCTCCGGGCGCTGCTGGAAGACCTGGGTGAATAAACAAAAACAGTGCAGACGCTCCCCGGGGAGGTCTGCACTGTTTTTATCCTTTATCAGAATCAGGCTTCGAGCTGTTCCAGCGGGACGAGGTAGTCCTTGCGGCACTGCTCGTAGTTGAGCATATATTCCTTGGTGGGGTTGTGGTGCATCATGTTCTTGAGGGTATGGGAGTCGTAGTCCTCGCCTGCCTCCATGCCCACCAGACGGGCGGCGATGTTGGAGCAGTGGTCCGAGATACGCTCTACATTGTTCAGCACATCGAGATAGACGACACCGGTATCAATGGAGCAGGCACCATCCTTCAGACGCTTGATGTGCTGCGCACGAAGCCGCTCCACGAGGATGTCGATGACCTGTTCCAGCGGCTCCACCTGGCTGGCGGTCCGGGCGTCGTCGAACTCGAAGGCGTCCGTGGTGAGGGTCAGTATCTTTTCCAGCGCATTGTCGAGAAGCTTCAGCTCCTGCTGTGCCTTCTCGCTAAAGGTGACTTCCTTGTCGGTCAGCTCCTGCGCTTTTTCTTTGATGTTGACTGCATAGTCGCCGATGCGCTCGCACTCGGTGACAAAGTTGAGCAGCTCGGTCACCTCATGGCTCTCCGCGTCACCCAGCTCCTGGTCTGCCAGCTTGATGAGGTAGTTGGAGATGTCCACCTCCATCCGGTCGATGAGGTTCTCGCGGACATCGATGGCACTCACGACGTCCTCGTCCATCTTGAGCAGCAGCGGGGTGGCGAGGCCGACGTTGCGGGCTGCGCGGCGGGACATCTTGACCACCGCGTTCTTAGCCTGCTGCAGAGCCACAGCCGGGCTCTTGAACAGACGCTCATCCAGCACAGGCATACTCAGCTCCTGCGCCTCCTCCGCGCTGTTCGGCACGGTCATCATGGCCAGCTTGGACAGCACACCGCTGCAGGGCAGGAAGAGCAGCATCGCAATGACGCTGGTCATGGTGTGGATGTTTGCAATGCTGCTCTTGTTCATCACATCGCCCCACATGGGGATGCCGATGGTGAACTGGACTGCATAGACCAGCGCCAGCAGGATGACGCTGCCGATGATGTTGAAGTACAGGTGGATGAGGGCGGCGCGCTTGCCGTCCTTGGAGGAGCCGCCGATGGTCAGCAGCGGGGTGAAGGCCGTGCCGATGTGGGCGCCCAGCACGATGGGGATGGCCGAGCTGAAGGTGACGAGGCCGGTGCTGGACAGCGCCTGCAGGATGCCCACAGAGGCCGAAGAGGACTGGATGATGACCGTGACCACCACGCCCACGAGAACGCCGAGGATGGGGTTGGTCATGGTGACGAACAGCTCCTGGAACGCTGCGCTCTCACGCAGGGGAGACACGCCGGTGTCCATCAGGCTCATGCCCGTGAACAGGATGCCGAAGCCCAGCATGATCTGGCCGATGTTCTTTTTCTTCGCGTTGCGGATGAACACATAAAAAATGCAGCCGATAAACGCCACCACCGGCGCAAACGTCTTGGGCTGGATGAGGGTCAGGATGAGGCTGTCGCCCGAAATATCCGCCATGCGGATGAGCTGACCGGTGACCGTAGTACCAATGTTTGCACCCATGATAACGCCTACCGACTGCGTAAGGGTCATGATGCCGGAGTTGACGAGGCCGACGCAAATGACGACCGTGCCGGCCGACGACTGGATGACGCCGGTGATGAGGGTGCCGAAAATGACGCCCTTGATGGTGGACGAAGTCAGTTTCTGCAATACGCCCTGCATCTTGCCGCCGGCCAGCTTTTCGAGGCCGGCACCCATGATCGACATACCATACAGGAACAGCGCAATACCGCCCAGCAGAGAGGTGATGTGTGTAATGTCCATAAAACAATGCTCCTAAAATCTTCCTATTGCTCCATTGCACAAGACGGCCGTGCTTCGCTCTCCATACGCAAAATGCCGTCCTTTTTATTATAACATCGAACCCCCCGGCTCAACAAGCATTATTTTACAGGAAAATCACTTTTTTGACCGGAATTTTAAGATTTCCGGGCCTTCTTAGACGGTTCTTTTCTTGAATTTTACATTCATTTTACATTAGTATTTTCTAACTCTCGCCCGGTGCTTCCCGGTATTTCCGGGAATGCATCAAGCGGCATCCAGCTCTTCCATCGCCTCCCGCAGGGTGTCCGCCGAGAACAGGAACGCGCCCGCCTCCGTATACACCTCCACATGACCGCCCACATACCGAAGTTCAATGTCTTTCATTCCTCTTCCCTCCTGTGTCTTTTTGTTCTGACAGGAGTATAGCAGAATAAAAGTCCAATAAAATGTGCTTTCAGGCAGTTTTTTGAGCAAAAAGGCGCAAAAAAGCTCTCTGTCAGCGTCCTTGCCCTCTCAGGTGCTCCGCGCAAGCTCCCCCAAGGGGAGAGCCAAGATCTGTCCGAACTTCTCCATTCACGCAGGAAACAGGGTGATTCGTGCAGGTTTTATTGATTTTTCTCCGCAGATGTGGTACATTCAGGGTAATTAGACACCCCCTGTTTTTCACCATTCAAAGGAGGTTTTTGTATGTTGTCTTATCGTAAGCTTGCGATGCGTGTTCTGGGTCGCCCCCTCCATACGGAGGGTATCGATTCACCCCGTCCGGCCTCTCAGCGGGCAGCAGCGTTTGCCCTGACTGCCGCAATGCTCATCACCCTTACCGCCCCGGCTTTTGCCGATACATGGTGCATTGAGAATGGTAACATCACCGTGAAAGCGGGTGACACCGAAGGGACGAACAAAGTCTCACAGGGCTCAATCATCGACAGGGAAGACACCAACACCATCATCACAAATAGTGACAAGGACACCGCTTCTTCCAATACCGTGACCATCGACGCCGGGAACGATAAGGTCGAGGTCACGCTGGACAATGTGAACATCAAGGCCGGCTCCGGTTCCGCTCTCACTTCGAAGGGCGATGTGACGCTGACCCTGAAGGGCGACAACCATCTCACCGGTGGTATCAGCGACACCGGCAACTATGGCCGCAACGGCATCGCCAGCACCGGCAGCCTCACCATCTCCGGCGGCGAAAATGACAGCCTGACGGCCCAAGGCGGCAGCGGCGCAAACGGCATCTCCAGCAGCGGCAGCCTCACCATCTCCGGCGGTACGGTCACTGCCAACGGCGACGACGGCGGCCGCGGCATCTCCAGCAGCGGCAGCGTCACCATCTCTGGCGGTAGTACGGTCACTGCCAACGGCGGAAACGGCACCATCTCCGGCGGCGACGGCATCTGCAGCAACGGTGGCGTCACCATCTCCGGCGGTAGTACGGTCACTGCCAATGGCGGTAACGGCGGCAGCCTCGTCGGCGGCGACGGCATCCGCAGCGGCGGCGGCCTCACCGTCTCCGACGGTACGGTCACCGCCAAGGGCGGTAACGGCGACAGCAAAGACGGCTACGGCGGCGACGGCATCCGCAGCGGCGGCGTCATCACCATCTCCGGCAATACGGTCAACGCCGCTGGCGGCTACGGCGGCAAAGTCGGCGGCTACGGCATCTGCAGCTTCGACCGTGTCGCCATCTCCGGCGGTACGGTCGAAGCCGCTGGCGGTAACGGCAGCACCGGCGGCGGCAGCGGCATCTACAGCAGCGTCATCGATCTGTCGGGCAGCCTCGAGCTGACCGCCAAGGCCGGTAGTCCCAACGGCAAGGCCCTCTCGCAGCGCGGCAATGAGCTTGACCTCGACGACATCAAGGACAAGCTGGGCCCGGGCGCAAAAGTCACCGCCACCGACGCTAATGGCGAGACCAAGCAGGTCTCCATCCCCCGCCCTGTGGAGCCGGAAGAGCCTTCTTCCTCTTCTGACGGCGGCTCTGCCACCCCGTCCACACCCGCCTCTCCCCTCCCCGGCCTGACTGTCACCGACAAGAGCGGCGCGGTCATCTCCTACACCAGCACCCAGAGCGGCAATACCCTCACCGTCTGCGTCGGACGGTTCACAGCCTCCTTCCGCATCTCGCTGGCCGCGCTGCGTCAGCTGCGGGCTGAGGGCATCGAGACCATCACCTTCCAGACCATCCTCTGCTCCACCACCCTCTCGGTGGACGAGCTGCTGGCCATGGGCGGCGAGGACGCCGAGGCTGTCCTGACCCACCGGCTCACCGATTCCAGCCTCACCGTGGGCTGAAGCTCCACTCTCCCCTTCCCACAGGCATAGAAAGGCCCCGCTGCCCTGCACATTTCATGCAGAGCGGCGGGGCCTTTTCCTGTTTTACTGCACCCCGGCAGAAACCGGGACTCGTTTTTCCTGCTTTTCGGGCTTTCTGCGCTGCTCTGCGGCGGCAGCGCGGGAGCGGTCGTAACAGTAGCGGATGATAGCCTGACGGCGGACGATGCCGATGAACATTCCCCGGTCATCCACGACGGGGACGAAGTTCTGGTTCATGGCCGCCTCGATGAGCTGGTCCATGCTCGTGGTGACCGTGACGGCCTTGTAGTCCCGCTTGTGGGCAAAGTCCCGGATCGGGATGTCCTCTGCCGCCTCAAGGTCGAGGCCGTGGAACTTTTTCAGCCCCCAGAGGATGTCCCCTTCCGTCAGGGTCCCCACATACTCTCCCTTGCGGTTGAGCACCGGGATGGATGCGTAGCGGTTGTTCTCCCATTTTTCCAGCGTCTGGCGGAGGGTGAAGTCATCGTACACATACATCAGGTCCTGCTTGGGGGAAAGGAAAAACAGAATATTCATGAAAACAACTCCTATTGTGAACTTTTCCGCCGCTGGGCCGCAGCTCCTGTGCAGCCGCAGCAAATTCCTGTCTTCAGCACCTTGGCAGTCGAATGCCCCTGCATCCTGCGCCGGATACAGTCTTACTCTTGCCATCTTAGATTTTAGCACTTTTTCATAGTAAGATAAAGACGCCCGCGTCATCTTTTATATTTTATTCACAATCACTTTTTGTTTTGTCGGATAAATATTCACGAAATAGATGCACTGCGAAGGATTTTGTGCTATACTAACAACAGGAACGCGGCCCTTTGCGGCTCTGTCTGTCTTTCAGTATACCGGCTTTGCGGTGTCGAAACAGACCGAGACGGGTAAGCCGCGCCTGACTTTTTTCTTTCTGTCAGCAATTATGTGCTGTACAGCTTCCTCATAAAGTTGTATAATAAAAGTGGTACGCCGCCTTCTCAGGCCCGCGCACCGCCCCGCCGCCGTGCGGACCGGGGTATCATAATGAATAAAAGGAGCAGAGCGACTATGATCACTTCCCGTTTCCCGCTGGGAGATGTCAGCTTCTCAGCCGAGTATTTTTCCACGCTCGTGGGCGAAGCAACCAAACAATGCTACGGCGTGGCCGCAATGGCCCCCCGTGATCTGACCGACCGTGTCCGCAGCGCCGTGCGCGGCGTGGACGATTCTGCCAAGGGCGTCCGTGTCACACAGGAAGAGGGCCGTCTCGTGATCGAGCTGCACATTGCCGTCAGCTACGGGCTGAACATCTCCACCGCCGCGCGTTCCATCTCGCACCGCGTGAAGGACGAGGTGGAGCAGGCCACCGGCCTGAAAGTCGCCCGCGTGGTCGTATCGGTCGATGACGTGGTTGCCTGATGAGACAAAGCCCGCCCGGGGGTACCGGGAAGATATAAGGAGTAAAAAGCAATGATTTCTGGTAAGATCCTGCGCGACGCCATTATTTCCGGCGCAAACAACATCAACAACCAGCGCTCCCGCGTGGACGAGCTGAACGTGTTCCCCGTCCCCGACGGCGACACCGGCACCAACATGGGCATGACCGTCGGCGCAGCCGTCCGTGAGCTGCAGGCCATGGACGACAGCTGCACCGTGGGCGAGGCCGCAAAGACCGCTGCCTCCGCCATGCTGCGCGGCGCACGCGGCAACTCCGGCGTCATCACCAGCCTGCTGTTCCGCGGCTTCTCCAAAGCTCTGGAGGGCAAAAAGGAGGCTGACGCTTCCGACATCGTGGCTGCGCTGAAGAAGGGCGTCGAGGGCGCTTACAAGGCTGTCATGAAGCCCACCGAAGGTACCATCCTGACCGTTGCCCGCATCGCTTCCGAGGAAGCTGCTGCCTGTGGCAAAGAGGACGTGGCCGAGCTGTGGGACGTGGTGATGACCGCCGGTCAGAAGGCTCTGGAGGACACCCCCAACCTGCTGCCCGTCCTGAAGAAGGCCGGCGTCGTGGACGCCGGCGGTCAGGGCATCATGATCATCTTTGAGGGCATGGGCAAGGTCTTCCACGGCGAGGCCATCGTGGCCGGCGGCGAGGCTGTCCCCAACAAGGCCAAGCTCTCCACCGCGAACGCCGGCAAGGGCGTCTTCACCGATGACCTGATGAAGGTCGAGGACATCAAGAACGGCTACTGCACCCAGTTCCTCATCAATAAGAACGAGGGCGCAAGCGCCGCAAAGATGCGCGCCTTCGCCGAGTCCAACGGCGACAGCGTCGTCTGCATCGAGGACGATGACGTCATCAACCTCCATGTCCACACCGCCGACCCCGGCAAGATCCTGAGCGAGGCCATCAAGTACGGCTACCTCACCAACTTCAAGATCGAGAATATGCACGAGCAGTTCCTGGCCCGCCAGAAGCAGGGCAAGAGCCTCGAGAAGCAGGCTTCCGCTGAGAAGAAGCCCGACCCCGCCAGCGAGTTCATCTACGCTGCCGTTGACCCCAGCCGCGACTATGGCTTCGTTGCTGTCGCCGCCGGTGAGGGCCTGAAGGCTGTCTTCACCGACCTGGCCGCTGACGCTGTCGTCTCCGGCGGTCAGACCATGAACCCCGCCACCGAGGACATCCTTGCCGCCATCCAGAGCGTCCCGGCCAAGACCGTCTTCGTTCTGCCCAACAACAAGAACATCATCATGGCTGCTGAGCAGGCCCAGAAGCTGGCTGACCGTCAGGTGGTCGTCCTGCCCACCCGTACCGTCCCCATGGGCATCACCGCTCTGCTGAACTTCGACCCCTCTGCCACCGTGGAGGCCAACACCATCAACATGATGTCTGCTGCCGATAAGGTCTCCACCGGCCTCATCACCTACGCCGCCCGCGACAGCGAGTACGACGGCAAGCGCATCAGGAAGGGCGAGATCATGGCCCTGGAGAACGGCAAGATCGTCTCCACCTCCAACGACATCACCAAGGCCACCTATCGTCTGGCCCGCGGTATGTGCAAGAAGGATTCCAGCTTCGTCACCATCATCTCCGGCTGCGACGTCTCCGACGAGGATGCCGAGAAGGTGACCGAGATCGTCAAGGCAAAATGCCCCAACCATGTTGAGGTCAGCCACATCCGCGGCGGTCAGCCGGTCTACTACTATATGATCAGCGTGGAGTAAGCCTCTTCCCTGTTCAGAAACTCAATCGTATAACAAAACGACCTCTGCTTCCGGTCCATCCGGCTGCAGAGGTCGTTTTTTGCTGCAATTTTAGAAGAAGCTCACCTGACTGCTTTCCGGCAGCTCACCCAGAGCGCCCACCTGACGCAGGCGGTCGATGATGCTGCTGCCAACGCCAGAGGCCTGCTGCAGTTCCTCGATGGAGAGATACTCTTCGCCGTGGATGGTCACATTTTCCAGCGCATCGGCGGCGGCACCGCCCAGACCCTTCAAGGAGCAGAAGGGCAGGCGTACCTTGCCGTCCTCCACCACATACTTGGAGCCCCGGCTCTTGCCCAGTTCGATGGGCAGGAACTCGTAGCCCCGCACCAGCATCTCGTTGACCAGCTGGAGCG
>OGJK01003387.1_pt1 | contig 10999 bp, 7 predicted proteins | sample 1571961 | NCBI WGS metagenome assembly OGJK01 (sample SAMEA2582120, study PRJEB24529) | metagenome | biome: Human gut stool | place: China | collected 2011 | reverse complement strand
GTAGCCAATTTCAGAGAAGACCTGTTCACCCGAGGCAAACCCCGCGCGTGTGTGATTAGAAGAGTAATGCTGACGTTTCAGTTGTTCGTATAATGGTCTCATTTGTCACTCTCCTTTTTGCACGGGCGTAATTCTTTCATTCCGTCAATGATGATTTTTGAAGCGCGTTCCTCGCCTTGCTGTTTCGATAAGTTCGCAAAACGAGAATAGAGAAACTCATGTAGCGTATTTGGCAAAAAAGGCCTGCCCTTGCACCATGCAGTGCCCTCAGACGCGTCGACTACGCCGAGAAGATACATATTTGCCTTGATGCGTTCACGTTCATTCGTTTTCGACAGCCAGGCTTTAGCGAAACGATCTGCACTCAAATTTAAATCGTATCCCGTTAACAACGTCGTATCGCGTTGAAAGTTTGATGTGTCATCCTGAGGCAATGCTTCCGCTTGAGGGTATTTATAATTTCCGGCGTCCGCGCTTGCCAGAGTAGAAACTGCCAGCAAACTGGTTGCGATCAAAAGTCTATGTTTCACCGTATATCCTTATTCACTGACAGAAATTAGCTAAGCTCTTTACGTTCAAATGGCCGGCCCCTGCGGGCCGGCAATCATCATCACGCGTCTTTCGTCTTCAGCGACGGCAGTTTAGAAACCAGGCGCAGAGAAACGGTCAGACCTTCCAGCTGGTAGTGAGGACGCAGGAAGAACTTCGCGGCGTAGTAGCCCGGGTTGTCCTCAATCTCCTGCACCTGCACTTCCGCAGCCGCCAGCGGTTTGCGGGACTTGGTCTCCTGGGAGGAGTTCGCCGGGTCGCCGTCCACGTAGTTCATCACCCAGTCGTTCAGCCAGCGCTCCATCTCTTCGCGCTCGCGGAAGGAGCCGATTTTGTCGCGCACGATGCACTTCAGGTAGTGGGCAAAACGACAGCAGGCGAACAGGTACGGCAGGCGAGAGGCCAGACGCGCGTTGGCGGTGGCATCCGGGTCGTGGTACTCGGCCGGTTTTTGCAGGGACTGCGCGCCGATGAAGGCGGCAAAGTCGGAGTTTTTGCGGTGAACCAGCGGCATAAAGCCGTTTTTCGCAAGCTCGGCTTCACGACGATCGCTGATGGCGATCTCGGTCGGGCACTTCATGTCCACGCCGCCGTCATCGCTCGGGAAGGTGTGGCACGGCAGGTTTTCCACCGCCCCGCCGGACTCCACGCCGCGAATCGAGGTGCACCAGCCGTACTCTTTGAAGGAACGGTTGATGTTGGCAGCCATCGCGTAGGCGGCGTTCGCCCAGGAGTAGCTGTTGTGGTTCGCGCCGTCGGTCTGCTCTTCAAAGTCAAAGCTGTCGACCGGGTTGGTGCGAATGCCGTACGGCAGGCGCGACAGGAAGCGCGGCATCACCAGGCCCAGATAGCGGGCATCTTCGGATTCACGCAGTGAACGCCAGGCGGCGTATTCGGTGTTCTGGAAGATTTTGGTCAGGTCGCGCGGGTTGGCCAGCTCCTGCCAGGACTCCATCTGCATCACGCCCGGTGCGGTACCGGTGATGAACGGACAGTGCGCCGCAGAGCCGATACGCGCCATTTCGCCCAGCAGCTCAACGTCCTGCGGGCTGTGGTCGAAGTAGTAGTCGCCCACGATGCAGCCAAACGGCTCGCCGCCAAACTGACCGTACTCCTGCTCGTAGATTTTCTTGAAGATCGGGCTCTGGTCCCAGCCCACGCCCTTGTAGCGCTTCAGGGTGCGGCCCAGCTCCTGCTTGGAGATGCTCATAAAGCGGATTTTCAGCATCTCGTCGGTTTCGGTGTTGTTCACCAGGTAGCTCAGACCGCGCCAGGCGCTCTCCAGCTTCTGAAACTCGTCGTGGTGAATGATCTGGTTCACCTGCTGCGAGAGCTGCTCGTCGATACCGGCAATCAGGTTCTGGATGGTGCGGTAGGTATCGTTCGAGAAGGTGACGGTATTTTCCAGCGCCTGCTGCGCCAGGGTTTTGACCGCGCTTTCTACGGCGGAGCGGGCCTGATCGGTTTTCGGGCGGAACTCTTTGTTCAGCAGCGCGCTGAATTCATCCTGGCTGAACGCCTGACCCGCCTGCTGCTCATGTTGTTGAGTCTGGTTGCTCATCGATTATTCCTCGCTACCTTTCGCACTTTCGTCATTTTTCGGCAACTGGCTCAGGGATTTGAGCAGCGTCGGATCCTGCAGAATTTTTGCGATCAGCTCTTCCGCACCGTTTTTACCGTCCATATAGGTCAGCAGGTTGGAGAGCTGGGTGCGCGCTTCCAGCAGCTTGTTCAGCGGCTCAACCTTGCGGGCCACCGCGTCCGGCAGGAAGTCGTCCATGCTGTCGAAGGTCAGATCCACGTTGAGCTTACCTTCGCCGGTCAGGGTGTTGTCCACCTGGAACGCCACGCGCGGCTTCAGCGCCTTCATGCGTTCGTCAAAGTTGTCGATATCGATTTCGAGGAATTTACGCTCGTCGACGGCCGGCAGATTTTCCACCGGTTTGCCGACCAGATCGGCCATGACGCCCATCACAAACGGCAGCTGAATTTTACGTTCTGCACCGTAGATCTCTACGTCGTACTCGATCTGCACGCGGGGGGCACGGTTACGTGCGATGAATTTCTGCCCACTGTTACTCATTGCCATGATGTTCTCCATCAAAGATGCGCGGTGAAGGTGAAACGGCAGGCTCCATGCCTGTCGTCATAATCCCTGGACGCGCTATTCGCGGCGCCCAAAGATGTTTTCCAGCTGGTTAACGCCGTCTGGCGCCAGGTCGCGAATAATGTCCATAAAGTTAAGTTCTGACAGCCGCTGCACCCGTTCAATCATCAGCGGTGCGGGGTGGCTCGGTTCGTACTGCGCAAAATACTGCTTCGCTTTTTCCAGCATCAGCTGCGCGTCGGCGCGGCTGGTGACCTGCACGCTGCGCCAGTCGGTCACCGTCTGAACGGGCTGCGCGGGCGCCGGCTGCGGCGCAGCCTGCGTTTGGGCCTGCGCCTCACGGTTCGGCAGCAGCGTGCTGATGTCGGTCACCTGACAGGCGCTCGCCACCAGCCCGACGGTTTTCAGCAGTTGCTCCATCTCGGGCACGCCGCTTTCACCAAGATGCCCGGTAAGCAGCTCGCGAATGGCCAGCAGCCGTTCGTTAATGACGATAACCGCGGCGGTTCCCGGCTGGTTGCCGCGAGAGAGCTCGTCAATCAGCCGCGGACGGCCGCCGGGATAGTCCGGACACTCCGTCTTGCTGCCGTCCAGCAGCGCCTGAGCATCCTTGAGCGAGATTTCATCGCCGTTGGAACGCAGCAGCGAGGCGTTACGCACGGCGACGGTAAGGTCGGATTTGTCGCTCAGCCCTGCCAGGGCGTTAATGCGATAGAACGGGTCGGTTTCGCCATACTCTTCCAGCAGCGGATAGAGCGGCTCCCAGTAACGGGCGATGGCCTCCTGCACCAGCAATAACCCGTCCGCGTAGCCCGCAAGCCCGCGGCGGCGCGTCCAGGCGTGGGTTAACGCCAGCAGTACGCGAAGATCTTTGGTGCGGAACAACAGGCTGGTGGCGTATTTTTCCACCGTGTTCCAGTCCGCGGGCTCTGCCGGGATAATGGTGTCGCCAAACTGCTGTTCCGCTTTCCCCAGGCTTGCCTGATTCATGGCCTGGAAGTCAGCGTCGTACTCCAGGTTTTCGCCGCAGGGCCTGTCGGCGCTTATCGGCGCGAGAAATTCTTCGATATTCATGAGATCCCTGCTTATTCAAACATGGGCGGATAGAGACCGTGACGCCCCGGACGGGCGCCGCCTGCCGGGTCGAACAGCAGGGTGAAAAGCTGCCCGGTAAAGTTGCCGCTGTGCACGTGGGTGTACAGCGGGTAGCCGTCGCAGCGGTTGGTCCACCAGTAGCTGGTCTGGCGCAGCGGATCAAAACACTCTGCCGCCTGAGGCCAGCCCAGCGTGCTCTGGCCGTCCTCGTCATAGCCAATCACATCCAGGATGTCGGAGCGCTTTTGCGGCTCGACGGGCTGCGGTGCCGGAATGGTCATCAGCATCTCATCCAGCTGCGAGGCGGAAAAACTGTTGCGCACCGCGTGCAGCCCCAGGCGCCCAATCTGCTGGTACCAGCTTTCAGACTGGCTCAGCAGGCTGCTCGACCACTCTGACGGAGAGAAGCTCAGCTGAAGGCAAACCGGGTACTGTCGGCCCACGCTGTCGCGGCCGGGAAGCAGGCAGCCCATCTGGATCATCTGGCTGCCCAGCATGGGCGGTACCACAAAATTCCAGACCGGCGCTTTGTGGAACTGTCGCTCGCCGCTGCGCTGCTCTTCCTGCTGCCAGGCCAGCAGGCCGACCTGGAACCAGTGTGACCACTGGCGCTGTAAAGTGTCAGGAAAGCGGCGCTGCAAAAAATCTCCGGCGCTGGGCAACTTGCCGTACCAGCTGTAGCGGTTCATCGCAGGGGTATTCGTCATACGGCTGTCCTTGCGGTTATGGGCATGAGAAACGGGGAAGCTGGAACGGGTTGCGAATGCTGTTTGGCGCAAACTCCAGCGTGACCTGATGACCGTCGACGTTGAAGGTGGCCTGACGGCTCAGGCTACCCGCGCCCGGGCTGGTGCTCGCCTTATCGAAGAAGCGGTTGAGCGCCCATGCGCCGTTGGTCGTCAGCGTTGCCGTGCTGCCGTTCGCCAGCCCCAGCTGCATGCGGACCTGGTTGGTGCCGCCCGGCCCCGGCCAGTTCATGATCTGCACGGCCTGCGGGCCGTGGCTGTAGCGCAGCAGCTGGCCGTCAACGTCCAGGGTCAGGTTCAGAATGGTGTTATCCATTCGCACGGTGCGAACCGTCACCTTGAAGGACGGCGTGGTTGCGCCGTTAGCAAAGAAGGCGTCGCGAATCGACTGGGCCTGCTGGAACGGTCTCAGCAGCCCTTCGCTTCCCGGCAGCGTTTTACCGTCGATGCCCGGCATAAAGCGCCAGTTTGCCTGGGTGGTATCCACCTTATTAGTCAGATTGTCGCGGAAGAAGGCGTCCATCAGCCCGGTACCCGGCGCAAACATGCGCGCGAGATCGTCAGGGGTAACCTCGGTGCTGGCGCTACGCACCAGAGGGTAGCGACCGGCGATCGCCTGACGGCAGAAACCGCCCACTTCGACGTTAATTCGCTTACGCACGTTTTCCAGATCGCGGCGTTGGGTATCGCTGCTGGCACCCACCGCCATATTGCTGAACATGGTTTGCAGCCCGCCCGGCAGGCGACCTGCGCTGGCCTGCAGACGGCTGATTGCCTCCCCGCCCGGCGCAGGCATCCCGCTGTTGGCGGCATCCTGAACGGCGGTCAGGTAGCGATAGAGCTCGTCCACCTGCTTGAGGAAATCATCAAACACGATGGTCTTGCCGCCCTTCTCCAGCGGCTGCGCCAGCTCAATCATTGGCGCATAGTGGTCGGTGACCAGCTGTTCCGGCGCCTGCGTAACCACGGCGGCCTGGGTCGGCGCCGCGTCATTGTTGCTGAACAGCGCTTCCAGCGTGCGGGTGGCGCGGTTGCTCTGATCCTGCGCTTTAGCCGCATCTTCCGGCGCTGGCGCATTGCGCGACAGGCTCAGCACCTGACTGAGGTTCTGCACCAGACGACGCAGCGGCGAGTTGGCGCCGGAAAGCAGGCGCGCGGTATTGATGCGCTGGGAAAGGTCGGCGCTGTTATTCAGCTGAATGTCAGCGAGAAAGCGATCCCAGTTAGCGATAAAGTCGCGCATATAGAGCTGGCGCACGGCGTTATCGATCTGCTGTTTATCTTCCTGCGCCGTGGCGGCCCCCAGCACCCAGGCGTCATCTTCATGCAGGGCGGTAGTGACGCTGTCAATCTGGCTATTAAAGCTTTTCCAGTAGCCGTCCGGCGTATAGAGGCCCGGTACGCCTTCGCTCACCGGCTTGCCGCTTTTGCGGGAAAACACCAGCTCGCTCTGCGGTCCGCCCAGGTCGGACAGGGAGACCGGCTTGAGGTTCTCATCATGCTCCAGCAGGCGCTTGAGGCGACCGTAAACGCGCGTGGAGAGCGGCTGCTGGTTAATCATCGCGCGTTCACGGGCGACCAGCGATTCATCCTGCGCGTACGGCGAGGCCTGAATCTTCGGCTCCAGCAGCTGCGTCAGGTGCCATTCAAGCTGCTGCAGCTGCGCCTTCGTGACGTTCTGCGGCAGGTTACGCTGCAGGTTGAGCATTACCCACGAATGCAGGAATTTGCCGTCGTAGTGCTTCGGCTGATAGAGCATCTGATAGGCTTTCAGCGCCTCGTAGCTGTATTCCACATCGCTGCCGTTGTCGTTGCGAAGCCAGGTGGTGATGTGCATGGCGACGGCAGGGAGCAGCATCTGATCCAGCGCTTTCTGATACAGGGACTGAGAGGCGTCGCTAACGTCATCCCCGCGATAAAGCCCCATACGGCGGGAGACCGGCGGATCGTTCACATCAAACGCGTCGCTTTTCGGCAGGTCGACCAGACCATTCAGCAGCGGCAGCAGTTCGAACAGGTCGCGCTGCGGCTGGTTCTGTAAGGCTTTGCTCTGCTGGTCGAGCAGCGGCACCTTCGCATCCACCTCTGCAAGATAGGTTTTGTTCTTGGCATAGCTGGTCAGCCAAAGCCCGCCGAGGATCGCCAGCAGGGCCAGCAGCGCCGCGTAGCCGGACCAGATCACCGCCCGGTTGCGCAGCTCCCACCAGCGGTTTTCGCCCGCGATACCGGCTTCCTGGAAGATGACGTTTTGCAGCAGGTTCTTAATGAAGAAGCTCTGGCCTTTAGCCCCCGGAATAGGCGCTTCTTTGCTGACCGAATCCCAGTTATCCGCCTCCGCCCCTTCCGGCAGCGACAGCGCGCGGTTCAGTTCGCCCATCACCCGGTCAAACGGCATGCCTTCCTGCGTCCCGCTGGCGAAGTAGATCCCGCGCGGAGAGAACTCGGTTTCGAAGTTGGAGCGGGCGAAGACCGTGCTCAGGTAGTCCGCCAGCAGGGGACGCAGCGCGGCGAACTCCTGCGGGAAGAGATACGCTTCTGCGCGGGTTTTCGCGTCATGCTCTTTCAGCATGGTTTCCGGCAGCCCGGCGTCAAGGCGCTGCTGCAGCAGAGAAAACTCCTGCTGGAAGTTGCCCATCAGGTCGTAATCGGCGTGTTTGGTTTGCTCCCACGGCAGCGTGAAGCCCCAGATTTGGTCGCGCTGGGCTTTGTCGTAGTCGGCAAACCAGGCGCGGAAGCCTTTAAGCAGGTCGGCCTTGGTCACCATCACGTACACCGGGAAGCGAATACCCAGCTGTTCATGCAGCTCGGACAGACGCTGACGCAGGTTCACCGCCTGCTGGCGGGAGGCCTCGGCAGACTGGGTAAGCAGGTCAGAAATGCTGATGGTGACGATCACACCGTTGATCGGCTGGCGGCGGCGATACTTGCGCAGTAACCCCATGAACTGCAGCCATTCCCCGGCGTCCTGCACCTGCTCGCTCTCCTGGGTGGTATAGCGACCCGCGGTGTCCAGCAGCACGGCCTCGTTGGTAAACCACCAGTCGCAGTTACGCGTGCCGCCAATGCCGCGCAGGGCGGTCTTACCGAAGCGGTCGGCCAGCGGGAACTGCAGCCCGGAGTTGACCAGCGCCGTGGTTTTACCGGAACCCGGCGCGCCGATAATGACGTACCACGGCAGCTGATAGAGATATTGCGTGCTGAAGCGCTGCGTCCACTGGGCGCCCTGTCCCGCCTTGCTGAAGTGCGCTTTTTTCAGCATCTGCGCGGCTTCATCAAAGCGGCTGGCGAGGATCTGCTCTTCGCTGTTCAGGCGCTTCTGCGGGTCCGCGGCTTCCGGGCTTTCCGCGTTCTCTTTGAGCTTGTCCATCAGCTTGCGGTTCAGCCAGGCATTGTACAGGCGCGGCAGAATGTGGCCCTGCGCCCAGAGCAGGTAGACCACGGCAATACTGATGATGCGGTTCTGTTCCGATTCAAGCGGTCGGGTGTCCACGATGGACAGCAGGGGACCAATCATCCAGATCACCGCCGCCAGCGCCGTGACGCCGAGGAAGCTCCACAGAATGCGGTTGGTCAAAATGGAAAGAAGTGTAGTCAGCATTCCTTAGTTTCCTTGCGGCAATCCGTTCAGCTCAGCCTGCGTGTTTTCAGGCGACACCAGCAGAGTAATTTCCACACGGCGGTTACGGGCGCGGTTTTCAGGCGTCGTGTTCGGCGCCACCGGGTTAATCTCGCCCCGCCCTTCCGCCTTCACGCGGCCAGGCTGAGAGAGGCTTCCCTGCAGCATTTTCTGTACCGAGCGGGCGCGTTCCAGAGAGAGTTCATAGTTGGAGGCAAAGCGCGCGCTGCGGATCGGCACGTTGTCGCTGTAGCCCACCACCAGAATTTTGCCGCTGACGTTATTCATCGCCTGGGCAATGCGGTTGATGACCGGCTCATAGCGATCGCGTACGACGGTAGACGCAGAGGCAAACAGCCCGTCGCCTTTCAAGATCACGACGCTGCGGTCCGCTTCGTCTTTCACCGCCACCAGGCCAGCCTCGATTTCAGGCTTCAGGAAGCCGCGCAGGTTCAGCACCGCCGGTAGCTGACGGGCCGGTTGCTGAATCGTGGTTTCCGGCAGCTGGGACTGGTAAATCTTCGCCAGCACCGGGCTGGTGTTATCGCCGAGACGCCAGTTGAGTACGATATAAAACAGGCAGGCGATAAACCCGGCCAGCGCCACGCAGGCCCACAGGGGAACCATTGGCCGCCAGAGCTTGCGCAGCACCGGGCGATCTTCCGGATGGGGAGAAAGCGGCGCCGGATAGCTGCCGCGCACGCCGCGGATCATCTGCCACAGCCGCTGCTTGATGGTCTCAAGCTGGGTGCGGCCATTGTCCAGCACCCGATAGCGTCCTTCGAAGCCGAGCAGCAGGCAGTAGTTGATCATCTCCAGCAGCAGAATGTGCTCGCGCGGGTTTTGCGACAGGCGCGCCAGCAGCTGGAAGAACTTCTCGCCGCCCCAGGTTTCGTTATGGAACGTCACCAGCAGACCGTTGCTTGACCAGACGCCGCTGCTGCCCCAGGGGGTGAGCGCGGCGGCCTCGTCGAGCGCCGTGCACAGGCAGTAGCGTGCCCCGACGATCACTTCGTAGGGCAGCCCCGCCTGCTGACAGCGGACTTCGAAACGGCGAATCTCATCGATCAGGCGCTGGCGGAGCGCCACCTGATCGTCATGCGACACCGAGTGACGGATCTGCGGAATCGCATTGAGCAGCGGGTTGGCGGCCGCCACCAGCTGATTGTTGCTACTGGCTCCGGTAAACGCGGCATCGCTGCCGGTGTCCTGTCGTTCCTGCATATTAAGCGCTCGCTTTATTATTCTGTCGGGCTACGGATGGCCCAAAACTCCATATCCAGCCCCGGGAATTCCCCTGCGAGATGCAGGGCGAATGCGCCGGACTTATCCATCTCGTGCCACAGCTCGCTGCCCTTCTCCAGTTCAAAGTAGCTGTAGCCGGCATGCCACGGGATCTGCGGCGGTGCAACCGGCATGGCGCGCAGCATAATGCCCGGCAGCTGAAGCTGAACCAGATCGCGGATTTTCGACACCGGTGCGACCTTCATCTGCGCCGGGAAATGGGTTTGCAGGTGTTCGCCCGGCACATTGGCTTTTACCGCCAGCACGAAGCCGAACTCACGCACCATGCTGGTTTCAGGCACCGTGGCGATGTTCAGGCCGTGAGAGCGTTCGTTAAGCGGCAGCTGGATCGCATGGTCTTCCATCACCAGCGACAGCCCCTGACGCAGCATCAGCATCAGCTTGCTGAAGCAGTTAGCCAGATCGTCATGATCGTAAATCGGCAGCACGCTTTCGGCGGCGCGCTGCGAGGTCCAGGTGGCGAGTTCGGTCGCGAACGGCAGCCAGCTGCGCCAGAGCGTTTCGGGATGCAGCAGCGGGAGGGTTTTTAAATGCGATACCTCACCCAGATGACGGTTCACCAGCGAAAGCAGCGTAAATTCAATTAGCTCAGAGGTGTTAAAGCGGCCGGGCTGGCGCAAGCGACCGCCAATTTGCTGGCTGCGCTGTACCAGCAAGCCGTGCAGATCGTTGATCATGCTGTAGATCTGCGGGCTGTTATTGGCATTGAGCATCGGCGGGATGTAGCTGTTGTCGAGCCGCACGTGGTTGTCGTTACGCTTCTCGGTGACAAACGCCACGCCGATGGCGGTCCACTCTGCCGTGAGGTCTTTTTCCAGCATCAGGGTCAGACGCAGGCGGCCAAACTGGACGGTGGCATCCCCCACCGACATGGCGTTATCGTCTTCCACCTCTTGCTCGAAGGCGACGAAGCGCGCCAGCGAGGACGGCTCTTCGCTAAAAATCACCTCTTCTCTCTCGCCGCGACGAACCGGCAGCGCGAGCACCACCTTTTCGTTGGTAAGATTGTCAGGGATTTTGAGCGGCACAGGGCCGTTGCGCCCGTTACGGACCTGGAAGAAGGTTCCGTCCGGCAGCAGGTCAACCTGACGGTATGAAATGCCGTACTCCCGCAGGGAACAGTTGGACTCGCGGATGCCGATCACTTCCTCCAGAGTATCATACGGTTTTCCCGCCGGCGAAAGCAGTTCGTCGCCCGGGCGCAGGTTTCCGGCTAATGCCGTGTAGAGCGAGTGCGTTCCGCACACGATCTGCGGGCGCACCAGCGCGTCCTCAGTGTGGAATACATCCGCATATACCTGTTCCAGCGTCTCACGTCCAAGGTCGTTGTAACCATATCCGGTTGTACCGGAAAAATGAATATCGCTGACGCGGTTTTTCTGCATCGCAGCGATTACCTTTAACTGATTGTACTCTGCATTGCCATCGATCTCTGTGAAACGGTCTTCCAGAGCCGCTTCGATTCTGGCTCCATATTCAAGCACTTCTTTCGAAATGCCGAGGTCGCCATACATTTTCTCTAACTCCATGGTGGTTCCTTTCCTGTTGTCGGTTATTCGTAACTGTTCAGTACCTTCACAG
>OGJK01003380.1_pt1 | contig 11030 bp, 9 predicted proteins | sample 1571961 | NCBI WGS metagenome assembly OGJK01 (sample SAMEA2582120, study PRJEB24529) | metagenome | biome: Human gut stool | place: China | collected 2011 | reverse complement strand
TGTTAGGCGCGCCGCCAGCGTTCGTCCTGAGCCAGGATCAAACTCTTTATAAATGGTATTTAATCGCCATTTAAAAGCGTTAAATCGCTGTAATCACTCAGACACAATCGCTTGCGTCCTGTATGAATTACTTGTAAATTTGGAATTGATTAACGTGGGTTTCCAAACCCACGATCAAGGTTCCACAAGTTTCAGTTTTGTTCAATTTTCAAGGTCCTGCTGTGCTGTCGCGTCTCCGTGACAGCTTGTATATTATATATCAGAAACGCTTGATTGTCAAGGGGTTTTCTGAAAGTTTTTTGAAGAATTTCTTCTTCAAAAAACGCGTACAAGCTGTTGATAGAAGGGCTTTCCGCGGCCTCCGCCGCGAGACAGCTTGCTTATTATAGCAATGTGTATGATTATTGTCAAGGGTTGTTTTTGATTTTTTCGACAAATTTTGAGAGGGATTTTTGGGCAAGGTGCATGTTGGGGATTTGCTGCGCATTGGCCACAAGCTGTAGTATCGGGTAGGTTGCGGGCCGGGCATGCCCGGCCCCTACAGGGTGGTGGTGGGTGAGGTTGGTGGTATAGGCAAGGTGCGCGGGCGGCATGTATGCCGCCCCTACGGATAATCCGTTTGGTGGGTGATGTGGGTGGTGATATTTTCAACATCAGCTGCAAGGCTTTGTGGAAAGCTCTTGCAATTTGTTCCTTATTATAATAGTATAAAGACAACACACTTGAAATGAGGGCTATGCATGATTCTGGCATTCAATATCGGCAACTCCAACATTACCTTTGGCGGGTACACGCCGGACGGCAAGCTGGTCTTTTCCTCGCGGCTGTTTGCAGACACCGCGCTGAGCAGTGATGAGCTGCTGTATAAAATCGTAAACATGCTTGCGCTCTACGGCACCGAGCCGCACCAGATCACTGCGGTCATCTTTTCCAGCGTGGTGCCTGCGCTGACGCCGCGGCTGCGGGAGGCTCTGCGCAAGATGTGCGAGTGCCAGATCATGGAGGTCGGCCCCGGACTGAAAAGCGGCGTGCGTATCCGGATGGACAACCCGGCCCAACTGGGCGGCGAGCTTCTCTGCGCCATCGTGGGCGCATTGCAGCACTGTGCGCCGCCCTGCGTGGTGGTCAACTTCGACACAGCAACCACCCTGCTGGCTGTGGATGCCTCGGGTGCTTTGGTGGGCGGCTCGATCCTGCCGGGGCCGCAATGCTCGCTGTCGGCGCTGGTGCGCAACACAGCGCAGCTGCCGCAGGTCGAGCTGGAGGCCCGCCCGCGCCGCCTGCTGGGGGCCAATACAGCGGACTGCCTGCACAGCGGTATTGTGTTCGGCACGGCCGCAATGCTGGACGGCATGGTAACCCAGATCCGCGCGGCGCTGAACGCCCCCGACGCCCCCGTGGTGGCCACCGGCACACTGCCCGACAGTGTGCGCACGGCGTGTGCGACGGATATTGTGTACCGCGAGACGCTGGTGCTGGAAGGGCTGTATTGGATCTGGAAGAAGAATACGCGGAAGTGACGACGGGTTCTATAAGGTAAGAGAGATTCGTGGGCGAGGTTTAGGGCCGGTTTTGCGGCACAATCACAAATCTATCGGCAAAGCAAGAGCACGTGCAGGACTGAAGCAGCAGTCCTGCACGTGCTCTTGTTTAAAATCGTTTTTTTAATTAAAGGTCGGCCAGACGGGTTCCCGTTTTAGTTCCGTATGGCAGTAATAACAATAGGTCACCAGAATGTCTACCCGATATATATTACCTTCGTGCTCAACATATTTGTCGCCGCGGATAGTTTCTTTGTAGGTTCTACTGCCATGACGATGTCCGAGTCCATCACAATCTATAGCATAAGTTTCCGGAGTGTTCAGCTCTGATTCGAAATACGCTTCGACCTCTTCGAGGCTGTTGACAACGGACAAAAGCTTTCCTTCGCTATCATAGATTTTGTAAGGATCACTTGTCTCGGACACAGCATAAACGCGAGGAATGCTGCAAACCATCAGCAGCAAAAGGGTGAACAGCACTCCAATCTGCTTGAAGAACTTCTTAGTAAGCACAATAACCTCCATTCATTCTATACATCACATCGCCCCTTCTTACGGGCGAATGCCTTGCAAAATATTTTTCATATCATCAAAATTTGTCCAAGTACTATTCAGTACAACGTAGTAACAGGTATCAGATGACCAGCAAATCACAGTGTGGCTTTCCAGCACGCTGACATCTAAGTCGTCAATGCTATCGACCAGATAAAATTGTTCATTGATTCCTTCTATATCATTCTGCGTGAGAGGACTGCCTGCATTATTTCCTAAGATTTGTGTTACATGATTCATCGGAAATTGAATGATTGAAAATCGTTCTTTTCCACGAATGATTTCACAAGAATGTTTGTCAGCATCCTCGGAAGCATTCTCCTTCCATGTAACGGTACATCCTTGCGGGAGCGCTTCCAATTCAAATTTTACCAGCGCCGATTCCGAGCTGTAGCCACTGTCAGCCAAAAGTGCTGCTGCCCCATCCTGAATGCTGATCTTAATCCTTGGAGAAACTGCCAGAACATTCAGCGCAAACAGCGCAAGAACTCCACTCATAAGGATCAGCGCAGCCACTATTTTCGGAGAAGAAAATATTTGTTTATGCTTTTTTGATAAATTCATGTCCCTTCCTCCTGTACAATAAATTTTCACGCCGATGTTCTTTTGGTTGACTGCGGAATATTCTCCCCTGTTGCTTCGTTACGCTTTAATGATATTCTCCGCATCCACCAGAAATCGAGATGATCTCATCGAAATCCGATGCGCCGCAATGATTACAATAGCGGAACCAAGCTTTACGGACCATCTGGCACTTTCCCCCTCCTTCAGGGAAAAAGTGCTGTTCCATAGCCCTGCGCTCAATTGACGGGCGGTCACAGCAGGTAATAAAATGCGGCGAAGGCGTATCTGCTTCGGGATGCTCACTAGCGAACGCAGCTGTACAGCAGCTAATACTTAATACAACAGTGGCAAGGGCAACACAGAATAACTTTTTCATACTAAATCAGTCCTCTTTCATTTTTAACTGTGTGAACAAACGGATAATACCTAATCAGAACCTCCTTTCTCTGTTTCCTCTCCCCCAGAGATATTTTTCAAAACCTTTAGCATCTCTGTTGATTCGGAAGAACTTCCAAAGGTATTAGAAACAAGTATAAAATATCCATTTCCATCCGAAGCCGGCCAACAAGGATAGCTGTCATAACTCAGTGTGTCCAGTGTTAAATCAGACACACTGGTATACAGCGTGAAAGAATCCATCAAAGCCTTATTTTCGCTGTTGGTCGTGCTTGATGTTGCAAGCAGAATGTTTGTATCCGATTTTAGGTATGCTAATTTTGCAGTGTGCTTGTCTGTTGAAATTTTATAAAGCACAGCAAAATCAGGAATCATAAAATCCACATTCGTTTCATTGCATACAACAACGGAAAAATTCGATGGCAAATACCTGAATTGCAAATTGCCAAACGTCTCTTCTGCTTCACCATTGGACATCCATAGCTTTACTTCATCATTTTGGGCTTGTATATGAAGCTCATACCAGCCTGCGCAAGCCGCTGTAGAGATAAGTGCAAAAGCCGCCGCTATAACAATCGCAAAAGAGAGCCTTTTCGTGAAACCACGGGGAACTGGAGGTTCTGCCGGAAGGGAAGCATCGAATTCCAGCTTTTCAAAATCGTCAAGATCTTTCGTTCTCTCTAAGGCAAGCGCTTCGGTCAATAAGCTATCAAATTCATCCTTCATATCGTTATACCCTCCTGCTCTAAAATATTTCTTAAAGCGAGACGAGCCCGATGTGCATGCTGGCGTACAGACGCCGGCTGTATTCCCAATGCAACTGCAATTTGTTTACTGGTAAGCTCCTGCCCGTATTGAAGGCGCAGTATAGTCTGGTCTATTTCGTCTAATCTTTGCAGCGCAGAGAGCAAAAGCTGTACTTTTTCCCGCCGTTCCAATGCTTCATGCGGCATCTCTGCATTGTCCGGAAGCAAAGTAATTGCTGAATCCTCCATGGATTCCGGATGCTTTCTCTGGTTCATGTTGAATGCAGTATGCCGAACAACCAATACCAAGAGATGCCTTACCTTCTCCCGGTCGGATGTATCCAGCGATTTCAGCTTGCAAAGACGAAGCCAGCTTTCCTGAACCGCGTCCTGTGCAAGCGACTTATCCTGCAATATTCTGTAAGCAATAACACAAAGGCGGTTATAATCCTGAGAGAACACATCCTGTAAAAGTGTCTCTGTCATAAGGTAAACTTCCTTTCCGTTGATAAAAAAGGTGCTTCACTTACTATAACAGATCAGAGGCATCAGGTGTGACAGAAAAAACTGCTTGATAAAAAAAGAGTTATAAAGGTTTATAAAGGGGTATCGCTTGCGCCTCTTTCTTTTTTTGTGGTGTCGTGTTATAATATATTATGTATAGTTATGTACAAAATTTACAGAGAAAGGTATTTATTCATCACCTATGCAGCATTTGAAAAACTTTAACTGGAAGAAATTTCTCCTGCAGGGGGTACTCCCCTGCCTGCTGGCTGTCGCGGTGGGCTTTATCTCCCGCTATCAGCTTGAATTGTCCGACGGCGTGACCGAAAGCTTTTTGCAGCTGCAGTGGCCGCTCTACGCGCCGCTGAACGCCCTGACCGCCTTCTGCCTGACACTGATCCTCTTTGCGCTGTGCGGCAGGTGGAGCCTCTCCACGGGGCTGTCCGGCGCGGTGTTCACGATCATTGCGCTTATCAACTACTACACCCGCGACCTGCACGGCTCGGCGCTGATGCCCCAGGACATTTTGAATCTGGGCACCGCCGCCGAGGTCATGGGCAGCTACACCCTCAAGATCACGCAGGATGTCGTAAAAATCGCCCTGCTCTATCTGCCGATCCTCGGCATCGTCTTTGTGCAGCACCTGCTGGCAAAGGGCGCGCCCAAACGCGCAGGCTGGCCCGCACGCATCGTGCGCGTAGCGGGCAGCGCACTGGGCGTGTTTCTGGTCATGTTCTTCGGCTACTTCGGCCCGGTGAGCATCAAACCCAAGACGACCTACGGCTGGGCATGGCAGAACACCTACTACACCTACGGCTATCTGGCCGGCACGATTGAGGCCACCAGCCTGATGGCCGACCCCATCATTGAGCCGGAAAACTACAACGATGCGGCCGCCGTAAACTTTGCCCGCAAGGCCGATGACTATGTGGCCCCCGCCAGCCCCGAGAGCGCCGAGGACTACCCCGACATTGTGCTGATTTTGTCCGAGAGCTTCTACGACTTTGACCTTGTGACCGACCTGCAGGCCGACACCGACATCATGCCGGTGACCAAAAACCTGACCAACGCGGTCTACGGCCACACCATCAGCCCGCATGTGGGCGGCGGCACCAACTCGACCGAGTATGAGATGCTGACCTCCAACTCGCTGATTTTGATGCCGAGCATCACGCCCTTCAACTGGCTGAACCTGTACAACGCCAACAGCGTTGTCAGCTACCTGAAGGGGTTGGGCTACACCACGATGGCCGCCCACCCCTACACCAACTCCAACTACCGGCGCGATTCCGCATGGCTGGCGCTGGGCTTTGACGAGACCCATTTTGAGAGCGACTTCCCCACCAAGGAGACCTACGGCGACCGCCCCTACCAGACCGACTCCGCCACCTACCGGGATTGGGAGAAGATGTACGAGGCCATGCCCGAGGACAAGCCCCGGTTCAGCTTCTTAGTCTCCATCCAGAGCCACGGCGACTACGATATGAACGATGCTTCGCTGGATATTGTCCACGCGGGCACCGATTACGGCGAGTATGACGAGCTGATGGACGAGTACCTGAGCTGCATCAAGATGACCGACGCCGCCGTGCAGGAGCTGTGCGACTACTTTACCGCGCAGTACGAAAAGACCGGCCGCAAGGTCATTGTTGCTATGGCCGGCGACCACGCGCCCAGCTTTGTCAAGCATGTGGCTGACGCGAGCTTTGCCGCCACCGACAACGATTTGCAGCTTTTGCAGCGCAGCACGCCGTTCTTCATCTGGGCCAACTACCCGCTGGAGCACACGGCCGCTGCCACCAGCACCACCGACCCGCTGAACCGGATGGACATGGTCATGCTGACCCCCACCCTGCTGCAGCAGGCCGGTCTGCCGCTGAGCGACTATTACAAGTATCTGCTGGAAATGAAGCAGAATACCCCCGTTGTGACCGCCGCCAACGATTACATGAAGGTGGACGGCACGACCGCCGAGTACGGTGCCGACCCCGCGCTGGACGAGTGGGCCAAGGGGTATCTGAGTCTGGAATACAACAACATCGGTGCCCACGCCAAGCGGGACCAGAGCATTTTTGACCCCGCCGAGTAAGAGGAGGAATCCCGTATGACTGGTCTGAAACGAACCCTGCGCAGCCGCCGCGGCTTTACGCTGGTGGAGCTGGTTGTCGTGCTGGTGATTGCAGGCATAACAGCGAGCTTTGCCGTGCCTGCGCTGACCGGGTACATCGACAACGCCAAGGAGAAGCAGGCCGTCAGCGAGACGCAGGCGTGTGTGGAGACAGTGACCCGCATTGCCGCGCAGAACTACGCCTTGGTGCAGAACGCTTCAATAACAGGAAAAAGCGATGGTGCAAATGCTCTGACAAGCTGGGCGGGCAAGTTGCAAAACGAGGCCCCCACCGTGACCGGTGATGTTGCACTGACCGAGGGCAGCGGGCAGTATCTGCTGCATGTCAGTAAGTACGAACCGGGCGGCTTCCCGGCAACGGGCAGCACTGCCGATATTTCTGCTGCGGCCTCCGTGACAGGCACGATAAATACCCTGACATGCAGCAGCAGCGGGCAGGTTGTGTATCTGGTGTACACCAGCAAGGACGGCATCACCGTTGTTTATACCAACAACGGTCGTTCTTCCACCGTAAGCACAAAGGCCGATGCTGTCGTTGTGCCGACACCGGAGCCGGGCAGCAGCGGCGGCGGTACAACCGGCGGCGGTACAACCGGCGGCGGGGAAACCGGTGGCGGTGGTACGACCGGCGGCGGAGAAACCGGTGGCGGTGGTACGACCGGCGGCGGGGAAACCGGCAGCACTGCTACCGCAAACGAAAAACAGTTCATTATCCATATGCAGGATGTCAGCACTGCGGACTCTTTGCCTTTTGCAAACAAAACATATCACATTAAAAGCGGCGAGAGCGGCGAGAACGACTTTTATGTGAAATCTGATAGCAACGGTGATATTCTGTTGGATATTTCTCCTCATGAGAAAGGGCGCCATCTTCCCAATACTGTTATCGGGGATACGGAGACATATATCACCGAAGATCCGGTTCCTGCCGGCTATCAAAGCATTCCCAGTGATATAAAAATCTATGTCAATGTTCGCATTACAGAGAACAACGACTATTGTCTCAATAGCATACAGAATGGCGGAAATTACTATCCATATGTTATCGATATGCCCAACAGGCGGCTTACCATTATGCGCTTTCCCGTTGCCAAATTGAATCTGCGCGTCACTGACCCTAATAATAAACCACTGTCCGGTGCTATTTTTGAGATCACGAGTGACTCAAAAACTGTTGCCAAACTCACTTGTGATGATAAAGGAAAATGCGCCATTCCTGTCAAACTGCATGAGGGAGATAATATCGGGGATTCTGTTTACCTGACTGCCGAAAACAACCAAACTTATGTTATAAAGGAAACCTATCCTCCTGCCGGATATCAGGGAGACATCACCTGTTCTTTTAATTTATATTATCAGTCATATCCCTCTGAACCGACTCCCCATTCGCAAACTTGGTTTTACATTAATGGTTATAACGGTGATCATCACGAATGGGGTAGATATGATCTGGAAAAAACAGTTGATAAAGTTGGTAGAGAGGATTCTTTTCATGTCATAAACACCAAGCGCCAGCTGTGTACTGTCTATATCCGTAAAATTGATGACGCCGGAAATCCTGTATCCGGCGCCAATCTAAAGCTGACAGCTGACAACAATAGCGATGCTATTGTAAACACCAATGTCATGGAAAGCTTTGTACAATCCAAGCAGTTCTCTACCGCTGCTGCCGTATTCGAGGTGCGGCAGGATCAGAACTATACGCTTGAAGAAATAAACGCTCCTGCCGGATACACCAAGGCTGATAACGTGACATTTACCGTTGAATCTGGCTGTACCAAAAAGGAAGTCACCATGATTGACCATAAATCTAGTGAGGGAAAATCTGATATAAAGCTCGACAAAGTCACTTTTAATCAGGCAAATAACTGGGCACACAAACTCACTACGGATAATGAAATCAGTTTTAGTGGCGGTGAAATTATTTGCTGGAAGGGTATCGCTTACTACAATTATGATAGCGTGAATAAGATTCCAAATAACATGCAAACGAACTATAAAGATGATCCTACCGAACTGAATAATGCTCCCAATCCCATGGAGTTCTTAAGCAAGCATCTCAAAGATAAAAAGCCCGGTAAAAATGCAGCTGACTATATTGTTCCCCTTACAGGTAAGGCTTATTTTTATAATGAGAAAAATGTAAAGCTCAAAAAAGGTGACATTGTTATTCCTGAAGATTATAAGGACGGGGTTCCTGTAATTACAAAGAACAAAGAAGGAGAAACAGTCACAAATAATAAAAAAGTATATGTCTATATCGGTGATACGGATTTACTTCTTACCGGTCAAACCCTCAGCGATAAAAAAGAAAACTTTACTACGCTAGAGCATAAATTAGGTAAAGACAACAAAACATATAATTTCACCCTCAATAAATAAGAAAGCCCCCACCCAACCGCAGAACATCTGCACTTGGGTGGGGGTGATTTTATTTGCGAAGTCTTTCTTGCAAAATGAGGGAGGCCGCGTACCTGCCCGGCCCCCGCATTTTATTATGATTTCTTCTTCTTCAAAAACTTGCCGATCAGCGTATCCAGCATGCTCAAAACCTCGCGGATATTCATGACGCAGATCACGGCCGTGATGCCCACAACCGGCAGCGCCCAGTGCTCCAAGCGCATCATGCACCAGATTTCCGCCAGCACCAGCGCCAGATTTAAAATCAGCCACGCCGGGTGGAAGTCGATCTCCAGCAGGCCGCGGGTCGAGTAGGCGCGCAGCAAAAACACCAGCATCAGGCTCAGGAAGCTGGCCAGCGTGACGCCCCACGGGCCCCACAGCCGGATAAAGCAGTAGTTCAAAATCAGGTTCAGCACCGCACCGGCCAGCATCGTGACCAGCGACCCTGTGCTGCGCTTATAGACCACATAGATGCTGTTCAAAAACTGGTTCATGCAGGTCAGCATTGAGCAGAGCGTCAGGAACGGCACAAAGGTCCATGCGTCAAAATACTCGGCCTTGAACACCCGCATCAGCAGCTGGCACAGCATAATGATGCCCGCCACGCAGCAGAACAGCACGCTTGCATACACGCGGAATATCTTGGAGAAAAACACCTCGCGGTCGGCCTCCTCGGTCACGGCCGAAAGCTGCCATGCCTCATAGAAGATGCTGCCCAGAATCGTGATGACCTGCGGCAGAAAATACCCCGCCGAGAGCAGCCCGACCCAGTGGTTGCCGGTGCGGCCGCCGTAGTCCTCGCACAGGGCCTGCACAAAAAACATATCGCTGGCGTTGATGATCCAAAAGCTGATGGACGCCGGGATCATCGGCAGGCAGTAGCGCAGCATATCCCGCCAAAGCCCGCGGTCAAACCGCTTGGGCTTGCAATACCGCCAACAGCCGCCCGCAAAAAAGACGAACACCATTGAGGTCAGGTCCGCCAGCGCGTTGGCCAGCAAAAAGCCGGTCGCGCCCATCCGCAAAACGCTCAGGAACAGCAGGTAGTACAGCAGCAGGCTGAGCGTTGTCAGCACGCCGTCTATCGCCACCAGCCGGTTCAGCATACGGGAGCGGATGAACTGGGTACAGAGCGTGCGCAGGCAGCTGGCCAGCACGCAAAGGTAAAGGAAGGGCAGATACTCAGCCGCGTTGGGGATCAGGCTGACCAGCGGCATGGCAAGCAGCAGCACCAGAAAGCCCACCCCAATGGTGGCCGCACCGTTGACAAAGACGCTGGCCTTGTCGTTTTCCTTATCAAGGCCGAACCGGATGATCGCGTAGGCCACGCCCAGACTGACCACCGGGATAAGCAGGTTTGTGGCCTGCTGCAGCAGGCTTGACACACCCATAACATCGGGCGAATCGAGCGCGTAGCTAAGATACGGCCGGATAAGGAAGCTGAGCAGCTTGGAGCTGAAGTTTGAGATGGCAAACAGCAGCGTATTGCTGACCAGCGTTGTGTACTTTTTTTGTGGAGATGGCAAGGTGTGTACCTCCCTTTTGGGTAGATTCTTTGGCTTCCCCCGAGGGGCTGCGCCCGCAGGCGCGTGTCGGAGCGCAACCGCCGAAGGCGGCTCTTAGCGCGGAGACTGAAGCTGCCGCCCGTAGGCGGCTGATGAGGGGCAGGTCTGCCGCTGTTGCCCCTTTCCCGGGCGGCATCCATAAACGCGCCCCTCATCCGGCCTTACGGCCACCTTCCCCCAAGGGGGGAAGGCTTTTTCAGCCGTCACCGCATTTTCAACAGCTTTTCCCGCTGCCTATAATCCGGCAGGACTTTTTCCACCGCCGCCCAAAAGGCGGGGCTGTGGTTCGGGTGGGCAAAGTGGCAGAATTCATGCACCACGACATATTCCTGCGCAGCCGACGGCATCACGCAGAGCCGCTGTGCAAACGCCAGCGTGCCGGTGCGCAAGCTGCAGGAGCCCCAGCGTGTGTGCATGTCGCGCACGGCGATTTTGGGCATCTGCCCGCCCGGGCATACCGCTGCAAACTGCGGATAGTATGCCCGGCACAACGCCTGCATATGGGCCAGCGCCTCGGCTTTCGGCGGCAGATCCGGCTGCTCGGCCTCCTGCGCGCGCCGTGCGGCGGCGCGCTGCTGGGCGGCGCGCACCCAGTCGGCGCGGGCCGCCACAAAGGCGTCCACATAGGCAG
>OGJK01003376.1_pt1 | contig 11043 bp, 10 predicted proteins | sample 1571961 | NCBI WGS metagenome assembly OGJK01 (sample SAMEA2582120, study PRJEB24529) | metagenome | biome: Human gut stool | place: China | collected 2011 | reverse complement strand
AGGCAGAATGTCTGGATTTGCCTCAAATTACCGAGGAGATACGCACGGTAGAACTGGAACCGAAAGCAATGAAACTATACAAGCAGCTGGAAAAAGAATGCTTTGCGGAGCTTGCAGGTTCGGAAATTTCGGCAGTAAATGTACTGACAAAAATGCTTCGTCTGTCTCAGGTCACAGGCGGTCACCTCACCAATGACGAGGGAGATTGCAATGCTGTCAGCACAGCAAAACTGGATGTCCTTTCCGATATTCTGGATACGATGCTTACAGAAGACAGAAAGTTGGTCATCATGGCAAGATTTGTGCCGGAACTGAACGAGATTCAGAAACTGCTGGAACAAAAACAGATCGGCTATGCGTCTGTGCGTGGTGGTATTTCTGACCGTGCAGAGGAAATCCGCAGATTTCAGGAAGATGCAGACTGTCGTGTATTTGTTGGGCAGATCGCAGCGGCAGGACTGGGCATTACTTTGACAGCAGCATCCACGATGGTGTTCTATTCGCTTGATTACAGCATGAGCAACTTTGAACAGGCAAAAGCAAGAATCCACAGAGTCTCTCAGACAGAGAACTGCCTGTACATTTATCTGATTGCAAAGAATACTGTGGATGCTAAAATCCTCCGTTCTCTGCGGGATAAGGTGGATTTAGCGAGAACGCTGGTAGACGATTATCGGAACGGAATGAACCCATTTCAGGAAGGAGTTTGAAATGCAAACACAGAATATGTATGAACTTGCGGAGCATCTGAAACAACTCCGTGAGGAAAAGAAGAATGCAGAACAGCGATTGAAAGAAATTAACGCTGAAATTGAACAGGCAGATTATCAGCTTTCTATGCTGATGGCAGAAACAGAAACACAGAATTTCACGCGTGCCGGAACGATGTTTGCTCTGACCACCAAAATTCGTGCCTCTGCTGTGGCAGGACGCAAAGAAGAACTGTATGCAGCCTTGAAAGAAAACGGCTGCGGAGATCTGGTCTATGAAACTGTCAATGCCAATAGTCTGTCTGCTTTTGTCAAAGAGCAGATCGCAGAAAATCAGGATACTGTACCAGAGTGGCTGAGCGGTCTTGTCCATATCTATGAGCAGACCTCTGTATCTGTTCGCCAATCTGCAAAATGAAAGGATGAAATCAATGAAAAATGAAATGATGGAAACCAACCAAACAGGCTTCCTTGCTCTGCAGGACTTTGATCTTGCCAATGTGATGTGTGCAGAAATGGACGGCTTATCTGCTGCATTTGAACGAGTTAAGATCCCGTCCGGCGGCGGTGTGATGTTTGAAATTCCCGGTGAGAATCCGGAGGAACCGGACACGGTAAAAACATTTTCAGCTGTGATCCTCTATCAGCATTCTTTGAATGCCTACTACCAAAGCGAATATCAGGGCGGCTCCAATCCGCCTGACTGCGGCAGCTTTGACGGACATCATGGGGAAGGAACGCCCGGCGGAGATTGTGGTACCTGTCCGCTGAATCAGTACGGTTCCGGGAAAAACGGTGCAAAAGCCTGCAAGAACCGCCGTCGTCTGTATCTGCTTCGGGAGGGCGATATTTTTCCGGTAATTCTGTCTCTGCCTACCGGTTCTCTGAAGTCCTTTACCCGTTATCTGATGCGTGTGATCCCCAAATACAAGAATTCCAATGCTGTGGTAACAAAATTTACACTGAAAAAAGCAGTCAGCGGCACTGGCATGAGCTATTCCCAGGCACAGTTTGCCGTAGAACGGGCATTGTCTCCGGAAGAATATCCGCTGATCGCAGCTGTGACAGAACAGGTCAAGGCTCTTAGTAAAAATGTGGGCTATGATACAGAAGATGCACTGCGTGTGGACCCGGAAACCGGCGAAGTCATGGAGCCGCTGAATTGAGGAGAATGCTATGGAGAATTATAGATGTGTCACTTCGGTGCAGGAAATTCAGCAGTATATCAGCAATGCCGCCGTTGTGGCTTTTGACTATGAAACTGCACCGGATGAGCCTTACCGCATCGAAGAAAAGGCGGCTCTGGATCCGCAGAAAAACCATATGACCGGATGCAGTTTTTCTGTCAAAGAGCATACCGGAATATATGTCCCAGTGGCTCACAAAGTAGGAGAAAATGTCGAACTGACATCTTTTTTGCAATTTCTGCGAGCTTTTCTCATGGACAAGCGTATCGTTAAAGTTGCTCACAATATTGCCTTTGAATCTGCAATATCCTATCATCAGAATATCGTGATCCAGCCGCCGGTGTATGATACCATTTGTGCAGCACAAATGACCTTGAAAAGCAACTACGCATTTCGCAAACTTGCTGACAGCGGTCTGAAAAAACTGGCGGAAGAATTGTGTCATGAACGGCTGCCCACTTTTTCGGATGTTACAAACGGCAGACACTTTGACGAACTGGATGCACAGGATATGGAAACAATACGCTATGGCTGTGCGGACTCTGATTTTGCCTTGCGGCTGTATCATATTTTCAACAGCTGGTTTGACCGTTTTCTGCCGAAACATCGGTATCTTGTGGAACAGATCGAATCACCGACAGCGGTGTACTTAGGGCTGATGAAATACAACGGCGTGCCTGTGAATGTAGACTTGATGAAAGAGCATCAGCAGGAGGCAGGGGAGCAAATGGAATATATCCGCAATGAAATTGCAATGTGCATTGGCGATGTTCCGATTGGTGCAAACTGCAGCACTAAAGCTTTCAAGGAGTATCTGTATCAGACTTTACAGCTGCCTGTTATGAAAGTCACAGCATCCAACAGAGAAGCAGCAGATGATGCGTCTATGATCTTGCTGAAGGAATGGTGTGATGCCAATCGTCCGGAACTTTCTCCTTTGTTCACACTGGTACAGGAATACCGGAAATGGAGCAAGATCAAGTCTACCTACATTGACGGCTATCTGAAATTCCGAAACGCTGCAACCGGAAAGATCCATCCGGATTTCTTTGCATTGTCCACCGAAACAGGCCGCATGAATTGCCGCAATCCCAATTTACAGAACTGTCCCAGAAAAAGCAACGATCCCATCGGTGTCCGCAATTTTATTCAGGCTCCGGAAAATCATCTGATCTTGTCTCTCGATTTTTCGCAAATCGAACTGCGTGTGGGAGCATTCTACTGCCGGGACAAGACGATGATGGAAACCTATCAGAACGGCGGGGATATTCATGCGGCAACCACTGCCGTCATTTTTGGCTGTACCTATGCAGAAGCACAAAACAAGCATCGACCGGAATACAAGGAACAGCGTACCATCGCCAAGAACGTGAACTTTGGCACATTTTACGGGCTATTTCCAAAGGGACTGCAGAGCACATTGAAGTTCAAGGCAGGCGTAGAGAAATCTATACCGGAATGTGAAGAAATCATTCGCAATCTGAAGGCTGGCTATCCGGCTTTGACGGTCTGGCAGAATGAAACAAAGATGACCGCAAAGCAGAAACTGTATACAGAAACCTGGCTGGGACGCAGAAGGTATCTTCCCAATATTCGCAGCGACAACTGGGGACTGCAGTCCTTTGCGGAACGATGTGCCTTGAATACCCCGATTCAGGGAACGGCTGCGGATATTCTGAAGCTGGCAATTGTCCGTATTTTAGAAGGACTGCCGTCACGCCCATGGCTGAGACCGATCCTGCAGATTCACGATGAACTGACGTTTCTCATTCCGAAAGACAGATTGCAGGAAGCAGTGGCTTTTGTGAAAGGCTGTATGGAACAGCAGCCGTTTCCGGAGTTTGATCTGCCCCTTGTGGCAGAAGCATCTGCCGGAGAAAGCTTCGGCAATTTAGAGGAACTGGAGGAATGAACTTGGCAGAAACACACAACAAGGAAGGATACTTCTCGCCGACCGAATTTGAAGCAATGAAAAGAATAGAGAGCGAGGAGAAAAAGGCACGGAGACTGGCGGCATTCCGACCGCTTGTATATATCTGTTCTCCCTATCGTGGCAATACCAATGAAAACATTGAAAATGCCCGGAAATACAGTCGTTTTGCGGTAGTACATCACAGTATTCCCATTGCACCGCATTTGCTTTTTCCGCAGTTTCTGGACGATACCCTAGGGGAAGAACGGCAAACTGCAATGTTCATGAATTATGTGCTTCTGACAAAATGTGTCCAGCTGTGGGTATTCGGCAGCAGTATTTCTGAGGGCATGACACAGGAGATCCAATGGGCAAAACGCAGGCATATGCCGATTCGATATTTCACAGAAGAGATGGAGGAAGTTGTATGAACATATCGGCACAGGACGTGATCAATGCGATCTTTCATCTGGATGATACCGTATGTCTGCGTATTTTTGATGATCGGAAAGAAGGCATCTTTACCGGTGCAAAAATGTCTGTAGAAGCAGGAAAATTTTTTGCAGTGGAGTCCACGCTGAAAGAACATAACCAGAAAAATCATGGCATCTTTTTTGTGGTGAACTCCGGCGGTCAGACCGATGACAGCATTACTCGCATCAATGCACAGTTTGTGGAGATGGACGATAAAACTTTCGAGGAACAGCAGACACTCATCGATGCGTTTCCGCTGCCGCCGTCTATGGTTATCAGAACAAGAAAATCGCTGCATACATACTGGTTTGTCAAAGAGGCAAAGGTGTCATTGTTTCGCCCCATTCAAAAGGCACTGGTGCAGCATTTCGGCGGAGATCCTGCCTGCGTCAACGAAAGCCGTGTCATGCGTCTGCCGGGATTCTATCACTGCAAGAAAGAACCGATCTTGGTGGAGTGCATCTCGTTTCACCCGGAACGAAGATACACACAGGAACAGCTGATAGAAAGACTGCCTGTTTCGCAAGAAGCAGAAGAACAACCGAAAGTACCGCTGCATGGAGAACAGAAAGGAATCGGCGTTGTAGAAGCAGAATGCGATTTTATCAAGTACTGTCGGGACAATGCAGCTGCACTTTCTGAACATGACTGGTATGCGATGATCTCCAATTTAAGTGTGTTTGAAGGCGGTGCAGCGGTCATACATCGATACTCCAAGCCGTATCCGAAGTATTCTTTTGAAGAAACGCAGAATAAGATCCAGCATTTTCTCCGCAGCGGAACAAAACCTATGACCTGCCGCACCATTGCAGAGAAAGGCTTTTCCTGCCCAAAGCTGCGAAGTGAACAGTGCAGCTGTAAATCTCCTGCGGCTCTGTGTTTTCAGCCGCTTTCCATTGATGGCATTCGGGCACTGCTACAGCAGCAAAAGGTGCAAAATGCCGTGGTGGAAGATTTGCAGACTGCACGAAACTTTGTGTCGGAATATCTTTACAATGTGGACAGCGTGACTGCCGAATCGATGATCCATTACGATTTAAAGCAGCATTTCGGTTTCAAAAATGCAGATGTCAAGCCGCTGCTTGCTCTGCAAAAAGAACTGTACAAAGCATTTCAAAACAAATCCGAAACACGGAAGCATCGCTCCGGCATGGAAATTCCCGACTGGTATGAAATGACAGAACGGGGTCCGAAGTTTCTGCCCGGTGTGCTTGCAGAATACATGACACAGAATGCCCCTGTGTTTTATTCTGCCGAGCAGTATTATTGCTATGAAAACGGCGTTTATCACAGCATCACGGAACTGACAGCAAGAAATATGGTACGGGATAAAATGCTGACCAGATACACAAAGCTGTCTCAGATCAATGATACCGAAGGACAATGGAAGATGCAGGTGCAGAAGGATATTCGGGAACTCAATCCCAATCCCTATCTCATCAATGTGCGAAATGGCCTGTACAATGTGCTGGACGAAACCTTATCGGAGCACACCGCAAAGTATCTGTCTACGGTACAGCTGAATGTGCGATATATGTCCGATGCAAAGTGTCCCAGATTTCTGCAGTTTCTGCATGAATCCGTGGAGGAGGATCAGGTGACGCTGATTCAGGAGATGCTGGGCTACTTTCTCATTCCGGTCAATCATGCCCAGAAGTGCTTTATCATTGTGGGAAAAGGCGGTGCCGGGAAGTCTGTGCTGCTGCGGGTGCTGAATGAACTGCTGCTGGGAAAAGAAAATGTGTCCAATGTAGCATGGCAGGCATTGAATGATCGATTCAAGACCGCAGAACTTTTTGGCAAGTGGGCGAATATCTGTGCAGAGTTACCCACAAAGGGCATTGAAGACAACGGCATTTTCAAGGCGTTGGTCGGAGAGGATTATCTGACGGTGGAAAAGAAAAACAAAAATCCCTTTTCTTTTCAGCCCTATGCGAGGCTGCTCTTTTCCTGCAACAGCATTCCGAAGAACTATGGGGACAAATCGGAGGGCTTTTACCGCCGTCTGATCATTGTCCGGTTCAATCATTCTGTGCCGGAGGAACGACGAGATCCGGAACTTCTGGAGAAGTTCCGCTGTGAAGCAGATGGGATCTTTCAATTTGCCTTAGAAGGACTGCGGCGGCTGATGCAGAATCATTTTCATTTTTCAGAAACACAGGCAAATGCACAGGAACTTCAGAAATACCGGGAAGACAGCAACAGTGTGCTGGCGTTTGTTCGGGACTGCTGTACTTTGCAAATGGATGCAGAAGTGGGAAGAATGGAGTTCTTTGCACGGTATAAAGCATACTGTGACAGCTGCGGCATGGCTCCATACAGTCAGCAGAATTTCAACAACGAACTGGAAGCAAATTTTCCCACGGTCGTGAAAGCAGCAGACAGAACCGGAAAACGGAGAACGTGGAGAGGCATCAGCTTTTCAGAAAGCCATGTGTAGCTTGCCAGGGGAGAGGTCTGCACAGCTTTCTGACAGGGTTTACAGGCTTTGCAGGGAATTCCCGTAATCTTTTATATATTTCCTATTTTATATCCCCATATATTTTCTCATTTTTTATGAGTATAATAGAAATTTCCCTGTAAAATCAGTAAAGAGGTAAGAGGTGAGCAGTTTGAAAGAAGCGGATATCGTAAGGGCGATTTTGAGGTATCTGAAAACCGTGCCGAATTGTTTTTGCTGGAAGGAGCATGGCGGGATGTATGGAACGGCAGGAATCCCCGATGTGATCGCCTGCATTGGCGGCAGGTTCTTTGCCTTTGAAGTAAAAACGGAGAAAGGGAAAGCAACTGCTTTGCAGGAATCGGCTCTTCGCAAAATACAAAAATGCGGCGGAAACGCTGCCATCGTCCGTTCTGTGGAGGAGGTAAAAAGAATGCTGGAGGAGATCACGGCATGACAGCAAAAGAATACATGAAACAGGCACAAAGACTTCTTAGAAGGATTGACCGAAAACAAAAGGAAGCAGATGCTCTTCGTCAGAAACTTTCTTTTCCCAAATCACCTGCCTATTCTGATTTGCCCAAACCCGTATCGCCGGAATCTCACGCCGTGGAAAGCGGCGTTTCTCAGATCTTATCCTTGGAGGAAGAAGTAAAGACTGCAAAAAAGGAACTGGAAGCTCTGAAAGCAGTTTTTGATACTGCGATAAAAGCCGTCACAGATACGGAGCATCATGATATTCTGGCAAAGCGTTATCTGGAATTCAAGGACTGGAATCAGATCGCAGAAGAAATGGGATACAGTAAACCTTCCTGTTATCGTTTGCACCGGGAAGCCTTGGCAGGGATGAAAAGTTGATAGTTCATGATAGTTCATAACACTTGATGATAGTTCGCATATGTGGTATACTGTAAAGTAGGAAAACAGGAGAAAGCGAAACAGCCTTTGCGGAAGAAATTCTGCGAGGGCTGTTTTTCGTGTCCATAAAGGAGAATCGATATGCTTGCAAAAGAAGTTTTAAGAAACAGTATGGATCTAAACAGACGCATCAAGGAACAGAGTGTGATTTATCAGGATTGGAAAGCTATGGCGATGGAAATCGATGAAGATGAAATACATGAGATCGTGGAGGCAGCGTGGGACGATCTGATCGCATCAATTCGGTTGAAACGGAAGCTGGAAGAACTTATCATGGCAAATCACAATGCCGATCAGCGTGAGATCCTTCGTTTGCGGTATCTTTACGCTGCAACATGGGATGCCATTGCAGATGAACTGAATGACAGCGTTGCCTGGGTGAAGGAACAATACCAAAAAGCATTGAAAAAACTCTCTGCAGAAACAGAAGATAGTTGTAAAGACTGTGACTGCTGTGCCGAAGAAATGTAAGAAGCCCTGCAAGCACCCCGGCTGTCCCAATCTGACAGACGGTTTGTACTGTGCAAAGCATCAGCCCTTGCACCCAGACCGACCGTCTGCCGCCAAGCGTGGCTACGGCAGCAAGTGGCAGCGGCTCAGCAAGGCGTACCTCCGCCGGCATCCCTTGTGTGTGCGGTGCAAAGCACAGGGACGGTTCACAGCAGCAACTGTGGTCGACCATGTCATTCCTCACCGTGGTGATCCGCATCTGATGTGGGATGAAAGCAACTGGCAGGCTCTTTGCAAGTCCTGCCATGACCGCAAGACATGGACGGAAGACCGAAATCCCGTCTATCGGTATTGATTGTGTCTGAAATGCTTCCGGTGGGGGGATAAAAATCGCTAATTGTGAATTTTTTACAGACCGGCGTTCCCTCTCACGCACAAAAACCAAGGTTCAAACGGGGGATTAACCCCGGAAATATGCAAACAAGCCGAAACCTACGCAGTTTCGGCTGTTTTTCTCTCAAAAGGCAGGTGAAATCAGATGGCAAAGGACGGTACAAGAAGAGGCGGCAGACGAGTTCGTGCAGGCGATAAGCCGAAAGCCCTCTCCGACAAAATTGCAGAGGGCAAGGATGCAGATATTATGGAGTTTCATGCTCCGGAATTGGACGCAGCTGATCTGGACGATGCCGCTGATTTGACCGGTGCGGATATGCCAAGCCCCAGTGCATACTTGTCTGCCCAGCAGAAGAACGGAAAACCGCTGGGAGCAGACATTGTGTACAAAGAAACATGGCTCTGGCTGAAACAGCGTGGCTGTGAAAAGCACGTCAACAAACGGCTGCTGGAAAGCTACTCGCAGGCATTCGCCCGATTTGTACAGTGTGAAGAAGCCCTCAGTACCTATGGACTGCTGGGAAAGCACCCGACCACGGGCGGCGTTATTGCTTCCCCGTTTGTGCAGATGAGCCAGACATTTCAGAAACAGGCAAATTTGCTCTGGTATGAGATTTTCGATATTGTAAAGCAGAACTGCACGACCAAATTTGACGGTACGCCACAGGATGATTTGATGGAACAGCTTCTGAGCAGCAGAAAGTGAGAAATACATGAAAGCAGATGTTCAATTCTGGAGAGAACTGAAACAGCAGAGAAATAACATGACCAAACAGCAATATCGCACAATCAAAGGACAGGCTGTCAAAGGCAATATGGATGCCGCCCGAAGAGGTATGCTCAGAATTCAGCAGAGGAGGAATCACAGATGACAACGACCAAAGAATTTCAGCTTGTTGACATCAACAAGTTAGTGCCTTATGCCAACAACGCCAGAACGCACAACAAGGAACAGATCCTGAAGCTTCGCTCTTCTCTGCGTGAGTTTGGGTTTGTCAATCCGGTCATTATCGACCGGGAATACAATGTGCTGGCTGGACATGGACGCATTATGGCGGCAAAGGAAGAAGGTATTGCAGAAGTACCCTGTGTGTATGCCGACCATCTGACGGAAGCACAGAAGAAGGCATATATCCTTGCTGACAACCGTATGGCATTGGATGCTGGCTGGGACGAAGAACTGCTGTCCGTTGAAATGCAGGAATTGCAGGAGCTTGGATTCGACCTTTCCATGACCGGATTTGATGAAAAGGAACTGACAGACCTGCTGGATGTAGATGCAAGCAGCGAAGCAAAAGAGGATGATTTCGATCTGTCCGCCGCCTTAGAAAAAGCAGCTTTTGTCCAGCATGGCGATATTTGGACAGTTGGCAGACACAAGCTGATGTGCGGTGATGCAACATCGGCGGAAGATGTATCTGCTCTCATGGGTGACACCAAGGCAAATCTCATTCTGACCGATCCCCCATATGGAGTTTCGTTTAAGAGTGCCAGCGGACTTACCATTCAGAATGATAGCATGAAGAACGAAGAGTTTTATACATTCCTGCTGTCCTCCTTTCAGCGAATGGCGGAGCATCTAGAAAAAGGCGGTTCTGCCTATGTATTCCATGCAGACACCGAAGGGCTGAATTTCAGAAAAGCTTTCATTGATGCCGGATTTCATCTTGCAGGCTGCTGCATTTGGGTGAAAGACAGTCTGGTACTTGGACGTTCGGATTATCAGTGGCAGCACGAACCTGTACTGTATGGCTTTATGCAGAATGGCAAGCATCACTGGTATTCCGACCGCAAGCAGACAACCATCTGGAACTTTGATAAGCCGAAACGCAATGCCAATCACCCTACCTCCAAGCCGCTGGACTTGCTTGGCTATCCCATCGGCAATTCTACACAGGAAAATGGCGTGGTAATGGACACCTTTGGCGGCAGCGGTTCTACTTTGATGGCTTGCGAACAAATGAATCGCATCTGTTACACCATGGAATTGGATGAAAAATATGCCTCGGTAATTCTTCGCCGGTATGTGGAAGATACGGGAAATGCCGATGGTGTATATGTCGTGCGGGATGGAAAGCAGATTGCATATTCTGAATTGGTAAAGGAAGTGGAACTTCCCGATGATTAAAATTCTCTGTGCAGATGCCTTGGAAGAACTGCGAACACTTCCAAATGACAGCGTTTCCATGTGTGTTACAAGCCCACCTTATTATGGTTTGCGGGATTACGGCAATGCTGGTCAAATTGGAATCGAAGATTCTCCAGAACAGTATATACAAAAGCTGACTGCTGTATTTCGAGAAGTACGGCGAGTGCTTCGACCAGACGGAACTTTGTGGCTGAACATCGCCGATAGCTATGCCGGAAGTGGAAAAGGAATCGGTCGAAAGCCTACACATTGTAAGCATTCATATCAAATTCCAGCAGACAGTGCTGCGGCTGCTATGCCAACTACATGGAATGCTATCAAACCAAAAGATATGATTGGAATTCCATGGATGTTGGCGTTTGCCCTTCGTGCAGATGGTTGGTATCTCCGTTCGGACATTATCTGGAACA
>OGJK01003360.1_pt1 | contig 11074 bp, 17 predicted proteins | sample 1571961 | NCBI WGS metagenome assembly OGJK01 (sample SAMEA2582120, study PRJEB24529) | metagenome | biome: Human gut stool | place: China | collected 2011 | reverse complement strand
CTGCCAACGTGGCCACGCCCTCCTTGCTGATGCCGTAGGTACCGTCACCGAAGGAAACGCCCCCGTCAAGCTTCGTCTCTCCCTTGACCTCTGCCGCGCCCATGGTGAGCTCGTGAGTCGTTTCGTCGTCCTGGTCCTTGCGAAGAAAACCTTTGGCGATATTCCAGGCTGCTGACTCCACGGCGGAAGCTACATACTTGAATATCTCCATCATGGTGCTGCCCACACGCTTGGCGGTGTTGGCTCCCTCACGACGCTCGTCACGTATCTGCTCGATATGTTGCTCTATGTCTTTTGCCTCTAAACTCATATCGCAAATTTACGTTATCTTGCCTTGCTTTGAAAATACGTATTTACAGGTTCCGCAGCGCGTTCGTCTTGTCCTTGATGGTAGTGAAGAGCCCGCTCACCACATTTGACAGCGTGCCCATGTAAGCCTCCCCGTAAAGGCTCCGCTCCACGTCACCGAGGACATAGATAGACCGCAGATACTTCCTCACGAACCAGTCACGTTTCTCACGTGGTTTGCCCGTCGTCATGTGCTTGGTGCTCCACCGCGGGCCGCGGCTACGTGGCTTGTCAAGACGGGCAGCCTTGCGCAGCGCCGGGTCGAGGATGTCGAGGTCACCGCCATTGCCCTTGTTATAGCCATTACCCACGCCGGCGGCCACATAGATGCCATACTTCATGAACTCATGTGCGATGGTCACCTGCTCACCCATGCTCAGGCTGCCCGTGATGTCGTTGTACAGTTTCTGGGTGTCGACGATGCCGAGGCGCATGATCTGATCACGCCAGATGGTAATCATCATCTCCATCCAATCCTGCTCCCACTTCCGGATGTCGTCCTCTGTCACCGGACGTTGTATCTTACGCTCAGCCATTCCACTCCTCCTTGTTGTACTCCAAATCTATCGGCTCACGGGTGTAGAGCGTGAAATATAGTCCTGTCATGCCGGAGAGGTAGTAGCGTCCAAGCTCAGAGTTGGGGATGGACTGAGTCTCGAACTGCACCATCTGCTCGTCATAGGTGTATTTGTCACGGATGATGCGCGTGACAAACTGCTTGAAGACCTCGCGGCAGAGGTCGAGCTGCTGCTGGCGGTCCTCCATGTCGGGATAGTCATAGGCCGAGAGGATCATCACGGTGAAAGCGCGCCTTTTCGTGAATGCATACGTGCCATCATCGGATGAGAGGTTCTCGGTGTTGGTGTCGGTGATAGCAATGAAACGGTCGTTTTCACGGTATTCCTCCAACAAGCCCTCCAGATTGTCCGTGTTGCTGATGACCACTGGCTTGAACTTCTCCTGCTGACAGAGCTTGTTTTTCTCCGTCATCGCTGTGAAATATTTGATAGCGTCAAACATAGCTTATTTGTTTTTCTGCATGATACGTTTCAGTTCCTCACTCTCGCGCGCCTGAGCGTCCAGCTCGGTGAGCGCCCTGAGCGTGGAAGTATGGTTCAGGATATTTTCCTCCTTCGTCACGTCGCCCTTCGTCAGCAGCCTGATCTGCGCGTCTGTATATTCCCGCAGCACGTCCTGAGTGATGGACTCCCCATCGCCCGTGCGGCGCAGAAAATGCGGAAACAGCTGACCGTAGTAGTCCTTCACCGCCGTCCACCACATCGCCACGGCCACATAGTCAAACTGTGTCTTGACCATCTTCCCGCCCTCAGGAACTTGGTAGAGGATGTCCACCATCGGGCTCAGCTTCGTCCAGTCGTGCGACACCATCCATGCCTGGTAATAGTTCTCGCACACCAGATAGTTGCCAAACATCAAGTCGCGCAAATCGAAGCTCACCGCCTCGCAGTGGTGGAGCACAGACAGGCGGCAACGCATCTCATTCGGCTTTTTCACCCATTCCACCGTCGCTATCATCTGAGGCAGAAACTCCGGATTGAGCAGGAACACCTCCCCCGTCGACACACGGTAGCACAGAATTCCGTCTTTTGTCTCACTGTCCACACGGCAGCCCATGAAATGGAAGAGGGCCGCCATGGCGATCATCCGCATCATGTCCTCACGCCCGTCGTAGATATTGTACAGGCTGATAATATAGCGCAGCTGTCCTTGCGAGAGCTCCTGCCACCCCTTCGGTATCTTGAACTCCATTCTCTCAGTTAACAAAGAAGAATGTCGGGTCTTCCGGCTTGTTCTCGTATCTTTCTCCATGGATTGAAGCATATAGTTTGGATTCTTTATATTCCGGCAGTAAATCGGCATACCGCTCCATATAGGCGCGCAGCTCCCATTTCTCCGGAGGTATGCAAGGACGGCCCGCTGCCATATCCCCGATGGAACGGGCAATATAGTTCAGTGCACTGTTATAAACGCCAATGTCCGCATTCGTCATCTTCGCGGTCCGCAGGCGGTCTCGCAGCGCATCGTAGTACTCGAAGGAAATCTCTTGGCGCACCATCATCTCAGCCGTGGCGCGATGCTGACAAATTCTCCGCCAGTTATCTGCCATGGACAGATTGTTGTCGATGGGACCGAACTGAGTCATCTGATTGGGATCATAATAGAGAGACTGAATGGCATTCTTTCCCGCAGCAGAAGCACCCCATCCGTTAGTTTTTACGAGGATGGCCAGCAACCTCGATATTGCCATGAGTGATTGCCACTCCATTTCGTCCCGCAGGGCCTTGACGCGTGTCTGAGAGGCAGGCGCCGTATCGTTCGTCGACACGATGCCGAAGCCTGTACCCGTCAATACCAAATCAAGCGATGGAATGGCGCGAAAAAAGGCATGGAGGCACACAAACTGTAGTATGCCGTCTTTTAGGTCTCCGGCATCCATAAGCTCGCCCATGCCTTGGAAGAGCATATTTTGCAGATACTGATAAGAGAGGCTGAAATATGGAACCATGCGGTTATAAACGCTCGTGTTCCGCTCCGGCATCTTCGCCGCAGGCACATACTGCTCAAAAATCTCCTTGGTAATCTCTTTCGTTACGTCCATGGTTATTCTTCTTTAGTGTTTGTCTCATTGTTGTTGTTCAGCGTCGCCTGCTTGGCGTCGGTGTTTTTGTCCAGCGTCGTCAGCAGGATCATCGGCACGTCGGCATACACCTTCTCCTCCCAACCGTTGAAGAGTATCGCCACGTTGTGAGGCAACAGCAGCAGGTCGTGCGTCAGCGTCTCCAAAGCCTGCTTCATCGTGAACAGCTCGCGCTTGTCGCTGCCGGAGTTGTTCATCTGGCTCTTCCCGGGGTTCGCGCCGGCAAGGTTCGGGTGCACGTTGTCGTCATAGCAGAGCATGTTGCTCACCTCCGCGATATCGTCGTTATATTCGTTGCCGGCCTTCGACGTGTCCACGAGGGTAATCTTCACGTTGTGCTTCTCCTTGCCGTCTATCGTCGTCGAGAAGTCGCTCCACACCATCTTGTCGCTGTTCTCCGAGCCCGTAAGGCATTTCTTGATGCTCTCCAAAAATTCCTTCTTCATGTCCTGGTACTCCTGAGTCCCCTCGCTGATGCCCTTCGCGTGGGCGCGGCTCACCCAAAACTCCTGAGACACCTCCACATGATATCGGATGTTCGATCCATTCTTCAGCTTCGCCAGCTTGGCCGCTGTCAGCTGGCCGTAGATGTTATACCACCCGTCCCGCAGCACACCCGTCCAGTAGGGTGTAGGGTACAGACGGCAGTTAGGCGTCGGCAGACGCGTGACGATGGCATACTTGTGGTTCTTGGGCGAGTCCGTGCGGAAAACGCCCAATTCATCGCGCTCTTTGCCTGTTCGGGCCATCAAATCACCGATGGGGTCGTCCTCGTCGAGCAGCGGGATCACCTCGATGTCCTCGGGCTGCTGGTTGTCGTCCCAGTCGGCAAAGAAGATGTTGTTGACCTTCCCGTCATCGTCGGGCAGCTCGAAGCGCACGTTGCACGCGTCCTTGTGAACCAGCCGCACGATCTTCTTGCGGTCACGGTCGAGGATGACCACGGCCACGGCAAAGGCAAAATACTTCATGTCGACGATCTGCTCCGCAAAGAACTTCTTGACATTGTTGCGGATCATCCAACGGCGTATCTCCGTGTCCATGGTCGGCTTGGGCTCTTTGTCCTGACGTGTGGACGCGTCCATGTACTCCACCCCGCGGCCGTAGCACGTCAGCAGGTTGAAGTACTTGTTCTGCATCATCACCGAATTCTTCTCCACAAGCTCTGTGAGCCGGTAGGGGATCTGGTTCGACGCCCCATAAAGGACAATCTGATAATTTCGGTTGCCGACCGATATGGCCGTGGTGTACTGCTTCTCTTTCTGTGTGTAGATATCCTTCGATTCGACCGGACTCACACGGTTCACCGGGATGTCGAGTACATCGGGTGCTAATGTAATTTTTTCCATGTCTCTATATATATACTGGGTGCCCGTTCACGTAGAACAGCAGCACGTCGATGATTTTCCTTACCTCGCCGCTCTCGTTGTTGCGGTAGTTATGCGTCCGGCCTACCGAGTTGCCCGATGTCACCGTCCAACCGTTCATCACGACCTTATGGCCGTCGCGCGCCAGTGCCACGATGCTCACCGCCTCATGCTTCGCTGCGCATTCGTCAAGATAGGCCTTTGCCTCCTGCAGGCTGATGGATTTCAGAACTTTTGCCATGTCCCGCCCTCCTTTTACTCAAATGTGTAGTCAAAAGTTCCATCAAAGACACGCAGGCGCCGGGTCTCGGTGTCGATGACATTGTGCAACTTCTGGGCATACATCCACGTGAACTCATACGACGGCATGTCGTCGTCCTCGTTGGTCACCTCGTCCTTGACATCCGAGACGACGACCTCCTTGCCCATCTTGCCGCCGGTATAGAGATACACCTGCTGAGAGCGGAAGAGCTCATCGGCCCACTCGGCCATCGCATAGGAGAGCGAGCCGGTGTTGGCCGTGAGCTGGCGTTGCTCCTGGATGGCATAGTTGCGTGTCTTCTCGCCGATGACAGCGGTGGAGTAGGTGAACTTGCTCGACTTCTTGTGCGTGCCCGTGCAGTGGATATACTCCCAACAGCCGAAGGAGTTCAGAAAGGCCAATGACGGGGCAGGTGGAACTTTTTCCACCACCACCTCATAGGTCTGCCGACGCTCGCCCGCCTGGCAGGTGTATTGCAGCAGATGCTGCGCGTCGCTGAGCTTCAGCACCTCACGGATGTTGCCCGGCGACACATCGTAGTCGTAAACCTTACCCGTGATGTTGATGGGGTCGAGGGTGCCGCTTGCTGTCGAGAGGGCACCGCCTTCATCGACATAGGCCGTCACGGACAATACCGAAGCATCATAAGCGCTCAGGCACTCCTTACGACCCAATGCCGTAGTCTTCGGGCCCATGAGTATCGTCAGGAAATGACGTTGGCAGAACGTTGTGGCATCCGTCTGAGGGTCCACGTTGCCGAAAAGCACCGTACCCATGTCCACGTCCTCTGTGCCCGTCTGTGTCTCGTTGCCGTCAAGCTCCACCACCGTCGCCGTCACCGTCACCGAGCCGTACTGGCGAGCGTACGGCTCGCAGAGCTCCCCAGAGTGGTGGAGCGTCACCGTACCGTCACCGTCGGGGAAATAACGCTCGTCGAGAACCGTAATAGTGCCATAATCCGACGTCACCTTCACGCTGATGCGCACGCTCGCCGCCGCACTCTTCAGCACAAGGTCCTCCATCGTACCCGTAAAGCTCAGCGGGCCCGGCTTGCTCATGATTGTTGCCATAATTTCTTCTTTACTGTGTTTACAATGTTACCGCAAAGATAACTCACCTGCGCGCAAAATGAAAATACGCGGTAATCACGCAAAAAGGCGCGTCCGTCTCCCGACGGGCGCGCCTCCAAAATTATAACGTTAAAAAAATGTGTGCTTTTTTCTCTCCGCCTAATCGACCACCCACACCAGACGGTCCTCGACCCTTTCGAGGCGATAGCCATGAGAGCTCATGTAGTCGAAGACCTGCGACGTGCTGACACGTAGCGTCTCACGCAGGTTGTAAGCAATCTCCTCTGACGTAAACCGGCCGCTGTCACTCTCATCATTGAAGTAAGCGTCGAGAGCCACTTCCACTTGCGAGTCCTTGGCACTCGGCTTCGCCTTCTCCGGTTCCTCTTTGTCATAGTTGACAAAACCTATCTTCTTAGCCATGTTTCACCTCCTTTCCTTTTGCGTTGTCCAACACACGCCGCAGCTTGGCATCGCTGATATGCCGGATCACGTGCTCCTTGCCGTCCTCGTCGACCAGCACCACCAGATACGACGGATAGTAACTGTCCACCACCAGCAGCTCGATGGCGTTCACATCCTGAGCAACATGCTCTTGCAGATTCCACTTACTCATGCCTTGCCTCCTTCCTTTCTCGGATGTGTCATGTTGAGCTTTATTGCTTCAACACCGATGACTTCAGAGGCTGCCACGGCGGCATTTATGAGTTTGTTCAGCTGCTTATTGGTGGCCATCGCTGAGATCAGCATCTTCAGCACGGCAAGTCCGTTTCCTTCCGTGTGTACTTCCATGCCTACGATGTCTGTGCCGAGAACTTCGGCAACCTCCACGTGGAGCATTGTGCCCTTTTTGAGTTCCGCGTTTATCAGCCGTGTCAGGCCCTCTTCCATTTCCTCGTTCATGCCTCGCCTCCTTTCTGCATCATAGCCCTGTACATCACCCATGCCACGCTCAGCGCGGCGGCCAATGCGGCCACGGGTGCAGTCTCGATGGCCACGGCGACCACAATCATGGCCACAGTGACAAGGTTCATGCGGATGGCCACACGCCGTGTCACGTCGAACTCAGCGATACGGCTGTAGAACACACTCTTGGAGTCGAGCCACTGGTTGATTACTCTGCCCGTCGTTCTCATCCTCTCCCGGAGGCTCACCGGCCGACGGACCTCAGACGCGGTGAAGTTGATGGTTGCTTGCTGCATAATGCATCGTTCTTATAGCACTCCCGGATAGCCGGGCCTTTGTGTGGCAGAATGGAAAAGCGGCTGCCGATTCCGCTGCTATAAGAACGATGACTTCACCCGATGGGCAATAATCAAATTCTACGGAATGGCAACCGCCAATATTTTTATCTGCGAGTAGTTACTCGCGTTTTGCCGGGCATAAAAAAAGCCCGACCTTGATGTCCGAGCAATGACCGCTGCTCACCGGAGTGGATTACCACCGTTCTTATAGCGATGGCAAAATTAGGCAAAATAATCAAAATCGCAAAACAAAAGAATCAAAATCCTTATTTCTTTGCCACTTTTTAACTTTTGAGAGTCAATGTATCCCTTCTTGTTTTAGCAATTCCATAAATTCAGGTTCCTCAATGACTCTAATGACAAAGCCTTGCTCTTGAAGCTCTTGTATTTTCTTCATCTTTGAAGGTCCAGCTCCCGCCCCTTTTACGACAATGTCTGTCTTTTTTGATATTGAGCCATTGACATCAGCACCATATTGTCGGATAATGGACGCAATTTCATCTCTGTCGGGGAAATTTTCAAGTGTACCTGTGAATACTACTTTTTTCTTATAGAAAACAGTATCTTTTCGGATGATATCTTCATCACTCAACGGTTTCTTTGTCTCAGCCTTCAATTTGTTCTGCTCATAAAGAACATATTTAAAGCCTTTCAATCCGTTGATATCCTTGTTTATTTCTCCGGCTATGTGAGTAAGGTCAAGGATGGCGTATTGAAACCATGCATCCTCATTATTGCCAATGAGAATCTCTTTGTGCCTTTCTATGTATTTAATCATGTCTTCACATGATTTTCTAATGTTGTTGACAATACTTTCTTTATCCATAGAACTTTAAATTAATAGACAATAATGGTATCTTCTTTGCAAGATTGTGCTATTTAGACACAACAACATCGTAAACCTGGTCTCCCTTAAGCCATATCTGGAGAGCATAGTTGTTGTAGTATAAGACTTTGCCAGCTGAGTTTTCGACCTCTCTTTCAGGCTTAGGCAATCTTTGAAGCAAGTCGAATTCATATTCATCTATTGCAACATCATACCATTTGCCATCGATTTTGATGGTCTTCACGTCTGGATATGAATAATTGCCCTGATATACCTTACCGTCGCCCTCTTTATCAACAGGTTTCTCTTTTATACCGTGCTCTTCATTGTATTTCTTTCTCGCAAGAGCCTTTGCTTGGTCAACAATCCTTTGAGCCTCTACGCTGTTTTCATGTGTCCATGTCCTGCATATTGAGTCTTGTGCTCTATCAAGACTGTCAAAGTAGAGAGAATCCCTTATGGCTTGTTCCTCAGCCTTACTACGTCCGCAACTTCCAAAGGAGATTGATATAATTGCCAAGATTACTAATAAATTATTCTTTTCATACCTCTAAATTGAGCAAATTGATCAAATGCAAAGATAAGGAAAATGGTGGAGAAAATGAGCAAAATGAGTAGATTTAACAATTCAAACGGCAAAATCTACCGAAAATTGTCTATCTCAGTTCGGTGTGTGGCTTTTCAAGATAGATATGCAGGTTCCCAATATCGTATCTGTTTACGATACTTACAAATATCCAAATGAGCAAAGCAAGGGCAATAGCCCCCAACACGCTTTGAATAATCCCGTGCAAATACTGTGTCCCCAAAGACGGCTGCGTCTCTCTTATAACTTTCCTTAGATGCTCTTCCTGTTTGTTCTGATAGTCTGCCTCTATTTGACTGGCAGCATCAGCCAAAACATTGTTCGTAAAATCATGAAGAATAGAATCCGCATGCTGCCTGTACTCTTCTATTCGAGCCTCTGTACAACAACTGGAATGAAATGCCTCTATTTCATCCTCCGTAGGTTCCCTCCCCCTTTCCTTTTTGAACTTATCAAGGTAGGATATCTTATCAAATTTATAAATCGCATAAGCGATATGCCCTTGAATATCGCTTTTGTCCTTAACAAGGCTGCTGAAAAGATAATTATATTTGCGAGCCATTATTTTCTGATATTAGCCTCCCATGCCTTGGCATAAGCCTCCCTGATCTTTTCCGCAGAAATGCGTCCATGATATTCACCGCCACTATAATGTACCGACAAATGAATGGCATCCCCCATATGGATAGGAGTGCGTTCTGCAGCCTTGTTAGCGATAGTCCGCTCACATGCCCTGCGTATGGTTTCTTTTGATATAGTGCACATAACAAATATAGTTATAAATGAATCCTTAACTGCAAAGTAAGGCATTTTTCTCGAACTATGCAAAACTTTGAGCAAAAATTATCGTTAATTTGCTCAAAATGGCAGTAAGAACAGACCGTGAACCCTATTAGTTTAACAATTTCAGCCCCGTTTCCTTGCCCATACAGCCAGAAAACGCTATCTTTGCGGTATGGAATTAGAAGAATTGAAACGCCGTGTCGTCACCTTGGAGAATATAGTCCTCATTCAGAGCATAGCCCTGATGATAATCGCTATAATACTTATTTTCCTCCCCTTATGCTTATAAGTTTTACGATGTTGCACATATTTTAATCACATAAATATCATGGAAGAAGAAGAAATCAAACGCAGACTGAGAAATCTTGAAAAAGACTCATGGCTGCAGCTGATATTCCTATTAGCATTGCTCTCTAACATTTTAGTCATCTACTTCATAATCTTGCGATGAGAAGTCCTAACAGAGTGCCTATAATTGTCACGAGTATGCCAATGGTCTCCAAATAAGTCTTGAGTTTAACGGTTTTCTCCTTGAACTCAAGGCTTTTTTCATATTTCTTACTTCCTTTCTTTGTAGCCTTATCGCCTTCCTTCGTCAATCTCAGGATCTCACCATCCACAATGATGAATTTCCAGTTGTCCACGAGGTCGTGCAGCACGAACTCCGGCTCAGCGGCATAGTCGTAGGTGTCGTGAAGGCTCATCAGGATCTCGTCCCTGCTGATCCATCCTCCTTTCTCCATCATCTTCGAGAGTATGAAATCGGCATACTCCGCGTTCTTTCCTGTCAGTTGCATAAAAAATCTGTTTTGAGTTTGAAAAAGCCTCCCACGCATCACGCGCAGGAGGCTCCAAAAGTTCTTTTACATGTAATTGTCTACTTCTTCATGAAGCATTCAATTATGGTTGCGCCCGCAGGCCGACGGGCGGCTTTTGTCTAATATGGCTAAGGATTATAGCCAGGCCTAAACATTGTCAGCCGCACGTCGTATGCGGTAGCTAAGGTCGATAAGGGCTCCCCGAAGTTGTTCTCTCTCGTCAGGTGTGAATCCGCCTACACCACCATTGCCATCTATGCCATTCATCTTGTGGTAGAACCAAGACGATGACCTATGGAAGTATCTGTTTGCAAAATCCATCCACGATACGGAAAGAGTAATATCCGCAAGCCTTTTCTTCATGTCGGATATAACTACCGGCTTTGTCATAATTGTCTCCATAATTTTTCCTTTCCTTATTTAATATCCTCTCCCGCAATAGGGAGAGGAATGTTGTTAATACGGCTGTCTGAGCATGTTCTGGAACTTTTCGAAGAGAATCTCCAACAGTTCGGGGTAACCATTGGGATAAGACCTGTTGTAATTTCTCATGTCCTCGATAAGGTCGCGCTCTTCGGCAGTTACCTTCATTGTTTCCATTTTTTCTTTCATAATCCTTTGTTTTTATTAGACACTGCAAAGATACTACTTTATTTTGTACTATGCAAGAAAATACTATAATATTTTGTAGTAAAATCGAAGACTTAACATTTCCGCAGTCATTTTCTTGCTCATGCCGGCCGAAATCGCTATCTTTGCGGCATGGAAAGATCAGAAACAGACATTCTCCAGCACCGCATCAGAAGACTTGAGCTCAAGACTTCCTTCCTCTCCGGCATCGTGGCCATACTCATCGCCGTCGTCACCGGGATTATCGTCTGCGCCCTCTAAAACCAGTTGGAAGAACAACGGCCCAGGAAGAATGAGCCCAAAGCCACTATGATATTTATCAGCGTCTCAACAACGCTGATATAGTCTTTCCAATCCTTGAAGCTTTCCTTGCTTTTCTTATTCCTACAATATCTCTTCACTCCCTTCCTTGCGGCCTTGTCGCCATCCTTCGTCAATCTCAGGATCTCACCATCCACAATGATGAATTTCCAGTTGTCCA
>OGJK01003354.1_pt1 | contig 11085 bp, 7 predicted proteins | sample 1571961 | NCBI WGS metagenome assembly OGJK01 (sample SAMEA2582120, study PRJEB24529) | metagenome | biome: Human gut stool | place: China | collected 2011 | reverse complement strand
ATTTTGCGTTAAAAAGCCTTGGAATCCACAAAGGATTCCAAGGCTCTTTGCCTTAAATCCTGCTTGTGTTTGCGAAATATCCGTCATTTTCTTTGTTTTCAGCTACACCAGTAAAAAGGCGGATTTTTTCCAAAGAGGTGTGATCCTATGACAAAACAAACCAAAATCAAGCACTATACCAAGCGCGATTACGCGGCGTTTGCTTATCTGGCCCCGTGGATCATCGGTATGCTGATCCTGCAGCTGTACCCGTTTTTAAGCTCGCTGGTTTACTCGTTCTGCAACTACAAAATCACCGGTACCCCCAAGTTCTGCGGCCTGCAAAACTACATCCAGCTGTTTACCATGGACAATGAGTTCTGGAACTCTTTGAAAGTTACGCTGGTCTACACGCTGTACACCGTGCCCGGCAAACTGGTCATGGCTTTGGCTGTGGCAGTGTTCCTGAACCGCAACATCAAGGGCATCAACCTCATCCGTACTTTGTACTACATTCCGTCCCTGTTCGGCGGCAGCGTTGCTGTTGCTCTGCTGTGGAAGATCATGTTCATGGATAACGGCGTTATCAACGCCATCCTGACCACCCTGCACCTGCCCAACGTACAGTGGCTGGGCGACCCCAATCAAGCCCTGCGCACCATCTGCATGATGGAGATCTGGCAGTTTGGTTCTTCCATGGTCATGTTCCTGGCCGCGCTGAAAAACGTTCCGGCAGATTTGTACGAAGCTGCCGAGATTGACGGCGCAAGCAAGGTCAAGATGTTCTTCAGCATCACCGTTCCGCAAATCACCCCCATCATCTTCTTCAACCTTATCATGCAGACCATTCAGGCTTTGCAGAACTTCACCTCTGCCTTTGTCATCACCGATGGCGGCCCCATGAAGGCTACCTATGTGCTGGGCATGAAACTGTATAAGGAAGGCTTCTCCTACTTCAAGATGGGTTACGCCAGCGCCATTTCCTGGATCATCTTTATTGTGATCATGCTGATCACTCTGGTGCTGTTCGCAACCTCCAAGCGGTGGGTCTTCTATGGCGATGAAAGCTGAGAAAGGGCGCGTGAGCATTATGACAAAACAACAAAAAAAGACCCTGAACCTGGTGCTGACCTATCTGGTCATCATCCTGATTGGCTGCGTGCTGCTGTTCCCCATTGCATGGATGATTTCGGCCGCGTTCAAAACCAACGATGAAATTTTTGGCTCCATTGCACTGTTGCCCAAAAGCTTCAGATTCCAGAACTTTATTGACGGCTGGAAAAGCGCCGGTATTTATACCTATGCAACCTATTTCATCAACTCCTTTATCATGGTCATCCCCACCACGCTGCTGACCATCGCTTCCAGTGCGCTGGTTGCCTATGGCTTTGCACGGTTCAACTTCCCGTTCAAAAAGCAGCTGTTTGCCATCCTGTTCTCCACCCTGATGCTTCCCAACTCGGTCATCATCATCCCGCGTTACGTTCTGTTCAACAAGTTCGGCTGGGTCGATTCCTACATGCCATTCTGGGTGCCCGCCCTGCTGGCCTGCTACCCATTCTTCATCTATCAGCTCATCCAGTTCATGCGCGGCATCCCCCGCGATCTGGACGAATCCGCCTGCATTGATGGCTGTGGCAGCTTCCGCATCTTCTGGCAGATCCTGCTGCCGCTGATGAAGCCGGCCCTCTTCTCCGCTGGCCTGTTCCAGTTCCTGTGGACCTATAACGATTACTTCAACTCCTTGATCTTCATCAACTCGGTCAAAAAATACACCATCTCGCTGGCGCTACGCCTTTCCGTTGACGCGGAAAGTGTTGTGGTGTGGGGCCGCGTTATGGCCATGGCCTGCGTGGCGGTTCTGCCGCTGGTTCTCCTCTTCTTTGCCGCACAGAAATATTTTGTGGAAGGCATTGCAACCTCCGGCCTGAAAGGCTGATTTTCGTTTTCCTCTTTTTTGTTTGTTCCTCCTAAAAATCATTGACCCGTTGCGGGCCGGCACTGCCCGGCCCGCATTTTTTATTGAGGTATCATAATGAAACTGAATCTGAATTCCCAAACATTAAACGTCAGCTTTGCCTGCCGGATCGAGGATGCCTGGGTGCCGGTGCCGGAAACTGCCTGCACACAGTCCGGCTTTGACTGGACGCTGAACGGTGCGCATTACAGTGCGCAGTTCACCCCCGCTGGCGATACGCTGTGCTACACCCTGCAAATGGATGCGCCCAACCCCACCCAGCTGCGCATGTGGCTGGCTGTGCCGGGGCAGAGCGATTATTTCCATGTGATCCCCTGCAATATTTACGGCGATAACCACGCCGCGGAAGCCAAACCCGGCGAATTTCCATTGCTGACGAAGGACCACCACGAGGTGGCGTTCTGTGCGCCGCTGTGGGAATTCCGTGCGGACCGCGCCGCCATGCCGCTCGCCGCCCTCTGCTGGGACGGCGGAGTGGCCGCCGCTGCGGTGGAACCCTACAGCGAAAGCGAGGCCGGGATCATCCGCAACGGTGTGTTTGCCGCTTTGCCGGATGCGTTCGGCATCAGCCTGGGGTACACCAACGACCCCACCACCTTCAAAAACCGCTCCACCCCGGCGCCGTCCACCCGCAGCATGGCCTGCAAGGCGCAGACCAGCGGCAGGATCTACCTGCACAGCGGCCCGCGAACCGAGTTGCATGAGATCATCCGGCAGGAATACGCCCGCCACCAGGACCGCGCCGTCCCCCGCAATACCCTGCGCCAGGCCGTGCAGGGTATGCTGGACACCTTTGCCTACCAGAACTTTGACGCGGCGGCGGGGGAGTATACCAACCGCTGCTGCCGCCCGCCCAGGGAGACCGAGATGCGCCCCTGGCGGCTGGTGACGGAGATCGGCTGGACGGGTGGCGGCGTGCTGGCCTATCCGCTGGTGCTCTGCCGCGATGCCCTTGGCGCGGATGCCGAAGCGCCGCTGGCCGCGGCCATGAGTGGCGAACAGCTGTTTGACCGCATTGCCGATGCGTATAACGAAAATTCCGGCCTGCTGAACGACCTGATGGCCCCCAATGCCGCGGGCAGCCAGGTGAACGGCTGGTGGACCGGGTACGGCCTGGTCAAAGACTGCCACTGTGCCTATACAGTGGGCAGCGCCGTCCACTACCTGACCAAAACGATGGATTATCTGCACCAAAACGGCAAACCCTGCCCGGCCAAATGGATGGATGCAGCCCAAAAGGTGCTGCATACCGTCATGGATCTGCAGCGCGCAGACGGCGCGTTCGGCTATACTTACTCCACCCAGGAACGCAAAGTGCTGGATTGGAGCGGCTTTGCGGGCTGCTGGTTTGCCCCGGCGCTGGTTTACCTCTACCGCCTGACCGGCGAAGAACGCTGCCTGCACTCCGCCGAAAAAGCGCTGGATTACTACCATACCTTTGTCAAGGACCTGAACTGTTACGGTACCCCCATGGACACCTGGAAAGCCGTGGATGAGGAGGGTAACCTGGCCTTCATGCGCGGCAGCCGCCTGCTGTATGAGCAGACCGGCAAGGCCGAATTCCTGCAATATATGAAAGACAGCGCCGGGTACGAGTTCCTGTGGCGCTATGGCTACAAGACCTACCCGGAGCACACCCCGCTGAACCAGGGGTGGTCCGCCTGCGGCGGCGCCGTTACCTCGGTTTCCAACCCGCATATCCACCCCATGGGGGTTATTATTGACACTGACCTGCGCTATCTGGCACGGGTGACGGGTGACGGCTATTACGCCAGCCGCGCGGCGGATTCTGCCGCCTGGATGCTGCAATGCCTGGAACTGTACCCCGCAGCCACCGGCTATGGCCGTTACGGCATTTTGTCGGAACGCTGGTGCCCCAGCGATGGGCTGGATGTGGAGCGCTTCAGTGATGGCAGACCGTTCAGCAGCTGGTTCAGCCACAATCTGTGGGCTTCCGCCTGCGTGCTGGAAGCTGCATGTGAGCTGCTGCTGGAAATCGAACACAAGAAAGGATAAAAGCAATGGACCGTTATGTGACCGATATCAAAAATGGCTGCTACCAGAACCCGGTGCTGCCCATGGATTTCAGTGACCCCGACGCCATCCGCGTGGGGGAGGACTATTACCTGATCTCTTCCAGCTTTACCTACCTGCCCGGCGTGCCGGTGCTGCACAGCAAGGATCTTGTCCACTGGGAGCGCATCGGCAACTGCGTGGAGCGTCTGCCGTTTGACCGCTATGCCCAGCCCGCCCATGGCTGCGGCACCTGGGCCCCGGCGCTGCGCTACCATGCGGGCAGGTTCTATGCATTCATTCCCCTGCCGGACGAGGGCATTTTTTACACCGAAGCCACCGACCCCGCCGGTCCCTGGAGTGCGCTGCACTGCGTAAAATCCGCCAGCGGGTGGATCGATCCCTGCCCCCTGTGGGACGATGACGGCAGCGTGTATATGGCCCACGCCTTTGCCAAAAGCCGCTGCGGCATTAAGCACAAGATCCAGCTTTCCCGCCTGGATCCCGAAACACTGGAAGTGGTGGAGGACGGCCCCATCGTGTTTGATGGCACCCTGAGCCAGCCCACCGCCGAAGGCCCCAAAATGTACAAGCGCAACGGCTGGTATTATGTATTTGCTCCGGCAGGCGGTGTAAAGACCGGCTGGCAGACAGTACTCCGTTCTAAAAATCCTTTTGGACCATATGAATATAAGGTCGTAATGCGTCAGGGTGATTCACCGGTCAACGGCCCTCATCAGGGTGCATGGGTGGACACGGTGACAGGTCAGGACTGGTTCTTACATTTTCAAGATGTCTACGCAGGCGGAAGAATTATTCATTTACAGCCAATGCACTGGGAAAATGACTGGCCAATAATCGGTATCAATAAGCCGGGCAATGATTACGGCGAACCGGTTATGGAGTACACAAAGCCGGATATCGGAAAGAGTAATTCATATCCGGTTTGCGAGCCGGATATGAGTGATGACTTTACATCGGATAAACTCGGTATGCAGTGGCAGTGGAATGCCAATCCTCAGAAGGACTGGTATGAGCTTACCGGATCAAAGTTAAAGTTAAATGCACTGGATACTGTGCCGCTCCGCCCGGTTAGTGATTACCGTAATCTGCTGTTACAGAAATGGCCGGCACCGGAATTTACCTGTGTGACAAAAATGCAGCTTTCCGGCATGGAAAACGGCGATGTGGCAGGCGTTGTATCACTGGGAACGGAATACGGCGCGCTGGCGGTTGAAAAGCGGGATAACAAATATACGGTCAGACAGATTTTGGGAACACAGTATTTTGACTGTGATATGCCGTATACAACACAAAACAGCAATGATTTTGAACTGTCCGAAAGTGATTTTAAGGATACCGGGAAAACAGTGACATTCCGTTACACGGTAAAATGCACCGGTCATATTGACCACATGGAGTTAAATCTTCCTGTAAAAGCAGCACCGGTCGAGGAATTAACACTGGAATTAAGTTTTGACGGCAAAAACTATGAAAAAGCCTTTTCATTTGCTTCCAAAGCAGGCAGATGGGTCGGTGTGAAAAACGGCATTTTCTGTGCCCATGACAACACCGTAAAAAATGACAAGACAGGATATGTACTTGTAGATTCTGTGGAATATATGCCAAAAGAAGATTAGTAGAACGATATTTTATAAAGCGGTCCTTTGCAAAAGAATGAGCCAAAGTCAGATGATAATGGAGCATTTCTTTTACAAAGGACTTTTTTATTCAATCAGTAGAAAATATGGTCGCCAATCACCGTGCCATAGGTGTCGATACCGCTGCGGTATACGTGGAAATACAGCGCATTAATTGTAACATTTCCGTTTAAAACCTCCTGCGCTGCCTGAACGCACGAAGCGGAAGCACCGCGGGAGAGCACAATCGTAAAACGGCCGCTGGCAACCGGTGTAAATTGTCCGGAAGCATAGATGACACCGGAAATGGAGTTGGCAAAACGTGGGCTGTTGACACGGTTTACAACAACACTTCCGACAGCTAACTTACCCTCGTAAGACTGGTTGCCCGCTTCACATTCGATAATTGCGGCAAGCATGGCAAGGTCAGAGGTGTCATATGAAATCGGTGTTTTATTAATATTAGAAGTAATGTCACCGCTGCCGGAATTATTATTCCCTGCGGCGGCAGCCGCACGGCTTGCGGCTTCACGGCTTGCAGCCTCTGCTTCCGCCTTTTCCTGTGCCAGCTTTTCTTCTTCAAGTTTCTTTTCATAAGCCAGTGCGGCAGCTTCGGCCTCGGATACGTTGTTGGAAGACGTATCAAAATCCTGCTGGGTTTTTGCGAGCAGTGTCTTTAAATTTTCCTGTTCATTTAAAGCAGCTTCCCGTAAGGACGACAGTTCGGAAACCTCGGTATCCAGCTGTTCTTTTGCTGCCTGCTGGCGTTCATAATTGGCTTCCATCTCATCTAACATATCACGGTCATACTGTGATAACTGGTAAATGTATTCGCTTTTTAACAAAAGTTCACTCATACTTTGGGAAGTTAACAGCAGTTCAATCACATCCGAGCTGCTGCGCTCATACATATACCGGATACGCAGTTTCATGGAATCGTACTGTTCGTCCATTGTCTGGGACAGCGACAGCAGTTCTTCATTTAAGGCATCAACATCTGCCTGTTTGTCATCAATCTGTTCTTCTAAGGAAGATAAACGGCTTCCGGCGCTCTGGAGCTGACTGTCAATTTCGGATAAATCCGCAGACAGACTCTGCTGTTGTGCCTTTAAGCTTTCCAGTTCCCGGTTGGCATTGTCTAAATCGTCCTGCGTGGTTGCATAGGACAGATAAGGAATGGTCAATGCGGTACTGCAAAATACACAGCACAGACAAATCATGAATTGTTTTAACTTTTTCTTATTATTCAATGCAAATCTCCTGTTACAATCTAATCGTTATTCCAATCATTTATGCTGGTATCAGTATAAAATGCAGACCGCAAAAATGCAAGCGTCAAACCACTTTTATGCTTTATGGGGCGGGGTTCGATTTTTTTTCACCGGCGGACAGGCACATGTGGGTTTGGAACTTTTAAACATGGTATTATTTATATCACGATACATAATAAAATATTACAGTAAAATATCTCCTGTTTTAAGAGGAAATTCATAAAAAATAATAAAATTAAGCATTATTCAGGCAGAAGCATAGACATTTCAGCAGAAACGTGAAATAATGAAAAAGTAAGTTGTTAGAAAATCAAAATAAACCGAAAAAACGTAAAGAGAGGAAAAAAGATGCTTGAATTAAACAACATCGTAAAGGATTATATTTCCGGAGATACCAGGGTAACGGCATTGAAGGGAATTAATCTGCGTTTCCGCGACAGCGAATTTGTATCAATTCTGGGACAGTCCGGCTGCGGAAAAACAACTATGTTAAATATCATCGGGGGGCTTGACCAGTATACAAGCGGTGATTTAAAGATTAACGGACGTTCTACGAAGAAATTCAAGGACCGTGACTGGGATGCATACCGCAATAATTCGATTGGATTTGTCTTCCAGAGTTATAACCTGATACCGCACCAGACCGTGCTTGCCAATGTCGAACTGGCACTGACTTTATCCGGTGTATCCAAGTCAGAGCGCAGAAAGCGCGCAATAGAAGCACTGGAAAAAGTAGGCTTAAAGGAACAGATTCACAAGAAACCCAATCAGATGTCCGGTGGACAGATGCAGCGTGTTGCGATTGCAAGAGCATTGGTAAATGACCCGGATATTTTACTGGCAGACGAGCCGACAGGCGCATTGGATACAGAAACCAGCGTACAGATTATGGAGATTTTAAAAGAAATTGCCAAAGACCGTCTGATTATTATGGTTACGCATAATCCTGAACTGGCAGAGCAGTATTCAACAAGAATTATCCGCCTTTTAGACGGACGGATTACAGACGATACCGATGCTTACAGTGAAGAACAGATGAAAGCGGATATACAGGAAAAGGAGCAAAAGCTTTCAGATGCACAGACAGGAAAGAAGAAAAAGAAAGCAAAGACATCGATGTCCTTTTTTACAGCGCTTTCTCTTAGTATGAATAACCTGATGACCAAAAAGACCCGTACCCTGCTTACCGCATTTGCCGGAAGTATCGGTATTATCGGCATTGCGTTGATTCTTTCCATTTCAAATGGTATTCAGGACTATATTGACAGGGTACAGCGCGATACACTGTCGAGTTATCCGGTCCAGTTACAGTCCCAGACCATGGATATCAGCAGCATGATTGAAATGATGGCCGGGTCTGATAAGGATTCTGTTGAACATGACAAGGATAAAGTGTACAGTAATATGATTATGTCGGAAATGATGAATACCATGATTTCCGATGTGAAAAATAATAATTTAAAATCCTTTAAAAAGTATATAGATGATAATAAAGATGAGATTTCAACATATGCAAGTGATATCCGGTACAGCTACAATGTTGATATCAATATTTACGATACAGACACAAGCGACGGTGTGACACAGCTAAATCCAAGCACTATTATGAATACGATTTACGGTACGAACACTTCACAGGGCAGCATGAGTGCGATGTATACCAATGCAGATGTATGGAACCAGCTGCCGGGCAATCAGGATTTACTGGATTCTCAGTATGATATGGTAGCGGGAAGATGGCCGCAGCAGTACAACGAAGTGGTGTTAGTTGTTGATGAGAACAACGAAATTGATGATTATACCCTGTATTCACTGGGCTTTAAAGACCCTGACGAGGTAACGGCGATGTATAAGCGCATGATGACAGGCGAAACCTATGACACCGAGGAAACAGAGTATACTTATGATGAAATTTTAGATAAGAAATTCCAGATGATTCTGCCAACCGATTATTACTGGTACAACGCAGAAAAAGACATCTGGGAAGATATGCGTGAAGATGAAACGTATATGAAAAATGTAGTAGACAACGGCACACAGATTCAGGTGTGCGGTATTATCCGTCAGAAAGAAGATGCGGTCAACACGGCAATCCGGAGCGGTGTAGGTTATACAAAGGAACTGATGCAGTATCTGATGCAGGGTGTCAACGACAGTGAAGTGGCAAAAGCTCAGCTTGCCGATGAAACAACCGATATTTTTACGGGAATCCCGTTTGACAATGACAAGGATACACCGATTACAATGGATGATGTCAATGCATATGTTGCAACGCTTTCAGAGCAGGAACAGGCACAGATGCAGGCTTATATGAGCCAGATGACAGAAGAACAGATTTTGCAGCAGTTTTCGCAGTCTTTAAAGGCACAGACAACAGAAGCCACATTTGAGGGCAACAAAGAAAAGTTAGGCATTACAAACGAAGACAACCCGTCAGAAATTGATTTATATGCTGCAAGCTTTGAGGCCAAGGAAAAACTGGAAGATATTATCAGCGATTATAATAAGAAAGCAACTGATGAGGGCAGAGATGAAGATGTGATTAATTATACCGATTATGTTGGCATTATGATGTCTTCCGTCAGCACGATTATTACGGCAATTTCAGCGGTACTGATTGCGTTTGTTGCGATTTCACTCGTTGTTTCTTCTATTATGATAGGTATTATTACGTATATTTCCGTACTTGAAAGAACAAAGGAAATCGGTATTTTAAGAAGTATCGGTGCGTCAAAGAAAGATGTTTCCCGCGTATTTAACGCCGAAACACTGATTGAAGGCTTTGTATCCGGTGCACTGGGTATTGTGATTACACTGATTTTGTGCATTCCGGCGAACCGGATTATTGAAAATGTGACAACAATTGCAGGAGTTGCAAAACTTCCTGTTGCAGGTGCCGTAATCCTTGTTATAATAAGTATGGTGCTGACACTGATTGCCGGATTTGTTCCGGCGAAGATGGCAGCGAAAAAAGATCCGGTAGTAGCACTGCGTACAGAATAATAAAGCATTTGCGATACGCACGGAATTATTAGGAATAAAGGAAGCAGTCATGAGGAACGTTTACAAATTTTTAAGAGCCTCAATACTCATTTTAATACTGGTTGGCGGGACATATTTTATTGCGCAGGAATATTCAGCCGGTATTGAAAATGCAGTCAATACATCAGCAGGCGGTCAGAGTCTTACAAAGGAAACCATAACCAATCTCGGAGATGTCTTAGCGACGGTAGAAGCAGAGATCGCCGGGGGAGCCGGAAGTGAAAAAACGAATGATACGGTAAAGTCTGATTATCAGCCGGTACAGGGAACCGGACAGCTTGTGGAAGACAGCAAATCCCAGCAGACGGATACGACACCGGCGGCATCTTATGATTTTCCGGAAAATATGTATCCGTACAGAGCCATGCTTTCGGATACACAGAAGGAAGTTTATGACCAGGTGTACGGGGCAGCACTGGAATTAAAGGAAAGTGTGACACTGTGCCGTCAGCTTGACCAGAGCAGTATTAAAAATGTCATGAATGCGGTCTTTAACGATCACCCCGAGCTGTTCTGGCTGGATACCGGCTACAGTTACGGGTACACCAGCAAGGGAGCGGTCATTTCCGTGATGTTAAAATACAATGAAACGGCACAGACACTGCAGTCTGCCAGACAGAAGTTTTTAAATGCGGCGGCGAAGGTGATTAACGGCGCCAGTTCGCTTACGACCGACCTTGACAAGGAACAGTATGTTTATAAAGCCCTTCAGAATATGTGTGTCTATGATGAAAATTCAGACATGAACCAGAGTGCATACAGCGTATTCATTAACGGAAGCTCGGTGTGTGCCGGATATTCGAGGGCATTTCAGTATATTATGCAGCAGTTAAATATTCCGTGTTATTTCTGCACCGGATATGCTAACGGCGGTTATCACGCATGGAATATTGTCTATATTGACGGAAAGTATTATAATGTGGATTTGTCGTGGGACGACTCTCTTGGAGATGTATCCAATACATATTCCTTTGCGTACTTTAATCTTTCAGATAAAGCAATTTCTGTAGACCATACGCGCAGGGAACTATCGGTGAATCTGCCGGAGTGCAAATAAAATGTCTGTGGAACGGAGATTAGTGTAAAAAATGACACTGATGTGCTGATTTTTTACACAGCACTTTGTGCCGCAGGCGTCACAAAGTTGCTATTTATCGCAGAG
>OGJK01003347.1_pt1 | contig 11103 bp, 10 predicted proteins | sample 1571961 | NCBI WGS metagenome assembly OGJK01 (sample SAMEA2582120, study PRJEB24529) | metagenome | biome: Human gut stool | place: China | collected 2011 | reverse complement strand
CAGAGATATGAAAAGATTTTAGTATTTCAGTGCAATGATTATACCAGATGGGTAAATGAACATGTAGGAACAGATTACTATTTCTATATTATTAGCAACTTTGAAAAATGGTTAGTAAAAGAATTAAAAAATACATATAAGGTAACAAATGTAAATGAACAACAATTTGAATCAAAAGAAGCATTTGAAAAATATTTAAAAGAAGGTGAGTTCGATGCGTTGATTGGCTCAGAAGAGATTTTTGAAGGAATAAAGGGCAATAAAATAATAATACCTGGTTTTAATTATGGACTAGCTATTAATAGAGAACGGTTTCATCTCTATATTGAAAATGTGTATGTTGATGTTAAATCTGGTACAATTCAGGACACAGATGCTGTTAAGAATGATGAGACAGGACAATATGAGTATTCTCCAACAAATGGAGTTACAATTAGTTTTGATGAAAATGAACTGAAAAGTTATATTCACAATGAACGTAAGGTAATAAGAGTTTATTTTGATGTTGTGTTAGAAGTTAGAGAAGAAATGGGAAGTAGTGCTTGTGTTATAGTTGATGAATTTTAGAGTGCTAATTTGGCTAAGATAATGGTATTGCAAATGAGGATCTGATGAAAGTGGCGGGAAAGGAGAAAAAGTATTAGCTCATACAAATGCAAAAAGATGTGATCCGGAACTTCCGGATTTGTTATAAATTCAACTTGTTGTTTGCCCTGTTAAATGGTAAAATCAAGATACAATGGGTGAGTTGTAACCTCATGATTGAGAAACCGTTTAAGAAAGGAGTCTGAAAAGCATGGGAAGATTTGTGAACCCAGACAACAGTGCGTTTCAGGTTGCTCTTAACTCCAGAATATATGTGGACAAGACGGGCTTGATGGAGTACACAAACAGTGTCCTCGATACGACGAATGCTTATATCTGCAATAGTCGCCCGCGCCGGTTTGGAAAGTCATATGCAGCGAACATGTTGGCAGCGTATTACAGTAAGGGCGCAGATTCTGAGCAGATGTTTTCTGGATTGAGGATAAGCAAGGATGCTGATTTTAAGAAGCATCTCAATAAATACGATGTGATCCATATCGATATTCAGTGGTTTTTAGCAAACTGTGACGATGTTAACAATGTGGTGAAGTATGTCACAGAGGCAGTTCTGGCTGAATTGCGGGAGGTTTATCCTGGGATTCTTCCGATTGAAGTGTTTGGCTTACCTGATGCACTTTCAAGAATCAAAGATAAGACGGGACAGAAGTTTATCGTCATCATTGATGAATGGGATGTACTCATTCGTGATGAGGCAGCCAATAACAAAGCACAGGATGAGTATATAAACTTTCTGCGAGGGATGTTCAAGGGAACAGAACCCACAAAGTATATTCAACTGGCATATCTTACGGGCATTCTTCCAATAAAAAAGGAAAAAACGCAGTCAGCACTGAACAATTTTGATGAGTTTTCCATGCTGAGTGCTGGCGACCTTGCACCGTATGTCGGTTTTACTGAGAAGGAAGTGAAGGAACTGGCAGAAGAATATCATCAGGATTGCGATGAAGTAAAGCGTTGGTATGACGGATATCTGCTGAATGAATATCAAGTCTATAACCCACAGGCAGTTGTCAGTGTGATGCTCCGAGGGGAATTCAAAAGATATTGGTCGGAAACTGCTTCTTACGATGCAATTGTGCCGCTGATCAACATGAATTACGATGGACTGAAAAATGCTATCATTGAGATGATCTCCGGTGCAGAAGTCAGGGTGAACACGGCAACATTTAAAAATGACACAGTAAACATCAAGAGCAAGGATGATGTGTTGACCTATATGATTCATTTGGGATACCTTGGGTACAATCAAAAACTGAAGACTGCTTTTGTACCGAATGAAGAAATCCGTCAGGAACTCACAGATGCTGTTGAAAGTAGGCGCTGGAGTGAAATGCTGGAATTCCAGAAAGATTCTGAACGTTTACTTGATGCCACACTGGATATGGATGGAACAACAGTTTCCACACAGATTGAAAGAATGCGTATGTGTCCTCTGTTCAGTATAACAATGAGAACTCGCTGAGCAGTGTATTGGCGATTGCGTATTTGAGCGCAATGCAGTATTACTTTAAACCTGTTCGAGAATTGCCGCCAGGTCGTGGGTTTGCTGATTTTGTCTTTATCCCAAAGCCAGAGTATAAAAGCACATATCCGGCGCTGGTTGTGGAACTTAAGTGGAATAAAGATTCCACAATAGCTTTACAGCAGATTAAGAACAAGAGATATCCAGAATCCATTTTGAACTACACTGGTGAAATTCTCCTTATTGGAATTAATTACGATAAAACCAGCAAAGAACATCAATGTCTGATTGAAAAATATGAGAAAGAATGACCTTGCCGGCCCACTGACGTACTGTAAGCTTTTATCTGGTACGTTGGCGGGTTTTTATTAAAAGATGTTATTCTTGTTTGGGTACAGAATTCATGGTATCATAAAAGCAATTAAGAAGTCTGTGGGTAGCTACGTGAAAGGAGTGGTAAAGATGAGAACAATGAACATTCCTGTTGGGGTATCAGATTTTGAAGAGTTTCGTAAGAATGATTATTACTATATTGATAAATCTGGGTTAATCGAGGAACTTCTTAGTAGGACTGGAACAAAGGTTACACTGATTACTCGCCCCAGACGCTTTGGCAAAACCCTGGGCATGAGTATGTTGGAAAACTTTTTTGATATCCGCAAGGACAGACGAAAACTGTTTGAAGGATTGGAAATTGCTAAAAATCGGACGCTATGCGATGAATGGATGAACCAATATCCCACCATTTTTGTCTCATTCCGGCAGGTAGACGGACTAGATTTCACTGGCGCTTATGATATGCTCACATGGGTGATTTCAGAACTATATAAAAACACTTGTATTTGCTGGAAGGTGATCAGGTAGATGAAAGTGATAAAGAGATTGCAAGGCAACTCATACGGGGAAATGCTTCTTTAAAGGATGCAGAATTTACAATCACCAATCTTGGTCCAAATCCTGTTCTTGTGGATGGAACCCTTTACGAAAAAGATCAAGTAGTTCTCACTTTGAAGACAGATGAAAAAGGGCTTGCTTCCACAAAAAAAGATACTCTCCCTTATGGACATTACCGGGGTGATGAGACAAAAGCACCGGAAGGTTATTTGAACGAGGGAAAACTCTCTCAGGAGTTTCATATCACAGAAAATGGGAAAATTTTGGATTTAACTGCAAAAGAAACAGCGATTTCCAATCAGGTAATCCGTGGCGATTTAGAATTCGTAAAGGTCTCTGACGGAGATTTAAACCGGCTGGCAAATGTCCCATTTTCCATTACCTCCAAAACTACAGGAGAAAGTCATACCATTGTAACAGACAAAAATGGCTATGCCAGTACTTCCTCAGAATGGAATAAGCACACTACAAATACCAATCGTGGGGAAACTTCTGAAGACGGAATCTGGTTTGGCGCTTCTAAACCTGATGATGCCAAAGGAGCCCTGATTTATGATACCTATATTTTGGAAGAACAACGCTGCGATTCCAATGAAGGTATGAACCTCTTAAAAATTGAGGTCTCTGTATACAAAAATCACGTAGTCGTGGATATGGGAACTTTAACGGATGATCAGATTACCATTGGAACTACTGCCCTTGACAAAGACAGCAACTCCCACTTTGCCAAACCAGAAGAAAAAATCACTCTGGTTGATACCGTAGAATACGAAGGCTTAAAGAAGGGACAGTCTTATAAGCTCATCGGTACACTGATGGATCAGGAATCCGGAAAGCCAATTGAAATAGATGGAAAACCTGTCACAGCAGAAACCACCTTCAAACCAAAAAAATCTTCTGGTTCTGCAAAAGTGACCTTTACGTTCAATGCCTCTTCTCTGAAGGGCAAAACAATCGTAGTATTTGAGGAACTGTACCAGGAGGATTTAAAACTGGCTGTTCATGCGGACATTACAGATCAGGATCAGACTATCTATTTCCCAGAAATCGGGACCACTGCAAAAGATAAGGAAACAGATATGAATCTTTCCCAAGCAGATAAAGAAGTTACCCTTGTAGATACGGTAGCTTACAAAAATCTTCTGCCCGGCGAAGAATATGTTATGACTGGAACCCTTATGGATAAAGAAACCGGAAAACCTGTCGAAATAGATAAGAAAGAGGTTACTGCCGAAACCACATTTACTCCTAAAGAATCCTCTGGAACGGTAGATGTGATTTTTTCTTTTGATGGGACCTCCCTTGCCGGAAAAACCGTAGTTGTTTTTGAATCTGCTACTTATGACGGCAAAGAATTTGCAACACACGCAGATCTTGAAGATAATGGGCAGACCATCTACTTCCCAGAAATCGCTACTACTGCAAAAGATAAAGCAGACGGAGATCATTTTACCAAAACCGATAAAGAGATTACCATCGTTGACACGGTTAAATATAGTAACCTAATTCCAGGAAAAGAGTATGCACTTACCGGTACCTTGATGGACAAAGAGACAAAAGAGCCTCTTCAGGCAGATGGTAAACCGATTACTGCCACTACGACCTTTACTCCTGAAGATGCCTCTGGCAGTATTGAACTTACCTTTACATTTGATGGCAGCATCCTGTTCGGCAAAACAATTGTTGTCTTTGAGTCTTTAACGTATCAGGAAAAAGAGATTGCTGTTCACGCCGATATAGAAGACCATGAACAGTCTATCTACTTCCCAGGAATTGGAACTACTGCGAAGGACAAAGCGGATGGGGATCAGGAAGCCGTTGCTACGAAAGAAGTAACCATCATTGACACCGTATCCTACCAAAATCTGATTCCGGATACTCCATACAAACTGGTCGGCACACTGATGGACAAAACAACCCAAAAGGAAGTTCTGATTGATGGAAAACCTGTCACGTCAGAAACAGAATTTACACCAAAGGATTCCAATGGTTCTGTCGAAGTCATCTTCACTTTTGATGGAAGCACATTGGCTGGTCATGATGTAGTCGTTTTTGAAAAACTTTTTTCCCTTGAAGGAGAAACAGCACTTGAAATTGCTTCCCATGAGGATCTGGACGATAAAGGACAGACGATAAAACTTACGGAAGTTCCAAAAGACACACCAGAACCTTCCAAACCAGTCAAGACTGGAGATGAAACAACCATTCTTCCTTATCTTTTACTGGCAGGTGCCGCACTCCTCTTTGCTGCCGGATTTGGTATTTTATATATCCGTAAGCGAAAAAAAGATAAGTAACTATCAATAAATATGCTCACAGGCAGCTTCTTACGGCTGCCTGCTATAAAGGTGATGAATATGGAACAATCTCGTTGTAATGCCGATGCCAAGCACATCCGGCATTTTTTAGATATTTGTGATGGAAATTGGCATTCCTGTATTTATGTTCGCTGCGTTTCCTGTAAAACCCCAGGTTATTGTAATGGCCCACACTTCTTATATCATCCAGATGAAAACGGCAGTCCTTGTATCCTGCCCATGGCAGATGCCCGTATGCTCTTCTCCCGCATACCGGAACCAACGGAATGCCTGTCCGCCATAACACTGGAACAGTTTCAGTCCTTATATGGACTCTACTTTGCAAAAGAAGCATTGACCGATAAGCCATGTCCTTGTTTTGCTTTACTGCGGCATCAGGAAGCATCCCATTATTACTGGTAAAAGGTTGCACTTTTGGTACTTTCTGCGTACAGGATAAGAAAGGAGGCGATTTTATGTTGAATTTCACTGCTATGATTCAAGGAATCGATACAATATTTACGAACTTAATTTTTATTCCTGCACTTTTAATCCTGTACCTGAAGTTTCGTCCGAGAAAGCCCTGGAGCAGACGCACCAGAAATCTGTATCGGCTATGTATAGCTCTGATTTCTGTTTATGTCATCCGGATTTTCTGTGCAGGGTTCATCTTTACACCAGTAAATTACTCACGTTTTGCAGACAGCGGTTTCTTTCCGCTTATCAAGGCACTGTTCTATTCTTAGATTTTCTGCCATTTTGTGCCATTTAGTCCGAATCTGGGAGTAGTTTCTATGCCCATCCTATGGGAATTCATCACCTGCTTTCTTACAATATACGTATAAAACACGTAAGCGAGGTGAATCTTTATGAAACAGAAACAAATCCGCTGCCCATACTGCGGCAGCATCGCAATTTTAAGGGATGCGTCCTATGTATATGGAAATAAAGCGAAAGATGGAAAACTCTATGTGTGCAGTCACTTCCCACAGTGTAATTCTTATGTAGGAGTTCATCCTGGCACTACCAATGCCAAAGGAAAACTGGCAAACAAAGAGCTTCGGCAAAAAAGGATCCAAGCACACCGGGTGTTTGACCAGATATGGCTAAACCACATCTGTACGAAATCGGAGGCTTACCGCTGGATTGCTGATAAATTCTGTCTGACTGCCAAGGAAGCACACATCGGAGAATTTAGCACTTATATGTGTGATCAACTAATTCTGGAATCCATGAAGATTCTGGAGAATAACCATATCCCTCTCAGGGCCATTGGTTGAAAGGGGGGATATGTATGATCATCCCGATGACAGATGATGAACGCCGATTGACAGAGGAGTACTTATATTTGGTACCTGAAATGGTAAAAAAATTGACTACTCGTTGTGCTTATGTCTCATACGATGAGCAGCAAGACCTTCTGCAAGCCGGAAACTTAGCTTTATGCAAAGCCGCCATGAACTATGACAACACCCGTCCCTTTGCAGTTTACGCCAGAGTTGCCATACGAAATGCCATTTACAGTTATTGGAGAAAACTGCAAAAAGAACGAAAATACACCTGTTCCATGTATGCATCTTCCGAATTTGACATGGAACCCCTGCTTGTAGACCAAAAAACAGAACTGTGGCAGGAACAATGTATGAACCAGGAACCCATTTATAAGCACCTGCAGTCCTTAGAAGCGAGAAACTGCAATACACTAAGAAAAGGAATACATGCCCTGCTCCTGCAGCAAAAAGGATATACCAACCAAGAAATTTCCAAACATTATGGTGTCCCAATGAATCATGTCCGGGCATGGCAAAGCAAAGCCCGGAAATACTTACAGCAGGATACCAAATTATATACTCTTTTATCTTGAAGGGAGAACGATTATGCTGACACTTTATACTGCAGTCGGAATCCTACGATTCCAGGATTCCATAAAGGAACATAAAACACCGACAGTTATCAATAACCGGCAGGAATACGGACTGACAGAAGAAGAATTCTTTCTGTGGAGCAGCCTCGCATTTCAAATCCGACAGATCCATGAATTGCAGTCTGCCTTTTCGGAACGTTTGAAAAAACATCACCGTTCGGAAAATATCCCCATTGAACCTTACCTGAATCGGCTGCTGCTTCGAGGACTGGTTGTAAAAGGGGATGGTTTAACTGGTGTGGATGCCCTGTACCGCCTCTTAGGAGAACTTTATATCAGCCCATTGCAGGACAGTTTTTCAGTACGGCTTTTTACCTGCATCTATCTCTGCATGAAGAAAAAACTGCACACAAAAGAACTGCTCCATTATCTAAAAAAGCCGGCACGGACTGCTATAGAGGACACGGTACTCCAAATAGCAAAAAAAGTACAGATTTCTACGGCAGAGCTTGTAACCTGTGTAGAACAGGGCATCCATCCACAAAATACAGAGCAACTTTTGACGCAGCTCTATGAAACCTCGGATGCAACATTCCGTACCCTGGCACAGGATATCCAATTCACCCATGCCGGTTATCCTGTACTGGAAGCCATCAGTAATTTGTACCTCAATAAACAGATTGCATTTGAAAAATTATAGGAAGGAGCAAATTATGCCAAAACCATTTCTTAATAAGCTGATTGTCCATGGGGCAATCGGCTTTTTCTGTGTCTTATTTGGATGTATTTACGGATTTGTAACAGATGACCAGATATTTCTCCTTATGAGTCTTTGCATCGGTGTCGGAACTGTCATACGAATTGTGAGTCTGCTGCATACCATCAAGATGCATGACTATACCAAATTAACTGGAACCTGTACAAAACGTGAAGTCAGCCCTCTTACCAAGAAACAGAAAATTATTTTCCGATCCACTGACCAGAAAGAATATCACTTTACGTTCGATAAAAATATCCGCATTTTATCTGGACACTATTATCGCCTATATTTTCGGAATGTAGCAAACCTTTCGGGTGAAGAAAAGGTTACTCCGGATTTACTTGCGTATGAGGAACTCTCCCTCTAGTTGAAAATTGTTCTCCTAAAAGTTGCTAAAATTGCTTACCAAAACAGAAGCAGCTATGCTATTTTCACATACCCGCTTCTGTTTTGGATTTATTCTGTTTTCATTTTTACTTTATCTGAAATATTTTGTTTACAGATTATAATAATCTTATTCAATTGTTTTAATACGCTCTACTAAGGTTCCTTTCTTCACATATCGAATCACAAAAAAAGAATATGCTCCTGCCATAAATACAAGTGCTATGAAGTAAAATGACACTTGCAAAATAGGAAAACTAAAATGCAATGTTCCCAATGTTCCCACTTGATTAAATACTGTGCATAAAATATAGCCTGCAAAAGTCCCGAATGTCAACGTTATTATCGCCGTTTCCACGATATAATATAAACATTCTGTTTGAAGTATTTTGACAAATTGTTTGTTTGTTAATCCTATTGCTTGTAAAATCGCAAATTCCTGTTGCCTTGATATGATATTTGTCATTAAAGTATTAATCATATTAATAACACCAAAAACGGCCACAAATAAAACTAGACAATATAACGGAATTTTAATTTTATTCACTTCACTTTTCAACTGCATCATCACATCGCTAATACTCGAAATTTCTATTTCTCCATTACTCTGCATTAAATCAAAAATTTGTTTTTCTACATCTGACAGCTTATCTTCTACATCTATAAAACAGTTCATATTAAAATTTGTTACATTTCCTTTTATTTCACACAATAGCTCTTCTGGAAAAAAGAAAATAGGGGTTGCTACCCCAAGGGTAGGTGCCTCACAAATACCCATTACTGTAAACTCTTTCCAGATCCCTGTATCCGTCTGAACTTCTATTATATCACCGATTTTGGGAGTATATTGATAATAATTAGTTAACAACTTTTCCGAATTGTCAACAATAACGCCTTTTCCTTTGATTAGCTTTTGATGATCAGCCGTTCCCTCTATCAGTCCTCGTGAGAAATTAGTATATTGATCTTTAGGTATTCCTATATTGGAAAAGAAATGGTTATTGCCATCGTTAGATGCAACTGGAAATTTCATATTAGAAATACAACCTTGCACATATTCAATTTTTTTCACACCCTCTATCCCAAGAATACTCTTTTCCATATTTTCATTTAGCGGATTTCCAACTTGCAGATTGTTAAAATCTTTCGCCCTATCCTTCGCTTGTACAGTTAATGGATCCAGAGAAATCATAATATCACCTTTTGGAAATTGCTGTTTCGCCATACTTTTTACATCAATTGAATTCATATATGTAGCAACACACATAAGCAGTACTCCAGAGATTCCCAAAGATATTAATGTTAATAAGGCTTTTCTTTTGTTTCTATTAAAGTTCATTTTTGCAAGGGAATATGGTGTTATCTTCCGGCGTGCTCTTTTCGTATTTACCTTTGGTATTGTATCAATTTCGTTTATTCTTAATGCCTCAATCGGAGATATCTTTGAAGCTTTTTTCGCAGGAGCATGAATAGCAATTAATAAAGCAATTTCTGTAACCATGGCAATTATTACAATACACTTATATGTTGTAATCCAACTCCATCCATTAGGAACTGTAAAATATCCCAAAATACACCCAACCACAATTCCTACAGGAATTGCCACTATTGACAATCGCAAACCTTCTTTTTGTACGATACATCTAATTTGTTTTTGAGTTGCACCAATTACTTTTAGTCTACCATACTCTTGTGTCTTTTCAATAGATGAAATGTAAAATATACTATAGATGACTAGCGAACATGCAAATATAATAAAAATACTTGCCAGTACAATTACTATTACTTCTACTGTAGATTTCTCTTCTGATAATCCAAAGTAAGTAGAGCTATACATAACATACTGACTAGGTACATTGCTCTGCTTCGCAATTTTTTCTATCATCATTTTTAAGGTCTCACTATCAATATTAGTAGCATTTTTTAAGGAAATCAATATATCATAACTACCATTTTTATCATACTGATTATACAATGCTTCCGATATCAAAATTTTATATATTCTGGAAGTATTGCTATTAGGTATAATTCCACAAATAGTAAATTCTTGCTTTTCTCCAATCGGTATATTCAATAAGATTTTCTGATTAAGTTTAATAGGCATATTAATGTTCTCTAAATATGCCTGTTCCACTACAACTTCATTTTTTTTCTCTGGCATCCTTCCTAATAAGTTCGATGTCCCTTTTAATTTAAGTGCATTACTATCTTTATAATATATATCAAGCGTATAGTCACCTACACGCTCTGTTCCAAGAGATGCCTCTTTACCAATCATTTCAATTTGTTCATTGTTTTTTAGTGTTGCAAAAATATTATCTGTACTTTTAATAAATGATGCCTGATAACGACCTTGCAAATATAATTTCGTTTCTCTACTGACACCAAGATTATATAATGACAAAAAAACCATTAGTGCTACAGCAAGGAGAATTGTTGTTATAACAAATCTATTCCTCCGTTTATCTGCTTGGATGCTTCTGGCTGTTAGCTTCCTTATAGCACTATTAGCACTTTTACCCAAAAGAAAAAACATATGTTGTCCTCCTCGTATTAATGTAGCTATCAGGTATTACTTAAATCTTCCATTTATTTTATATTTCTCTTATTTTGTTCACATAGGAACCACCAAACCAGTTATAAATCATACTGGTTTGGTGATTCTCACTTTTCAAACAACTATCTATTTGCCTTATTAGCTATTGGTTGAGAGGAACGAACCATTTCCGAAACAATCTGTCATACAATGTACTTTCTGTAAAATTTGAAAAGCCAGTACTTTTTAGCTGTGATAGTATTTCATATCCGTAAGTCGGTTTCTGACTAATTATTTTTA
>OGJK01003343.1_pt1 | contig 11113 bp, 9 predicted proteins | sample 1571961 | NCBI WGS metagenome assembly OGJK01 (sample SAMEA2582120, study PRJEB24529) | metagenome | biome: Human gut stool | place: China | collected 2011 | reverse complement strand
GTACTTCGTACCCCAGTCGGTCATGACAAGGCCCTTGTAGCCCCACTCACAGCGCAGAATATCGGTGACAAGGTCACGGCGACAGCCGGTGTACGCGCCGTTGAGCTGGTTGTAACTCGTCATCAGGGCAAGCGGTTTACTCTCTTTCACGGCAATCTCAAAGCCGCGCAGGTAGATTTCGCGCAGAGCGCGCTCCGACACATTCTCATTGACGCCAAAGCGGTTATCCTCCTGGTTGTTGCAGCAGAAGTGCTTGATCGTCGCACCTACGCCGGGCTTGGACTGCATACCGCGCACATAGGCGGCGGCCATTTTGCCGGTGATGAGCAGGTCCTCGGAGTAATATTCAAAGTTGCGGCCACACAGCGGATTGCGGTGGATTTTCATGGCCGGGGCCAGCAGCAGCGTGACGCCGAACTCGACCAGCTCGTCGGCCACAGCCGCGCCGACTTCCTCCAGCAGCGCCGTGTCCCAGCTCTGGGCCAGCAGCATTTCCACAGGCCAGGCGGTGGCGTAGCGGTAGACGTGCTGGCCCTCGCCGCCGCACAGCCGCGCGGCAAGCTGGCGCAGCATGCCTCAGTTGTAGCACTCAATCAAAGCCTATCGGCGTGAGCGAATATAAGGTTACGAGTAACCTTACCGGGGAATTAGGAAAGCAGTTGCCTTCGGTGGAAGACATTCAGAATAGAATTAAATAAGTCTTCTGTAAATCTATTAAAAGTATCTTTATCGCATATTCTTACAGCGATTATCTGCATTTTTGACCACCATTTGACCACTACTGTGCAGTCGCCCTGCAAAAAGCCGAAAAGCCTGTTGTGACAACCACTAACAGGCTTTTTCTAGTTTTAGGTGCAGTTGTGCAGAGCCAACAAAATTTACGCTTCAACGTCGGTCTACACCGTCCTGTCGTAGTTCTCCGACTGAATGCCTATAAGTAACTGCGCTATCCTGTACAGTTTTTCAAAATGCAGCGTTTCATCGTACATTTCCATTTTCTTGCCCGGCTTTATGGAACGTAGTCTCACGTCATTTTTCACACATTTTCCAACTCACTTTTTATCGACCTCTATGCTTTAATCAACTGTATCCAGGCTTCCTATTGTATAAGGTTGTTACTATGGCACGAATGGATGTTCTGTATAGAAACTGCTTATATGGGAAACAGCACCGTGCAATTCAAAATGCCACTATATTGGCGTTTGAATTACACGGTGTTGCTATTTTATAAAGAGTTTCACTCCACTCCCAGCACCCTAAACACAGCCCCGTTCCGGTGAAGATAACCGGAACGGGGCTGTGTTGATGAAGGAGAAACGAAGGGAAGTATGCGGTGTCGCCTTGAATTACAGGTTCAGTTCAAACTGTTCCACAGTAATGGTTGCCTGACCGTCTGCAGCAAAGGTGATGCCATCGGCGGATTGCGGGGTGTAGATCCACGCTGTCATCGTCTGCTCGCCATCGTTGACAAAAACCTCCACGCTGTTTTTATCCAGCAGGATGCGAAGCTTGAGAGCGCCGTTTTGGCTGCGCACCTTGCAGCTGCGGGTATGCACAATATCGGCGCGGGAACCGGCACAGCTGCGATCCAGTGTCAGCAGTGAGGTGTAGGGGTCATAGGTCAGGCGGGTGTGATACGCTGCATCGGCTGCCAGCTTAATGGTAAAGCTGCGGTATTCGCCCGCTGCCACGGTAACGTTCAAATCCGCAATGCGCCCGCCGATGCCGGCCAGCGCAGTTTCATTCTGTACAGTCACATCTTCGTGCAGAGTGTGCTTACCGTGGGCGGCATCCAGCTCCCGAACCGGGGTCTGCACAATGTGTCCGTCCTTCAGATGCAGCTCGCGCGGGCAGATGGTCTGCCCGAACCACTTGCAGCCCTGCGGCTTATCCTCGGTGTCCGACCATGTTTGCAGCCATGCGGTCATGATGCGGCGGCCATCCGGGGCAAGGGTGGTCTGGGTGGCGTAGAAGTCGATGCCGCCATCCATCAGCTGCACATTTTCCTTGGTGAAGGTGTGGGTGGCTTCGTCATAGCTGCCGATGAAGGCAATGACGTTGTGACCATTGTGGAACTCGCCCTTGGGCAGCATCTCCATGGGGCCGAGCATCAAGACCTGCTTGCCATCCAGCGGGAAGAAGTCCGGGCACTCCCACATTTTGCCGTACTGATTGTTGCAGCGTTCCAGCACCGTGACAAAGTGCCAGTCGAAGCCGTCCTTGCTCTGGAACAGTACCGCTGCGCCGCTGCCATCCTCGGCAAGGCAGACGGTGACGGCAGAGTAGGTGCCGTCGGCCTCCCGCCAGATCTTGGGATCCCGGAAGTCGAACCTGCTGAAGCCTTCCGGCAGGTCTTTCTGGGTCAGCACCGGGTTGCAGGCGGGCTTTTCGTAGTCGAGACCGTCACCGATGGCAATGCTCTGGGTCTGGATATCCCGCATCTCCCCATTGGGCTGCTTTTCTGCGATCACGCTGGTGTACATCAGCAGCTGCCTGCCGTCGTCCATCTCGGTGGCAGAGCCGGAGAAACAGCCGGGGCCATTGTCTGCCGGGGAATCCGGTGCGAGCGCACAGGGCAGATACTCCCAGTGCAGCAGGTCGGTGCTGACGGCGTGACCCCAGTGCATGGGCGCCCACCGCACATCGTAGGGGTTATACTGATAGAACTGGTGATACTTGCCTTTATAATAAGAGAAACCGTTTGGGTCGTTCAGCCAGCCCACATAAGGAGTCATGTGGTAGGCAGGGCGTTCCGCCGGGGAAATGGCAGCGCCGTGCTTGGCCTCGTAGGCACGGGCTTTGTTCAAAATTTCACTTGGCATCGCGGATGCCTCCTTGCGTCTTAGAATCAGGCGTTCGCCTTGTAGCGGTCGTATGCGCCCTGGTAAGCTGCCAGCAGCTTATCCATGCCGCAGCTATTGGTCAGGGTGTCCAGATAGGCTGCCCACTCGCTGTCGGAGGGGCCACCGTCCTTCAGCCACAGACCTTCCTGCTCAGAGACTGCATTCTCAAAATCTGCACGGTAGCGGTCAATGGTGTCCAGTTCCTCGCTGGTGAACACGCAGTCGATAGGGTAGGTGGTGGTGTCGTCCACAAAGGGCATCCAGAAGTCCTTCAGGTCGGTCAGACGCTCGATGGCGCGGTCCTCCATGTAGAAGTACTCGTCGTAGTACTCGCTGAGGATCAGCTTGGGACCCCAGACCTCGTAGGTAGACTTCAACTCACCGGCACCCTTGTTGTACTTTGCCTTGGCCTCCTCCTCGGTGATGGACTTCCACTTGCCGTTGGCGTCCTGCTCGGTGAAGAACACGCCAATGGGGCCGTACTGCAGCTGCATCACGGTCTCGCCGTCATACCACTGGTCAAAGAACTTCAGCAGGTTGGCGGGGCTCTGGCACTTGTTGGTCACATTCAGGTTGCCGCTGTTGGTACCGCCGCCGGTACGTACGGTGACGTTGTGGGTGCCGTCCGGGCCGTTCAGCACCGGCAGGAACACATAGTCCTTGGCGTAATCGCCCATCAGTTCCTCGATGTACCACCATGTGGAAACGCCCAGATAGCCCTGTGCGCCCTTAGCCAGCAGCTGGTTGGCATCCTGACTGAACATCTCCACGTCCATCAGACCCTCGGCGTACCAGTCGTGGAAGTAGGTGACCGCCTTGCGGTAGTTGTCCTCGGCGCAGACAAAGCGGCACTTGCCGTCCTTCTGCAGCACCAGATCGTTGCACACATCGTTGGGCCAGTTGGTGAAGCCGAAGCCTGCGTAGAAGATGTTCTGACCCCAGCACCACTCGTCAAAGCCGGTGGACATGGGGATGGTGCTGCCGGGAGCGTTGCCGTAGACCTTGGCGGACATATCGTTGTCCTTGAAAGCCTTCAGGGCGGCGTGCAGCTCGTCCAGCGTGGTGGGCACTGCCAGCCCCAGCTCGTCCAGCCAGCGCTTGTTGATCATAGAGAACTGCGGAATGGTGAAGATGCTGTAATCCTCATCGGCACCGATGCCTGCAGTGCCCATCTGCTCGGCAGCGGGCAGACCGTAGATGCAGCCGTCGCTCATGGTGATAGCTGCACGGATGTTGGGGTGCTCGTCCAGGATCTTGGTCAGGTTGGGCATGATCTCGGCGTTGATATAGGGGGTCAGGTCCAGGAAGGTGCCGTCTGCACCGTAGTTGGCGATATCGTAATTGGAGAAGCCTACACCCATAAAGGCGTCCGGCAGCTGGTCACCTGCAATGCGGATGTTCACCTGTTCGCTGAGGGAGTCGCTCATGGTCTCGTAGTTCATCTTGATGCCGACGTTATCTGCCAGCTTCTTCAGCACCTCGTTGTCGTTGTAGCCGGGGCTCAGGGCGGACTGACCGCCCACGATGTCAAAGCTGGTCTGGTCGGTGTTGGAGGGGTCCGGTGCAGCAGGCTTTTTGCTGCCGCCGCAGGCAGACAGCGCCACGGCAGAACCGGCAACGGCACAAACCTTCAGGAAATTGCGGCGAGAGATCATCTTTTTCATGGTTGTTCTCCTTTTCTGTAATGTTATATCAGATTCTTTTCGTTTTCTGGAATGGGCAGCGGCTTCAGTGCTCTCTTGAGATGCTCTGCATCCGCTTCGTGCCTTGGGCGGCACTCGCGTCTTGCAGGCCGCGGTCGAAATTTTAGCCTTTCACGGCACCTGCCATGAAGCCTTTTTCAAAATATTTCTGTACGAAGGGGTAAACGATCAGCATGGGGGCGGCTGCCACGATGATGGAAGCAAACTTGATCATTTCGGTCAGCTTATTCAGTTCTGCAAAGCCGCCCGCTACCATAGAGGACTGGCTGGCGCTGGTAGAACTCTTGATCAGGATATTGCGCAGCACCAGCGGCAGCGGAGCCTGATCGGCTCTCAGGTAGATCAGAGCGGTGAACCAGTCGTTCCAGTAGGCCACCATGCTGTACACCACCATAACGGCCATAATGGAACGGCTCAGGGGGATGACCATCTTTACAAAGACGGTCCACTTGGAGGCACCGTCGATCTCGGCGGCTTCCAGCAGTTCTCTGGGAATGTTGTTCTCGAAGAAGTTGCGGACGATGATCACGTTGCCCACAGCCACCACACCAGGCAGGAACAGCGCCCACATACTGCCCAGCAGACCGGTCTGCTTGACGATGAGGTAGGTAGGCACCAGACCGCCGCCGAAATACATGGTGATGACGAAGAACAGGCTGATGTACTTGCGCCCGGGCAGATCCTTCACGCTCAGCGGGTAAGCCACCAGATAGATCATGACCACCGAATAAATCGTGCCGATGACGGTGTATTTGATGCTGTTGACAAAACCGGAGAACAGCGCGCTGTCTGCAAACACAGCCTGATAGCCTTTCAAGGTGAACTGGCTGGGCAGCAGGAAGGTCTTGCCGGCGTACACATCGTAGGGGTCTGAGAAGGACGCCACCAGAACGTAGTACAGCGGGTAAGCCACGATGAGCATGACGGCGGCGCAGATGACCACCAGAACGATATCGCTGACCTTATCGGACAGACCGCCGGGCTTCTTTTGATGGGATGCTGCAATGTTTTTTGCCATAACAGTTCGCCCCCTTTACACAAAGCTGACGTCCGCCGCCTTTTTGGCGATGCGGTTGACGATGATGAGCAGGATGATGTTGACCACCGTGTTGAACAGGCCCACAGCGGTGGAATAGCTGTACTTGGCGTTGATGATGCCCTGCTCGTAGACATACACGGCAATGATATCGCTGGTTGCCTTGTTCAGTTCGGTCTGCAGCAGCAGCACCTTTTCAAAGCCCACGTTCATCAGGTTGCCGACACTCATGATGAGCTGAAGTACGATCATGGGGATCAGTTCGGGGATATCAATGTGCAGGATGCGCTGGAACATGGACGCGCCATCGATCTTAGCGGCTTCGTACAGGCTGGTATCCACAGCAGCCAGACAAGCCATATAAATGATGGTACCCCATCCGGCTTCCTGCCAGATGCCGGAGGCCACATAAATGGTACGGAATGCGGTGCTCTCCGAAAGAAAGTCCACGCTGGTGCCCAGGATCAGGTTCAGCAGACCGCCGGACGGGCTGAGGAAAATTTTGATCATACCACAGATGACCATGGTGGAGATGAAGTGGGGCGCATACAGCACCGTCTGCACCACCCGCTTGAACTTTGCAAAGCGCAGCTGGTTGATGCACAGGGACAGGATGATGGGGATGGGGAAACTCCACAGCAGGCTGTACAGGCTCAGCAGCACGGTGTTTTTGATCATGCGCACACAGTTGGGTGCGGTGAAGAACCGTTCAAACCAGTACAGGCCGACCCACTCGCTGCCGGTGATGCCCCGGCTTGCCTTGAAATCGCGGAAGGCGATCTGGATGCCGTACATGGGCCAGTACTTATAAACGATGGTCAGCACCACGGGGATCAGCAGCATCACATAGAGCTGCCAGTTTTCCCGCAGCCGTTGGCTGAGGCTTTTGCGGTGGACCGGGATAGCGTCCAGCTGACGTGCAGCAGCTGGCGAGGTCTGCGTCATAAAAACTCCTCCTTCTTGTTTTTACGCTGCCCACAGGCCCGTGGGCTGGGGTCCCCTGCCGTTCGGGGATCGTTTTTGCCGTTTCTCGTGAAACGTTACACGGCTTGCAACACAAAGATAGCACGCCAGCGTTTTTGTGTCAACAGGTTTTTACGCAAAAAACGCCTTGTATCCATGTTTTCAACGTTTTGTACACTTGCTGTATGATGTTTTTGTGCAAAATGCGTCATCGTGCGCTCGTGAAACGATTCATGAAATTTCACGAAAAAGCCTTTACATTCTGGAAAAACCATGCTATACTGAAGCTGCAAAAACCTCAGAGTTAGCAGGAATACAGCAAGATTTCCTTTGATATATATCCACTTGAAATAAAAACGTTTCACAAACAAAGGAGTGGCCCGCATGGCAAAACAGAACACCGCCCCTACGATGAAGGATGTGGCCAAGGAGGCAGGGGTCTCTCTGGGCACTGTATCCAAGGTCATCAACGGCATCCCGGTGGGCGAGGAATACCGCAAAAAGGTGGAGCAGGCCATCAAGGAACTGGACTACCACCTGAACGCCTATGCGCGCGGCCTGAAAAGCAACCGCACCAATACCATCGCCGTCGTCCTGCCCACCATCGCACATCCCTATTTCGGCCTGATCGCTCATTGCATCAACAGCTCGCTGCAAAAGCGCGGCTACCGGATGCTGCTCTGCGATACCGACTATGACAATGAAAAAGAGCAGGAAATGATCTGCATGGCCGAGCAGAACAAGGTGGACGGCATCATTGCCCTGACCTATGACCCGAAGCTGGAAGTACCCTCGGAGATCAACTCCGTCTCCATCGACCGGTATCTCGGCGCCAACATCCCCTGCGTGGCATCAGATAACTACGCAGGCGGGCGGCTGGCCGCCGAAAAGCTGATGGAAAACGGCTGCAGGAAGCTCGCCTTCCTGCGCGTCGGTTCCAGCATCGTGGGCGAGACCAACAAACGCAAGGACGGCTTTGTGGCCGCCTGTGAAGCCGCAGGCGTTCCTTATGAAATAAAGAATCTGGAAGATGCGCGGGACGGCACCGTCTTTGACCCCATGGCCGAGTTCGCGGTGTTCCTGGACGATCATCTGCAGGACGGCGTGTTGGAGTTTGACGGCATCTTCTGCGTGACCGACCGTCTGGCCTACCAGATTGTTCAGCTGCTGCGTCTCATGGGGCTTCGGGTGCCCGAGGACGTGCAGGTCATCGGCTTTGACGGGCTGCGCACCTTCGGCGACATGGATTATTACTGTTCCACCATCGTTCAGCCCGTGGACGCCATCGCAGAGACCTGCGTGGAAGTCGTGCTGAACGAGAACCGCGCCAATACCCCCTCCCTGCTGTGCCTGCCGGTCAGCTATGCTTACGGCGGCACCACCAAGGCATGACCGCCCCGGAAAAAGGCCGGTGGTACTGGGTCAGGAACTGGCTGCATTACCACTGGGTCTATCTCGTCATCGCAGCCGTGGTGCTCTGGGTGGGCATCAGCTGGCTGGCCAACGCCCTGAACTGGGGCGAGACCCTGCCAGATTATCAGATCGCATACGTCGGCAAAAGTTCCCTGCCGGAGGATACTGCCCGCTCCATTGAAAGCGCCTTTGCGCAGTACGGCGAGGATCTGAACGGAGACGGCGTTGTCTGCGTCAGGCTCAACCAATACGTCAGCGACACCGAGGACAAAGAAAACGCCTCGACCTATGCACTGGCGGCGCAGATGCAGTTTCTCTCCGACATGAACGCTGAGGACAGCTATTTCCTGCTGCTGGACGACCCGGCACACTTCCAGCTGGATTATCAGGCCCTTGCCAACTGGGACGGCACCCCGCCGGGCGACAGCGACTATACCGCCGCCGGGAAAACCGTGTGCTGGGCAGACTGTCCGGCCTTGGTCGAAGCGGACCTTGGAACGTATCAGACCACTGTATTGGGAACGACCGTCACCGGCGAGAATATGGAACTGGTTAAAAATCTGTATTTAGGCCGCCGGTCCTTTTATGAAAACGCAAAAACAGAAAAAGCCGCCCGTGCCCGTGAAGGGGCCGAACGGCTGTGGCAGAACCTGACGAAAGGAGCAACCCCATGAAACGGAATGGACTGTTTGTGCTCGTCCTTGCACTGGCGGCGGTGCTGTGTACCGGCTGTGGCGTGAAAGACGAAGACCTGAAAAGCGACCCGCTGGTCAATGCGGACGGCACTGCCCCGGTGGGCAGTACACTGGTCGCTCCTGCGCCGCAGGATGATTTCGTTCTGCTGGACAACAAGGATATCCTTGCCGCCAACGGCCTGTACTATGCTTCTTGGGTCAACGGAGAACCCCAGCCCTATGAAAACAGCGAGGGTAAGACAGTCGATCTCTATGATGCCCAGCTGACGCTGGTGGTACAGGAAAACAAGACCGAAGAAAAGGCAGCTTCCGCTGTTTCCGGCTGGCAGGAGCTGGCACAGCAGAACTACGATATTTCTGACACACAGACCCTGACTGCCGCCGGGCAGGAGTACACTGTCATTCAGTTTACCTATCAGGACGAGAGCAACCCCTATGCCTTTGGCGTTGCCGCCTTTGGACAGAAGGGCACCAGTGCCATAGAGTGGGAGCTTTCCTGTCAGGAGAGCTACATCGGCGATGCACTGGCTGTACTGACCGAATTTCTGAACGGCTGCACCTATTAAGGAGGCGTAGAAATGGGCTTATTCTTTCCGAGTGACCCGGTCATCCATGGTCAACGCGCCACTGGTCTGCCCCGGTATCAGGAGCTGCTGGAACGAGACTGGAAAAGCTTTCTCTTTGCGGATTTTGTCACCTTGGGTCTGTGCATCCCCTACGGGCTGGGGGTGGGGTACGCCCTGCTTTCTTCCAGTCTGCTGGTGCTGATTCCCGTCTGCGTGGTGGGTGGACTGCTGGTGGGCCCGGCAATCTCCTGCATGATGGACGCGCTGTTCCGCAGCTACCGGGATGCACCCCGCGGCTGGTGGGAAAATTACTGCAAGGGCATGAAGCAAAACTGGAAAGCATCCCTTCTGCCCGGCATCGTATTCTGCCTTGCGCTGGGCATCGAGCTGTTCTTCGGCATGGTGCTGTTCTCTGCGGAACAGCTGCCGGGCATCGGGACACTGGCCGTTTTCTTTGTCGGACTGCTGTTGCTGCTGATGCTGTTCACCGCCTTTTGGCCGCAAGTCGTCCTGTTTGAGGAAAGCAACCTGCACCGACTGCAAAACGCCATCCTGTTCTGCCTGAAATATGGCAAGCATGTGATCGGCACGGCAATCCTGCAACTGGGCTGGTGGCTTCTGTTCGTGTTGTTTTTGCCGTGGACGGGCTTTCTGGTGCCGTTCCTCGGTGTGTGGTTTATCTGGTTCGTCTGCTTCTTCCTGCTGTATTCCGATTTTGATGCCGCGTATGGCATTGAGGAAAAGATCCGGCAGCAGTTCCCGGAGCAGACACCCCGCTACGATGAATGATAAGGAGAAGGACTCATGGACATTTTAACGATTGGCGAAGTTTTGATCGACCTGACCCAGACCGGCAAGGATGAACGCGGCATCCCGCAGTTCGCAGCAAATCCCGGCGGCGCACCGGCAAATCTGGCGGTGGCTGCCGCCAGACTGGGCGCACAGACCGCCTTTATTGGCAAGGTGGGTGCGGATGCCTTTGGCCGCTACCTGAAAGAGGTTCTGGCAGAGAACAAGGTGGATGTTTCCGGCATGGCTGTGGATGCAGACCACCCCACCACCATGGCGGTGGTCTCGGTAGATGCCACCGGTGAGCGGGATTTCAGCTTCTACCGCAGCGCCAACGCTGATGTGATGCTGTGCAAAGAGGATATTTCGGACGAGGCTCTGAAAGCTGCGAAAATCGTTCACTTCGGCTCTGTCAGCCTGACCGCTGACCCCTCCCGTACCGCTACGCTGGATGCTGCTGCCCGTGCCAAAAAGCTGGGTGCTACCATCACCTACGACCCCAATTACCGTGCCAACCTCTGGAAGAACAAAGAGGACGCCATTGCTCAGATGAAAGCTCCCCTGCCGCTGGTGGATATCCTGAAAGTGTCCGATGAGGAGCTGCCCCTGCTTACCGGCACCACCGACTGTGAAAGCGGCACAGCACAGCTTGCCCAGAACGGCATCCGGCTGATTTTTGTCACCTTGGGTGCAAACGGCGTGTTCTACCGCTTTGGGGACAAGACCGGCCATGTGGCTGGCGTCCCCTGCAAGGTGGGTGATACCAACGGCGCAGGCGATACCTTCTTTGGGGCTGCTCTGTCCAAACTCTGCAAGGAGGAGCTGGACACCCTGACGGTGGACAAGCTGGAAGGCATTCTGGCCTTTGCTAACAAAGCGGCCAGCATCACCACCAGCCGCCACGGTGCTATCCCCGCCATGCCCACCCTTGCGGAAGTGGAGGGCTGAACCATGGCAGCAAAACAGGAATTTGCGTCCCGATTTGCCAAACACAAGGACGAACTGGAATGGCTGTTCATGGAGCTGTACCACAACCGGGAAGGGCTGGAAGTTCTGGAGCGGGAGATGGCAGAAGCCTACAACGCCCGCAGCGCCGAGCTGAAAG
>OGJK01003338.1_pt1 | contig 11142 bp, 8 predicted proteins | sample 1571961 | NCBI WGS metagenome assembly OGJK01 (sample SAMEA2582120, study PRJEB24529) | metagenome | biome: Human gut stool | place: China | collected 2011 | reverse complement strand
GGCCGGCGGATACGCGTTCGGCCGACGGCAGGCTCCTCCCGAACGAAAAATTCCCGGATTTCAAAGGCCTCAGCGACTACGTCCACTCCCTGGGACTCAAATTCGGCATCTACTCCTCGCCCGGGCCCACGACCTGCGGAAATTATCCGGGGAGCTACCGGCATGAACTCACCGACGCCCGGACTTGGGCCGAATGGGGCGTGGATTACCTCAAACACGACTATTGCGGCTACCTGCAAATCGAAAGGGACTCTGAGGAAAAGACGATCCAGGAACCCTACGTGGTCATGCGCAAGGCGCTGGATCAGGTCGACCGGGATATCGTCTACTGCGTGGGCTACGGGGCTCCCAACGTGTGGAACTGGGGCGCCGAAGCCGGCGGCAACCTGTGGCGTACGACCCGCTACATCACCGATGAATGGAACGTGGTGACGGCGATCGGCTGTTTCCAGGACGTTTGCGCGCAGGCCACGGCCCCGGGCAGGTACAACGACCCCGATATGCTGGTGGTCGGCCGGCTGGGACACGGCTGGGGTGCCGATGCCCACGAATCCGAGCTGACCCCCGACGAACAATATGCCCATATTTCGCTGTGGGCCGTCCTCTCCGCCCCGCTGCTGATCGGTTGCGACATGCGGGCGATAGACGACTTCACGCTCGGGCTGCTGACCAATTCCGAAGTGATCGCCGTGAACCAGGATCCGTGGTACAAAAAACTCTGCGACGGTTCGTATGCGCTGGGATTTTTCCAGTTGGATCCCTATTTCGTGCTGTGGGATCAGGACGAGGCGGAAGCCATCCAGGAGCAGAACTACGAATTCGAATTCGACCTGCGGGAACTCGGGATCGGGGGGAAGGCCGAAGTCCGGGACTTGTGGCGGCAGCAAGACCTGGGTACGTGCACGGGCACGCTCCGGGCGCTTGTACCCTACCACGGGGTTTCGCTGGTCAGGATAACGCCCGTGGAGTGAGCTCGGGCCGAAAGGTGTAATTCAAGGATAATTTTCTAACTTAATAGCATTCGATTATGGATTTTCAAGCAGGATTGATCGTATTGATCGTATTCGTGAGCCTTTTTGCGATCTGGCTCATCTTCTATTTCATCCCGGTGGGACTGTGGTTCTCGGCATTGGTGTCGGGCGTAAGGATCAGCCTGCTGCAACTCATTCTGATGCGCTGGCGCAAGGTGCCGCCCTCGACGATCGTTTCGTCGATGATCGAGAGCACGAAGGCCGGGCTGGAACTCAACCCCAACGAACTCGAGGCGCATTACCTTGCGGGCGGCAATGTCACCAGCGTGGTGCATGCCCTGGTATCGGCACAGAAGGCCAATATCATGCTCGATTTCAAGATGGCTACGGCCATCGACCTGGCGGGCCGCGACGTGTTCGAGGCCGTGCAGATGTCGGTGAACCCCAAGGTCATCAACACGCCTCCCGTAGCGGCCGTGGCCAAGGACGGCATCCAGCTGATCGCCAAGGCGCGCGTCACGGTGCGTGCCAATATCAAGCAGCTGGTCGGCGGTGCCGGTGAGGAGACCGTGCTGGCGCGTGTCGGCGAGGGCATCGTCTCGTCGATCGGTTCGGCCGCATCGCACAAGATCGTGCTCGAAAACCCCGATTCCATTTCGCGCGTCGTGCTCGAAAAGGGCCTCGATGCCGGTACGGCGTTCGAAATCCTCTCGATCGACATCGCGGACATCGACGTGGGCAAGAATATCGGCGCCCAGTTGCAGATGGATCAGGCGCAGGCCGACAAGAACATCGCCCAGGCCAAGGCCGAGGAGCGCCGCGCCATGGCCGTCGCACTCGAGCAGGAGAACAAGGCCAAGGCTCAGGATGCCCGCGCAAAGGTGATCCTGGCCGAAGCCGAGGTGCCGCTGGCTATGGCCGAGGCATTCCGCAATGGCAACCTGGGGATTATGGACTACTATAAGATGAAGAACATCATGGCCGACACGTCGATGCGCGAGACGATCGCCCGGCCGGAGAAAAAATAACCAGTTCGGGGGATTTTTCGGGGGTACGGTCGAAACCGTACCCCTTTTTTCGTATATTAGATGCCGAATAGAGTTGTATCATTGCAACATCCCGGAACCGGAAGCCCGTTCCCCGGGGTGTGGTTTGAAAAGCAGATTGCCATGAAGAGATTTTTCCTATTGCTGTTTCTCGGTGCGTGCCCGGCCGTGTCGGCGCAGGTGCGCTTCTCGGACTATTTCCTCGAAGAGACGATGCGCTTCGACTATTACCACAGCGGCGACAGCCGCTCGGAAGAGTATTTCTTCGACGCCCTGAAGGCCGAACCCTACTGGGCGGGCTCGCACGTGTCGCTCCTCGATACGACGGGCTACGGGAACCAGTTTTTCCGCATCGTCGACCGCGCTTCCGAACGGGAGATCTATTCGCGCGGCTTCTGTACGCTCTTCAACGAGTGGCAGAGCACGGCCGAGGCCGACAGCGTGCGCCGTTCCTATCCCGAGTCGGTCGTATTCCCCTATCCCAGGCGCCCGTGCCGCATCGAGATCTTCGGCCGCAATGCCGGGGGGCACTTCGAAAAGCGGTTCAGCCAGAATATCGACCCCGCATCCTGCTTCGTCGCGCAGTTCACGCCCCGCTACGAGACTTTCGAGGTGGCATATAACGGCAACCCCGCACATCGTGTCGACATCGTGCTGCTGCCCGAGGGGTATGGCGCCGGGGAGCGGGCGAAATTCGAATCGGCCTGCCGTGAATTCGCACGCGAATTTTTCAGTTATTCGCCTTTCAGGGAATACGCTTCGCGGTTCAATATCCGCGCCGTGTGGGCGCCGTCCGCCGATTCGGGCGTGACGATCCCCGGCGAGCGCGTGTGGCGCAACACGGCCTGCGGGGCCTCTTTCTATACGTTCGGCTCGGAGCGCTACCAGATGGTCGACGACTTCCAGCGCCTGCGCGACATCGCGGCGCATGTCCCTTACGACTATATCTATGTGTTGTCCAACACCCAGAAATACGGGGGCGGCGGTATCTTCAACTTCTATGGCATCAGCGCCGCACACCACCCTACGCGCACCGGGAAGATTTACGTCCACGAATTCGGGCACCTGCTGCTGGGGCTGGGCGACGAGTATGTCGGCACGACCTCCTACGACGACATGTATGCCCGGGACATCGAGCCGTGGGAGGCGAACCTGACAACGCTCGTCGGCTTCAAGGACAAGTTCTGGAAAGCGATGGTGCCGGCCGGGACGCCCGTTCCGACGCCCGACACCCCCGAGTACGAGGGGGTCGTAGGGGTTTTCGAGGGCGGCGGCTATGCTGCGAAGGGGGTCTATCGCCCGTGGCGGAACTGCCTGATGAACAACCTGCACCGGACGGACGAGTTTTGTCCCGTTTGTACGAAAGCCATCTGCGATTACATCGAGTTTTTGTGTAGGTGAGCTTTGCAATATGTTGTAATACAAGAGGGACGCATATGCGTCCCTCTTTCCGTGTGCAGCAGGCCCGTTACCCCTGCCGGCACAGCTCTGCCGTCGTTCCGGTTGCGCGGTGCCGTGCTGCCTGTCGCAGTGCCGTGCGGCGATCTCTCAGTATACCTCTTCGGGCAGGGTTTCGCCGACGGGTTCGCCTGCCAGGTCGTCCTTCCACTTGATCGAGGCGTGGGTGCCGTCGCAATAGGGTTTGTTGGCCGACTGCCCGCAGCGGCATGCCACGACGCGGTTCCGGATCTCGTAGGTCTGCCCGCCCTCGCGCCGCATGGGTATCCCGCCCCGTATCCACAGCCCTCCGCTGGCGCCGATCGTGATGTCCTCGATCAGCCCCAGGCTCGGTTCGAAACGGAACTCGAAGGGTTTCATCGTCTCCTTGTCCCACGCCATCAGACGGCCGCTGGGGCACATCGAGGCCTCGCGGATGGCCAGCTTGCGGGCTTCGGGATCGTCGGATGTCTCGGTCAGTGTCCACGCATCGCCGTGCGGGTGGCAGAAACGTGCGAAGACGCAGTATTTCTCGTTGTCCGTCATCTGGAGCGTGCCCCCGTCGATCACCTCGGCCCCGTCGAGCAGGGCGTCCGGACGTGCCGTGAGGCGGGGATCCCAGTCAGCCTTCTCGTGCGAACCGTCGCAATAGGGCTTGCGGTGCGATGCGCCGCAGCGGCAGATCGCCGTGGGTTCCGCCTCGGTCGAAAAAAGCCTGCCCTGCTGGAAATACCAGCTTTCGTTGGACTCGTTGGGCATGATGAACTGTTCGGCCAGCGGCGGCCTTCCGTAGACCAGGTAAGGGCCCTCTTCGGTCACCGTGATGCTGAAACGCTCCCCGGCGGGCGAACTTCCCGTTTCAATTTTCAATTTGGACATACTATTTGCATTTATAATTCGTTAGGGAGTAGGCGGCAATAATTATTCCCAAATGAATAATTTGGGATGTCCTTGTAGGATTTATCCCGCTTTTTGGTATCTTTGCAAAGATTTTTTTAACTGAATTTCGGTAAATTTGAGTAATATGAGAGGATTCGTAAGGCTGATGGCTGTGGTCGTGACTGCGGCGGTTTTCGTCGTGGCATGCAGCAAGGATAAGGATTCGGGCAAGATCACGCTCGATTCCCCGGCGGTGTTCTTTGCGCAGGCCGGAGGGTCGGCTACGGTCGGTTTCACGGCACAGAACATCAAGACACTGTCCGCGACGAGCAAACCCACCGGTTGGGACGAGGCGGTCGTTGACCTGGCAGGCGCGACGATCTCCGTCAAGGCTCCTTCGGCCGAGGACATCGAGAGCGGGGATGCCGTCAAGACCGGCTCGTTCTCCTTTACGGGTTATACCCCCGGCGGGACGCTCGTTTCGGCGACGCTCTTCGCCGGTATCGTGACGACGAAGGACATCAGCGCCGAGGTGGCCAACAGTTACATCGTCACGGAACCCGAAACGAACTACCTGATCGACGCCACGCGCAAGGGCGACGGTTCCCAGCTGGCTACTTCTTATGTGAACGTCGTATGGCAGACCGCATCGGGATTCGTGCAGTATGCCGACTTCGAGGACGGCAAGGCGTCGTTCTACATCGGTGCCGACAGCGACGACGCCACCAAGATCAAGCAGGGCAACGCCGTGATCGGGGCTTATGATGCTGACGGCGAACTTATCTGGAGCTGGCATATCTGGGCGACTGATTACGACCCCGATGCGGAGGGCGGTACGGTCGATTTCAACGGCTATACGCTGATGAACCGCAACCTCGGAGCCCTGGCGAACGACAATTCGACGACGGACAAGATACTCGCTTCCTACGGGTTATATTACCAGTGGGGCCGCAAAGACCCGTTCATCGGGCCGAATACCTACCAGGGCTCTGAGGGCTCCGGTGCCTCGATGTACAGCGGCAGCGGCAGTCGCGTCTACCTGAAAATGTCCGAGTCGAGCGCCGAGACCGGAACGATGGAATATGCCATCCGGAACCCGCTCGTCTTTATTACGGGTGTGGCAGACACGGACAACGACTGGCTTTGGAGCGGCCGTTCCGACCAGTTGTGGTCGGCGGACGACAATGTGGCCGACAAGAGCGTTAACGACCCCTGCCCCTACGGCTGGCGCGTGGCTCCCTCGGGCGCGTTCGACAACCTGGCGATCGTCGGAACCCCGGCCGTGGGCGACGAGGCGAAATACGGCTGGACGCTGACCGACGGAAACGCCGAATCGTTTTTCATCGGTGCCGGACGCCGCCGCTACGACAACGGCAAGATCCTGAATATCTACAATCCGCTGCCCAAGGTGCGTTCCGACGCCATGGAGGCGCAACCCTGGGAAGGCCTTTACTGGACGACCGCCGTGTCCCGCACGCAGGCTGCGGCACTCCATTTCTGGTTCGAGAAACTCGACACCTCGGCCGGCATCGAAAATTCGGTGCCCTATGCCCGCGCCAACGGCCTTCAGGTGCGTTGTGTGAAGCAGCAGGGCAGGTAGGTACATCCGATACGACAGGGCGGGCCGGCAACATGCCGGCCCGCCCTGCTTTGGTATAACACTTGCTGTGTGGGCGTGTAAATCCACTGGCAATGAAAATCAAGACAGGCAAAGGTACGATTACGCTCGGGGTGCTGCTGGCGATATGGTCGGTGTCGGCAATCGCCTCTCTGCCGGGGCTGGCGATCTCGCCGATCCTCGGCGACCTGAATAAAATCTTCCCGAAGGCCACCGACCTTGAAATACAGATGCTCACGTCGCTGCCCTCGCTGCTGATCATCCCCTTCGTCCTGCTTGCCGGCAAGCTCTCCGTCGGCAAGGACAAGCTCAAGATCCTTGCCGTCGGGCTGTCGATCTTCTTCCTGAGCGGCGTGGCATGCCTCTTCGCCCGGAGCATGATGTGGCTCATCGTCATCAGCTGCATCCTCGGCATCGGCGCCGGCATGGTGATCCCCTTCTCCACGGGGCTCGTGGTCGACTACTTTACGGGCGATTACCGTGTCCGGCAGCTGGGGTACAGCTCGTCGATCAACAACCTGACGCTCGTGCTGGCGACCGTCGTGACGGGCTACCTGGCCAATGTGGACTGGCATCTGCCCTTTCTGGTCTATACCCTGCCGGGTATTTCGCTCGCGCTGTCGTTCCTGCTCAAGCGGCAGCGCTCCGTCCCCGAACCGGAACAGAGCATCCAATTGCGCCACAAGATGATCGACCGCCGTAAGCTCGCCGGGCTGATGGCGTTCTATTTCTTCGTCACCTACGCCGTGCTGGTCGTGACGTTCTATGCCTCGTTCCTGATCGACGACTACAAGATCGACAGCTCGTTTTCCGGGGTGCTGATCTCGCTGTTTTTCCTTGCGATCATGCTGCCGGGGCTGTTCATCGCCAACATCATCCGCTCTTTGAAGCGGAACGTCAACCTCGTGGCGCTCGTGCTGGTCTGTGTGGGGCTGCTGTGTGTCGGGGTTTTCCACGGCAAGGCGATGCTGGCCTTCGGGGCGCTTTGCACCGGGCTGGGATACGGGATCATGCAGCCTGTCATTTACGACAAGGCGGCGACCATCGCCCCGCCGCGTTCCGCTACGCTGGCCCTTTCGTTCGTCATGTCGGTGAATTACCTGGCCGTGATGGTCTGCCCTTTTATCGTAGACCTCTTCCGTCACGTTTTCGGGACGCACAGCGACCGCTTCCCCTTCTTTTTCAATGCCGTGCTGGTGCTGGCCGTGGCTGTCGTCACACTCCTGCGCCGGGATAGCTTTACGCTCGGACTCGACGGATCCTATTACCGGAATTGATTGTAAAAACTGTTCGAAAGTGTTGTGAATGACGTAAAAAGGTTTAAATTTGTGCTGAAAAGTCACACCCTATTACGATTATCGCGAGATGAAAACAACACTTCTGACGGCTTTGGCCGCCGCTGCCCTTGCGGCAGGCTGCTCAAAGTCTGACACAGGTACGCCTTGTGTGAAAATCGCGCCGACGATCCAGACCCGTGTTACGGGATTGCATTTCGATACCGGCGACCGCATCGGGCTGAGCATTGCCAAAGGTTCGGAAACCTACGTGCAGAATGTCCTGATGACCTACGACGGTACGGCCTTTACAGCCGCGGATTTGCTGTGGTATAACGATTCGAATGAAAAATCGACGCTCACGGCCTACCATCCTTACTCCGAACAGGGAATGCCCGCGGAGTTTTCCGTTGCTACAGACCAGACGTCGGGAGGTGCATCGTCCGACCTGCTGGTCGCGGTGAAAAAAGAGGTTACCCCATCTTCGGCACCTGTCGGGATGCTCTTTTACCATGTGATGTCGCAGCTGACGATCGTCCTTACCAACAATTCCGACGCCCCGGTTACGGGGGTTACGGTCGGCGGACTCGTCCCGACGGCCGTGGTCGATTTCACGGTGCCCTCCGCCGCGGCCAAGAGCGGGGCTGCTGCTGCCGACGTCGAGGCGTTCGAAGTGACGGCCGATGCCGCCTACCGTGCCATCCTTGTGCCGCAGCAGGCCACCCTGACGGTTACGGTAGCGACCGGTGACGGAAAGAGCCGCAGCAAAACCCTCTCTTCGGCACAGCTCGAAAGCGGGAAACGCTACGACATGTCGGTCGTTGTGACCAATATCGACATCGACGTGGAACTGAGCGGCGAAGTCGTCGACTGGGGCGACGGCGGTTCGCTCGATGGTAGCGGCGAAGGGGGCGGCGGTGATGGCGGCGGGGGTGAGGGCGGCGGCGAGGGGGGTGACCCCGGGACGCTTTCCTACGGGGGGGTGGACTACCCCACCGCGACGATCGGCGGACGGGTCTGGATGACCCGGAACCTGCGTTACCTGCCTGACGGTGCCCAGATCGGAACCGGTATCTGGTACCCTTGCCGCGGTACGGCGGGATCGAACGACGCCGAATATGTCGCGGAACGGGGGTTGCTTTACAGCTTCACAACGGCCCTGGGCGGTGCGACGGCTGCATCCGGCACCCCGGTGCAGGGGATTTGTCCGCCGGGCTGGCATGTCCCCACGGGCGCCGAGATCGAACAGATGCTCGCCAGCCCCGAATACGATGCCTCCCTGCTCCGTAGCGCCGGGATGTGGAATTCGGAGACGGGGCGTTATCTTACTGAAACCAAAGGCTATTTGATGAGCTGTACCCCGCAAGACGGCGGTTCGGGCTATCAGGCATTGAGTTATTCGTCTGGCGGTATCGTAGCCGGGCTTGCTCCGTTTCCGGCCGGAAACGGTGTCTCGCTGCGCTGCGTGAAGGATATATAGCCGTAGCCGAGGATGCGGCAACGGAACGATCCCCGGTCTCGGATGAGCCGGGGATCGTCTTTTTACTGCGGGTTTTACCCTCCTGAGGCAGGCCGCCGTGCGGTTTTCCTCGGGGCTGCGGTGAGCACAGGCCATTGCGTGATGACCTTTTGGTGGCGCAGCGAATGCGTGTCCCACCCCGCAGGAGCCCAGTGCCCGCGTCGTGTCAGTTGTCGCGGTTCAGGAAGAAAATCGGGATGTTGGCCAGGAACACGTCCTTTCCCCGGAGCCGGTCGCGTTTGGCGAGCAGTTCGCTCAGCTGGATGTCGCCGATGACGTAGTTGCTGTCTTCGCTGGTGTACTGTTCGTGCACCTTCGTAAAATTCAGGATGCCGTGCACGTCGGTCTCCTTGTACCGCACGTAGACCTTCAGCGTGATGTCCGTCGTGTAGTCGGGCTTCTGCATGTAGTTCTGCTTCTTGTACTCGTAGCGGTAGTTGTTCAGGCGGGCCATGATGTCGCTCAGGATCGACGATGCCGTGGGCAGGCTCCCGGCGCCCTTGCCGAACATGAACTGCCGGTCGTAGCACTCGCCGCGGATCACTACGCCGTTGTACTCGTCGTCGACGCTGTAAATATACTTCGAGGGCGTCACGAATTCCGGCATGACGAACATCGTGAAGTGTTCGTCGCTCACCTTGACGACCTGCGCCACGAGTTTGATTTTGACGTTCTTCTCGCGGGCATACCGGATGTCCGAATCGTGGATGGTCGAGATACCGTAGGTGAAAATCTTTTCCGGGGCGACGTAGGTGCCCAGCGCATGTACGGTGATGATCACCAGCTTGAAGAGCGAATCGTAGCCTTCGATGTCGAACGACGGGTCGCTTTCGGCGAAGCCGAGCGCCTGCGCCTGCGCCAGGGCGCTGTCGTAACTCTCGGCGTGGTCGAAGACGCGCGAGAGGATGTAGTTCGACGAGCCGTTCAGGATGCCCTTCACCTCTAACAGCAGGTCGTTGTCGTAATACTCCTCGAGGTTGCGGATGACGGGGATCGAACCGCACGACGAGGCATCGTACAGCAGCGCCACGTTGTGCGTCTTCTGGATCTCGATCAGTTCCGGAAGGTGGTGCGCCAGCATGGTCTTGTTGCCCGAGACGACCGGGATGCCGCGCAGCAGGGCCCGCTTGACGATGCTGTATGCAGCATCGGCCTGGTCGATCACCTCCACGATCAGGTTGATGTCCCTGTTGTCGAGTATCTCGTCGGCCGACGTCGTGAAGAGGGATTTGTCGACTTCGACCTTACGCGGCTTTTCCGGGTCGCGGACGCAGATCTTCACGATCTCCGCGTGGGCGTTCTTCGATTTCTGCACTACCTGGTAGATTCCCTGTCCGACGACGCCGAACCCGAACAGGCCGATTTTGATTTTGCTCATATGCTGCTTGTTTATTGATTGTTCATGAACGGATAGAGGATGTCGTTCAACTGCCCGTGCTCGACGAGGAACCCGTCGTGCCCGAACGGCGAATCTATTTCGTGGTACGTGCTTCCGGCGATCATGCCGTGCAGTTCGCGCATCTCTGCCGGGGTGAAAATGATGTCGGTCGTGATGCCGACCACTGCCGTGCGGGCTTCGATGCGTGCGAGGGCGGCTGCTACCCCGCCGCGCCCGCGCCCCGTGTCGTGGGTGTCGAAGGCGTTGAGTATGGCATAGTACGAGTAGGCGTTGTAGCGCCGGCAGAGTTTCTCGCCCTGATATTGCTGGTAGGTCGATGCGCGGTGTACTGCGGGGAGTTCCTCCCTGTCCTGCTGCGTGAGGTTGTATCCCAGCGAACCCCGGTACGTGAGCAGCCCCAGGGCGCGTGCGGCAGCCAGTCCGGCCATCCCGGCGTCGTCTCGCGGCTCGCCGAACGTCGTGTCGGCCTCGATGGCCATGCGCTGGGTCTGGTCGATGGCAATCGTCCAGGGCGAGGCCTTGGCCGCCGTGGCGATCAGGATCAGTTTGCCGATGCGCTCCGGCTCCAAGACCGCCCATTCGATGGCCTGGAATCCCCCGACCGAACTTCCTACGAGCGTGTCGATGCGGCCGATGCCGAGCGCGCCGCACGGGAGGTGCTGTTCTATGACGGCATCCCCGCCTGTTCCAGCGCCGGCGCAACCCTGTGTGCTGCCACCCAGCTGATGGGCACCGGCAAGTGTAACCGCCCTCTGTGCATTTTTGCCGGACGCCGCACCTACGAATGATTCAAATAGACCAGGCCGCACGGCTGCCGCCATTAAAGAATGGCGCAGGCTGTGCGGCCTGTTTTGTTCTATGTACGTTGTGAGAGGCTTTGTTGAAAGAGTGGGTACTGATAAACCAAAAGAGCGCTGAACCTTAACGATTCAGCGCTCTTTTGGTTGGTGCGGAAGATGGGACTTGAACCCACACGTCATAGACACACGCACCTCAAAC
>OGJK01003329.1_pt1 | contig 11164 bp, 8 predicted proteins | sample 1571961 | NCBI WGS metagenome assembly OGJK01 (sample SAMEA2582120, study PRJEB24529) | metagenome | biome: Human gut stool | place: China | collected 2011 | reverse complement strand
CACAGTATTTTTCCGGCAGAAGTTTTCTTGCACCGATTTCTACTTCTCAGGTTGGCATTTTCAACGTGACATTTGAACCCGGATGCAGAAATAACTGGCACATCCATCATGCAAAAAGTGGAGGTGGACAGATCCTGGTATGTGTTGCCGGAAGAGGATATTATCAGGAAGAAGGCAAAGAAGCTGTAGAAATGAAGCCAGGTGACTGCATCAATATTCCTACAGGGGTAAAGCACTGGCATGGCGCAGCACCGGATGAATGGTTTTCCCATCTGGCAATTGAGGTGCCGGGAGTGGATTGTTCCAATGAGTGGTGTGAGGCGGTATCGGAGAAAGAGTACGCTGGATTAAGATAAGGAGAGCACTATGGAATACGGTAAACTCGGAAATACAGATATAGAAGTGTCAAAATTATGTGTGGGCTGCATGAGTTTTGGGAAAGCTGGAACCATGCATGACTGGACGTTGGATGAAGCTGAAAGTGAGAATGTTATCAAGCATGCACTTGATTTGGGATATAACTTTTTTGATACAGCAAATGGATATTCAGCAGGAACAAGTGAGGAATATTTAGGTAAAGCATTGAAGAAAAATGTAGCGAGAAATCAGGTTGTGATTGCATCCAAGGTATATTTTAATGAAGGTCGTTTATCAAGACAGGCAATCATGAGGGAAATAGATGGAACTCTGTCACGTCTTGGAACCGACTATCTTGATTTATATATCATCCATAGATTTGACTATGATACACCAATTGAAGAAACTATGGAGGCACTGCACGATCTGGTAAAAGCAGGAAAGGTCAGGGCACTTGGTGCATCTGCCATGTATGGATATCAGTTTTATAATATGCAGTTAGCTGCAAGAGACAATGGATGGACACCATTTTCTGCGATGGAGAATCATTATAATTTGCTTTACAGAGAGGATGAGAGAGAATTGCTACCAATTTGTAAGCAAATGAAAGTTTCGTTAATGCCGTATAGCCCTCTTGCAGCCGGACATCTGGCAAGACCACAGTGGAAATCAGAGTCTCTTCGTGGAACCACGGATAGGATTGCCATGGGAAAATATGATAAGACTGAAGCGGAAGACATGCAGATAGTTAAACGTGTAGCGGAGCTTGCCGAAAAGTATAACTGCAAAATGTCCCAGATAGCCATTGCATGGCAGTGGGCAAAGGGAATTCTATCGCCTATTATTGGGGCAACCAAAACGCAGTATCTGGATGATTCAGCCGGAGCATTTGACATTAAATTAACTGCCGAAGACCTTGCATATCTTGAAGAGCCATATGTTCCACATGAGATAGTTGGTGCAATTGATAAAAATCCGGCGCAAGGTGTTATTTTGCTTGATGAAAAGAAATAATAAAGAACGAGGTGTAGCCATAAGAAAACCGAGTGATCATTGTTACGAAGCTGAATCGTAATGGTGGCCAACTGAGTGAACTCGATGGAACGGAATGGTTATATCCTCCGGGTGCTCCGAGCACCTAAGACTCTATTGTAGGTTCGATTCCTATAGGAGACGCTCATTTTTAGCGGTAATGAAGACAAAATCATTGCCACTTTTTTTGATTTTGATGGCAAATTTGTCAGCGAAAAGTGATTGAAAAATGGATTTTGTCAGCGAAAATGAAATCTTGTCTTTGCCGTGATCTCACACCTGCGCGCTTCATTTCCGGCAGTTCTTCTGCTCTCCGTGCGACTGATGACAGGTCACATCAAAGAAACTTTCATCTTATTATTTACAATGGCCGGCGCCTGCCTCATCGTCTTCCTGGTTCCCGGACTTTTCGTCCTTTTTCCCGGAATCCTCTGCGGCATCGCCAGCCATCTGATTGAGCCTGGTTTAAAAAAGGCTCTTGCTATTGATTAATCCAGTTCTTTATAGTCAAAACTGCGGAATTCTGCTGTCTGATCGTATCCGGAGTAGTCCACGCATGCCATGCCGACAAATGCTCCGGTGAAGAATCCACCGTATGACTGGAGTACGTAATCATCGGACAATACAGCGGCATCCAGTGTGCCCGGAATCTCTGTATAGTTCTTTCCGTCAAAGGAATACTCGTAGCTGTAAGACTGCTTTCTTACTTTTGTGCGAAGCCATACAAATTCAACATCATCCGGTACCGGAATCGCATCGTCGCGAAGGAACGAACGATATCCGCCACGATTGCACTCTGCCACTTCGATCACGCGGCCATTTTTCTCATTCCACGTAACGAAAGCGAATGACCAGTGCTTATCGTTGTAAAAATTTGTCAATCCAGCCATCTGCTGATAGTTGAACGGATCAAATTTCACTTTCACTTCGGCATCAAAGTTAAATGCCTGCCAGCGTTTTGCCACCAACGAAAGCTCATGCTTATTGCAGAGGGATCCTTTTCCGACCAATGTCAGCCTGCCATCCCCTGTCGTACCCATTTCCTCGGTAAATGGTACGCGGAGGGTATTCCACTCATCATGAAGTTTTGGTGTGTCAAATTCATCATGCATCGAATGATCTGCCGGTGCTTCTGTCAAGATTGCATCTTTCGGCGCATCCACAAGCACTTTTCCGCCATGTCCGCCCTCGATACGAGGCCAGCCTTCTTCATCCCAGTATACTTTCTGAATTGCCGTCTCACGGCCAAGCGGACACCAGCCGCGTGGGTCGATCGAACTTTCATTTTCGTGGTGCCACGGTCTTCCACACAAACTTGCATAATACCACTCACCGCCGGGAGTCTCTACGAGAGCACCATGTCCCTGCTTCTGGATCTCAAGTTCCGGCGTATCAAAGTTTGTAATAAACGGATCGCCAGGCTCTGTCTCAAAACTCAACGCATCTAACGTCTTTGAACGAGCTACTACTTCCTGATGTGTCCAAACGGTTCCACCCTGTGCAGCAAACAGATAATAATATCCGTTGATCTTATACAAATGTGGTCCCTCAACTAGTTTAACGTCCGTTCCGGCGTAGATCGTACGTGCTGTTTCCGGTTTTAATTTCATTGTCTCTGTGTCAAATTCTGTCACTGTAATACCGTCAAAAGCATGGTGGTATTCGCGATGATCCCATGTCTGCTGAACAAGGTATTTGCGTCCGTCATCATCATGGAACAACGATGCGTCAAATCCCACACCATTGACACGGATCGGATCCGACCATGGTCCGCGGATATCTTCTGCCGTCGTCAGATAATTGATCATATCTTTGAACGGTCCTTCGGTTACTTTTACATCCGTATAAATCAGCCAGAATTTTCCATCTGCATAGGAAAGATCCGGCGCCCAGATACCTCCCGATGACGGATTTCCTTTCATATCAAGCAATGTCGTCGTGGACAATGCGGAAGGAAGAAGATTCCAATGTACTAAATCTTTTGACTCGTGCAGACGAACTCCCGGAAACCACTCAAACGTAGAGTTCGCAATGTAATATGTATCATCCACACGGATAATGGATGGATCTGCATTAAATCCCGGCAAAACCGGATTTTTAATCTGCAACATAACTGTATGCCTCCTTATTGTTAATCTATCTCTATCATACAGAAAAATGGGGGATTTGCAATGGGAAAAAGAAGAAAAAGAAGAATTTATACATGTTCTGATAAAATTTTATGTGGTCTTGGAAGAATGTATGCCGGTGGAGGAGAACTTACGGAAAATATTGATGATGTTGGAGGAAAAAAGTCACTTTTGAGAAGGCTTGTGGAATGGGCCTTCCCGAACTTTAAAATTAATAAGAAAGAATATACTGTTGATTCATACCGATATGTCCGGTATCAAGACGTCACAGAACCGGAAAAGATTCTGCAACCGGATGATTTCGATTAATCTTCTCAAACTCCCTTCCTCCCAGGGTATTGTGGGGGAGAAGTCTTTTGTTGCTTCCCGCTGATGCATTTTTCCGGTATTGTCCGGGGGTACAGCCGTTATGCTGACGGAACTGTCTGCAGAAATGCTCTACATTATTATAACCACATTGCTCGGAAATGTCGCGGATGGAGTATTCGCTGTACTCTAATAAATCCTGTGCACGGCGCAGACGTCCTTCGATGACATTGTCCATGCAGGAGGAGCCAAATTGGCGGTGATAGAGAGCCTGAAGATGACTGGGACTTAAGTGAAGCTTCGCAGCCATCATGTTTATATTCCATGGAAGCTGAGGATTATTGTAGATCATCTTATGCAATGCAACCAGCTCATGATCGTGAATACCCGGGGACTCATTCTGGATTCCTTCTCTTAATTTGGAGAACAGAACCCGCAGCAGGTGAGTAATGTTTGCTTCGCTTTCAGAGGAGAAAAAGGCGGACTCCCAGGTTAGTAATTTAAAAAGCTGATGACAGTATTCCGGATCTGTTACGGGAAATGGGGTGTTTGTTAACGGAAACAGCTTCACGAAGGAGTGATCGGAACGAAAACGAATCCAGTCATTCCGGTATTCTTCACCGGCAGCACGGTAATAAATCCTGCTTCCTGGTGTATACAGAATAGCAGAATTGGCGGCTGTCCGCATTAGTCTTCCGTCTATGAGCAGCTCCGAGGGAGAGTCGAAAAGAAGTAGAAGATAGCCTGTAAAGCCATTCGGAACATCATATATAAAATCTGAGGGGTGAACGGCACTGTAGCCGACAAATTCAATTTCAGTCATCTGGAATCTCCGTTCTGATACATCAGAGGATATATCAATTTTCTTATAGTATAAATCATTGGAAACTTTAGATCAATGCGATAGTATCAGATTAATATGGCAATCGTCATCAGAGAGCTGCGGATCGTGCAGCGGTCAGACATCTGATGCGTGACTGCATAGGAACATGATTTAGAAGAAGGAGATACATGCATGGTAAATTTGGGTGGAGCAACAGAGAATGACAGAAAAAAGATCGTGATTAGAAAGGATTCAAAGGCCTTTTTTCACAATAATGTAGATTATTGTGTGGGAACCGGAAGAATGGGGCTTGCATTGACAGAAGAATATCAGGAGGAGCTGCACCTGGTTCAAAAGGAAATCGGATTTAAGCATATCCGGGGACATGGATTATTCTGTGATGATATGGCGATCTTTCAGACCTATGAGGAGGATGGTAAGGTAAGGGTCGAGTACAACTATACTTATCTGGATAGAGTAATGGATGCCTATAAGAAGGTGGGGCTGAGACCTTTTCTTGAACTGGGTTTTATGCCTAAAAAGTTGGCAAGTGGAAGCCAGACTATCTTTTACTGGCAGGGAAATACCACTCCTCCAAAAGATTATGATATGTGGTGTAATATGGTGCATTCATTGCTGCGGCATCTGATGGAACGCTATGGAGAAGAGGAAGTTATTCAATGGCCCATTGAAGTATGGAACGAGCCCAATCTTTGCGGCTTCTGGGAAAATGCGGATATGCAGGAATATTTTAAGCTGTTCCATAGAACCTTTGATGCCATAAAGGAAGTGAATCCGGGATTCCGTGTAGGAGGCCCTGCTGTTTGTGGAGGAACGGATGAGAAATGGATTCAGGCATTTATGGAATATTGCCATGAGAATCACATACCTGTGGATTTCGTAACCAGACATCATTACACCATTGATCCGCCGGAATGTATTGGACATTATGCATATTCTGAACTGATGAAGGCAGAGGACGGCTTTGCCAATTTAAAAACAACCAGAGATATTATTGACAGTTTCCCGGAATATAAGGGTCTGCAGATTCATATCACGGAGTTCAACAGCTCCTATACTCCTCAGGGCGTCATTCATGATACAAACCTGAATGCGGCCCTTATAGCACAGCAGCTTTCCAGATTGGGAGATGTGAATGAATCCTATTCCTACTGGACATTTGGTGATGTGTTTGAAGAGCTGGGAGTTCCTTTTACACCATTCCACGGCGGCTTTGGACTGGTTGCCAATGGCTGTATTACCAAGCCGACCTTCTGGACATTTGCTTTTTACAAAAAGCTTGAGGAAAGTGAAGCCAATTGTGTATATAAGGATGACAATATTGTCGTTTTGAAACGTGCAAACGGTGATTATCTAGGTGTAGCCTGGAATATTGCCCGTAAAAGTACAGAACAGGGTAAAGAAAAAATGCTGTTGGAGTTTACATTTCCGGCTGAACAGGAGGAGTACTGCTTCCTGACTAAGACGGTAGATGAGGAAACATGTAATCCCTTGAAGGTATGGCATGATATGGGAGAACCTGCCAATCTGAGTGAGGAACAGACGAAGCTGATTCGGGAATCATCCAGACCTTTTGTAAAAACAGAGCGTAAAAAGCAGGAGGACGGAAATATCTGCGTAGAGCTTCCTGTAAACGAAAACGGTGTGGTTTATTTCGAACTGAATGCCGGAAAGGTGAATCCGGATCGAGGATATGACTATGATCGTGTGGTCAGCTTGAAGGCTTAAACTAGTAATTTGCTTTATGAAACAATGTACATGTATTAGGCTTGCAAAGGAGGATATCAAAGTGAAAAAACAAGCGTTTAACCCATATTTACCGTCCTGGGAGTATATTCCGGACGGAGAACCTTATGTTTTTGGCGATCGCGTATATGTTTACGGATCCCATGATTACTTTAACGGATATGTTTTCTGCATGGGAGACTATGTGTGCTGGTCAGCTCCGGTCGATGACCTGGGCAACTGGAGATATGAGGGTGTGATTTATCCGAAGACAGCCGATCCGCTGAACCCGGAAGGCAAAATGTGTCTGTATGCCCCGGATGTTACGGTGGGACCGGACGGAAGGTACTATCTTTATTACGTGTTGGACAAGGTTTCGGTAGTTTCAGTTGCTGTATGTGATACTCCGGCAGGAAAGTATGAATTTTATGGCTATGTTCATTATGAAGATGGCACACGTCTGGGCGAAAAGGAAGGTGATGAGCCCCAGTTTGACCCGGGGGTTCTGACGGAAGGAGATGTGACATATCTTTATACCGGATTTTGCGGAAAAGGTGATAAATCCCGTACCGGAGCTATGGCTACGGTGTTGGGAGCAGATATGCTGACGATCAGGGAAGCTCCGGTGTTTGTGGCCCCCGGCTGTGAATATGGTGCCGGTACCGGATTTGAGGGACATGAGTTTTTTGAGGCACCTTCCATCCGTAAAGTAGGTGACACCTATTATTTTGTCTATTCATCCATATTAATGCACGAATTATGTTATGCCACCAGCAAGAATCCTACTAGGGACTTTGTCTATGGCGGAGTTATTGTCAGCAATTGTGATCTGCACATCGATACCTACAAGCCGGCAGATATGCCAACAGCTTACGGTGCCAATAATCACGGAAGTATTGTGCAGATCGGAGAGGACTGGTACATTTTTTATCACAGGCATACCAATAATACCTACTACAGCAGACAGGGATGTGCTGAAAAGCTGCAGATTATGCCGGACGGCAGTATTCCACAGGTAGAAATTACCTCCTGCGGTTTAAATGGAGGTCCGCTTGAGGGTAAAGGCGAATACCCCGCTTATCTTGCATGTAATCTGTTTACCGATACCCCATCAGTTTATGTGGGCGAAGGGAATTTTCCACGAGTAATGCAGGACGGCAGGGATGGAGACGAAGAAGTTGGATATATTGCCAATATTACAGATTCAACTACCATCGGCTTCAAATATTTTGACTGCCATGATATTCGTGAAATCAGTATTTGGATCCGGGGCTATGCAGATGGCACTTTTGAAGTAAAGACAGCATGGGATGGAGAGGTACTGGCGACATTAGAGGTTCAATATACCAATGTCTGGGAAAAGTATACCGCACCGGTTACGATTCCGGATGGAATACAGGCGCTTTACCTGACCTATCGCGGTAACGGAAATGCTGCATTAAGATCATTTGAGTTATCATAATCTATGTTATTGCATATACAGGCAGTGATCAAAACTCTAGGAATGTAAAAAAGGAGACTACAATGAGCAAGTTAAAGATTAAAACAAAGGAAAGACGATTTGAGACAGCCAGGGATTTATACGGAATCTTTTTTGAAGACATTAACCGTGCCGGAGACGGAGGACTTTATCCGGAAATGCTTCGAAACAGAAGCTTCGAAGATTCCGTTTTACCGGAGGGTTATATACAGCAGGAGGATGGCATCCATGTAAAAACCGTATCCGGATGGCTGGATGAGTTTTGCAACGGAGAAGGCCTATGCCGCTGGGTAAAGGACAACAATATTCCGGAGACAGAAATACCGGCATGGTATACACACAATGCAAAGATGGAACTGGAACTGACGGATACCCTGAATGAACATCGGGACGCAGCTCTGCGTATGCAGTTTGAAAAGGACGGATCTCTGACTAATACCGGTTACTGCGGTATATCCGTAAAGGCTGGAGAAAGTTACTCTTTGTATTTATTTGCAAAAGCAAAGGAAGAAATAGGACTGGACGTAGCGATCGAATACCAGGGAAAAGTACTGGCTGGAAACAGTCTGGTGGTTTCCGGTCAGGAGTATACAAGATATGACATGAAGCTGACAGCAGCTGAGGATTGTCACGAGGCACAGCTTACTATTTCCTGCAAAGAAGGCGGAGAGGTTCTGCTGGGATTTATTTCACTAATGCCTGACAATACCTACATGGGGCATGGACTCAGAACAGATCTTGTAGAAAAGCTTAAGGGAATGAGTCCAAAGTTTATGCGTTTTCCCGGAGGCTGTATTGTGGAAGGAACGACACCGTCCACAGCGATGAGATTTCGGGATACGGTAGGTCCGGCATGGGAAAGACCCAGTAAGCTGTTTGTATGGCATTACAGAAGTACATTAGGACTTGGCTTTCATGAATATCTGCAGCTTTGCGAGGATCTGGGGATGGAGCCCCTGTATGTATGTAACTGCGGAATGACCTGTCAGGGAAGAAAGAGTGTCCTTCTGGAAGGAGAGGCTCTTGATGAAATGGTACAGGATACACTGGATGCCATTGAATATGCTATCGGCTCTAAGGAAAGCAAATGGGGAAGGCTTCGTGCTTCTATGGGGCATCCGGAACCATTTAAAATGACCTATCTGGAAATTGGTAATGAAAACTGGGGTCCGGATTATGAAAAGCGATACAACATGATTTATAAGAAGGTAAAGGAACTGTATCCCCAGATTAAAACCATAGCCAATGAGCATGTAGAGAAAAATGGTTGTCCTGCCGAGTGCGTGGATGAACATTTTTACAATACAACAGAGTTCTTTGCAGAACGTGTAAATTATTATGATGACTACGATCGTAAGGGACCAAAAATCTTTGTAGGAGAGGTGGCTGTAAACGAAGGCAACTATATGGGACAGTTGTATGCGGCTTTGGGAGAAGCGGCTTTCCTTATGGGTATTGAGAAAAATCAGGATATCGTAACATTGGCCTCTTATGCTCCATTATTTGAAAATGTAAATTACAGAGCGTGGTATCCTAATCTGATTCGTTTCAATAATCATCAGAGCCTTGGAATTCCTACTTATTATGTCTGGAAAATGTTCGGTCAAAATCGCGGAGAATATGTGGTGCGATCCGAAGATGAGGGAGGACGTGTTTATCGTCCGAGAACCGGAATGGCATCTTTAAAATCCAATAAGGAACTTCGCTTCAGAAATCCCATTTGGAATGGAGAAGAAGCAAAGATTACTCATGAATTAATGGGACATGTGCAGGATACAGAGGATGGCCGCCTGCTTCAGCTTCCGGATGAGGAGCAGAAAAAGGAATTTCACAGTATTCTGGAATGGGCTGATGAGACCAAGAGCTTTGTGGTATTTGGAGAAGAAGACCAGACTTATGGAAGATTTGAGACCGATATTTTTGTTGAGGAAAATGCTTACTTCGAGTTGGGTATATTCAGTGCCAGGGTGGTTCGTTCCTATTATGAGGATCAGCTCGTGATTACGGCCGGAGTGGAAAAAGAATGGGATGCAGCTCTGGTGCGTCCGTTCCTTTGGAAGTTTAATGGAGGACAATGTTCACTGGAAGAGTTTGGCTATATGCATGACAACAAGCTGACTGAGGACTTTGCTATTTCAGTAAAACCGGGAGAATATCACCGCTTTGGATATGAAACGGACGGAAAACAGATTCGCCTGTATGTTGATGGTGAGCTTCAGAAGGAAATTTCGATTCCCTACGGACCTGCTTTTGTTTCGGTAGTAACTGACACCAAGGACGAAATCATTATTAAGGCGGTTAATTTTGCAGGAGAGGTGGATCCGGTTTCCATTACACTGGACTGTCAGGTACAGGGCGACTATACCGTAACACTTCTTAGCGGTGAAAAGGGGGATGAAAACAGCTTTGAAGAGCCGGAGAAGGTGAAGAATATTACCGTGAATATGCATGGCGCTTCCTCAGAGTTCGTATACGAGGCACCGCCATATTCTGTCAGTGCTTTGCGATTGAAGAAGTGCGAAGCGTTTTAGAGGTTGACGCTGAACAGAAGATAAGAGAATAGAAAGACATATCGCCATTCCGATTTCCTTGCAGAGCATCAGGGAATGAACGATAGAATGACGGAATACAGCAAAACAGCCGGAGAAATGTGACTTCCGGCTGTTTTGCTGTATTTTATAGTTACGATAGTGTCTGTGTATGAATTTGTTGTAACTCTACATATACATTGCTAATTCAATGCTGTCCATATACTGTCCGAGTGACATATTAAATTTCTGGTAATCGGCATCCCTAAATTCATCTGTCATGCATGGGACCGTGACATCGGCAAACTGCATCTGATTGTAAAAAGTTATCATTACCGGACATTTAACAATAGTAGACATTCCACGGATAGTGATGGAACTGCTTTCATCAAGTTTTAAAATGTCATCTGCCTTTGATATGTTTACCAGCATGCCGTCAGTTAATAATTCGGGATTGCTGTAATACTGATAAACTGAATTAACAGCCCTGCATATCTTTTCCCAGCCTGCGCTGTAAGTTAAGTTCCATCTGGAACTGAGCCATCCATTATTTTCTTTTACACCTAATAAAACCATAACATTCCTGCCACTCAAAATGTGTTCAAATATACTCAAACACATCGAGAAATTAAAGTCCTTGCGGATACTTCTTACTGCTTCGATGTGTATGCTTTGGCGATTGTAAACAATACGCTACTCACAAGTTCGTGTACACTCCACAGTCGTAAATTCCTGCGATAGCCCGCAGTACATACTTACGTTT
>OGJK01003327.1_pt1 | contig 11167 bp, 10 predicted proteins | sample 1571961 | NCBI WGS metagenome assembly OGJK01 (sample SAMEA2582120, study PRJEB24529) | metagenome | biome: Human gut stool | place: China | collected 2011 | reverse complement strand
CGGATATTGTCGGGTTTTATTACCCGATGACGCCGCCGGTGAAAGAGGCGGTGGATATGATCACATTTTTATTGCCGTTTACGTTCGGAGCTGCCATTCTCTTTTCCATTGTTTTTTCTTATTTATATTCGAGACGCATTACAAGACCTATTTTTCACATGCTGAATGTCACGAACGATATGAAAAATTTAAAACCGGAAGCGGCATTTCATGTGCAGGACGAAGATGAGGTCGGTCTTCTGGCGGAGCAGATCAATCAGGTTTATGAGCAGCTGCTTGCAACGATCCGGAGTCTGGATGAAGAAAAAGAGCATATGCTCGCAGTGGAAAAGTCGAAGACTGTTTTTCTGCGTTCAGCTTCCCATGAACTGAAAACACCGCTTTCCGGACTGCGGATTCTGCTGGAAAATATGCAGTATAATATAGGAAAGTACAAGGATCGTGACAAATATCTTGCGGAAGCAGTTGCCAAAGTGGATGAACTGAGCGGAATGGTCAGGGATATTTTAGATACTTCCAAAGTGCAGGATCTGCAGGAAGAGGAAAAACAGAAGCTTTATGCAGGCGGGGAAATTGGAGCAGTGCTGCAGGAATATGCGATGCAGATTGCTGACAAAAAGTTAGAGGTGACAGACAGTATCCCGGAAGACTGCATGCTGTTTATGAGTCGGAATACATTTCAGAAAGTGTGGTCGAACCTGATCGGCAATGCGGTACAGTACACAGAGCAGGGCGGGCAGATCACAATTGCCGCAGACACAGACAAAATCTGGATCGAAAACAGCTGTACACCGTTGACAGAGGAGCAGTTGGCTTATATTTATGAGCCGTTTTACCGTGTGGACGACACGCGGGCAGCTTCCGGGGGCAATGGGCTGGGACTCTATGTGGTGCGGGAACTGCTGAAAAAAGAGGGATTCCGCTATGTATTTGAGCCTGTGGAAGACGGCATGCGCTTTACGATTTTCCTATAGACAAAAACTATGGATTCCAAAATAAAATTTACTTGTTATTTATAAGAAATAGGAGTAAATTGATTCGTGGTGGTAAAAGACATAGATATATGATGGCATGTAAGAGGCACCAGAAAGTCATGGAAAGGGATTCATAGAAAATGAGTGGGAATACAAAAGAAGAGACAGAACAGCAATTTGTAAGCGAAGCACCAGTGGAAGAGGAAAATGGGAAAAAACGAACGGTTTTCCGTGGAGAACTGGCGCTTTTTATCACGGTGATGATCAACAGTTTTGGTGTGGTATTAATGTTATATTCCGGTGCGGGAATTTCCGCAATCTCCAGTGTACCATTTGCATTTTCAGAGGTGGCACCGGTCATTTCACTGGGTACCTGGACGTATATTTTTCAGGCAGCACTGATCTTAAGTCTGATGATCATGCGCAAAAAATTTGTTCCGGCATATCTGTTCAGCTTTGTGGTCGGATTTGCATTCAGCGAGCTTTTGGATTTGCATGAAGCGTGGATTGATATTCTGCCAAAATCTCTTGGATTTTGCGTATTGTATTTTGTTATCAGTTATCTGCTGCTGTGCATTGGCATTGCGTTTTCTAACCGCTGTGGACTGCCGATCATTCCGACGGACTTGTTTCCGAGAGAATTATCACAGATTACAGGCGTGCGTTATTCCAGAGTCAAAATAGGTTATGATGTGATCTGCCTGTGTGTGACAGCAGTTCTTACCGTCTGCTTTTTGGGACATTTAGATGGACTTGGCATTGGGACAGTGCTGGCAGCATTTACCATGGGAAAAGTGATCGGAATGATCGGAAACTGGATGGATCAGAGATTTCAGTTTGTATCGGTTCTGACTGCAAAATAATAAAGTATCCAGAAATTTCCTCGGATATTAAGAAAAAATTCATTAGGAAAAGGGAACAATCTATAGTATAATGATGGTCACATCACAATGGATTGTGAAAATGAATTTTTGGGCGTCTATGAACGCCGGAATGAGAGGGAATATGAAGAGAAAAATAGCATGGATTCTGCTGGCGGCAATGACACTTTCCATTGCTGCGTGTGGAAATAAAACCGGAGATCCGGTTGCAGATGATGGAAATATCACTGCAGAGGCAACAGAGGGAGAGTTGGATACATCGGCAAATCTGGAAGGAAGCTGTGCAGACATTCTGGATGAGATTTATAAAACAGCAAAAACAGATGACGATTACTTCAGCTACACAGATGATTTTGAAAACGTGGAGATTACCGAAGCAGAAGAAGAATATATTTTAGGAACGACAGAGATTGATTATACGGATTCCGTGTACTCTGCACCGATGATGTCCTCGATTGCTTATCAGTGTGTATTGCTCCGGGTAAGTGAAGATCAGGATATCGAAGCTGCCAAGAAGCTTTTAGAGGAAAATGCCGATCCGGCAAAGTGGATATGTGTTGAAGCAGAGAGCGTTGTTGTGGAAAACGTTGGCGACGTGATTTTATTCATCATGGCAGACAAAGATGTTGCAGATGCAGCAAAAGAAGCGTTTTTAGCGTTAAAAAAATAAATACAGAAGGTGGTGCGAAGCTTGCTTTTTTCAAGTATTACGTTTTTATACTATTTTTTACCGGCGGTATTAGTGATCTATTATCTGGCACCGGCAAAAGTGAAAAATCTGATACTGTTTCTGGCAAGCTTCGTTTTTTATTTGTGGGGGGAGCCAAAATACAGTGTGCTGCTCCTTTTTTCTGTTACAGCCGGCTATATGGGTGGAAGATGCATCGAATATCAGAGGCAGAAGAAGTGTGTCAGTGCTGCTGATCCTGCAGACAGATCCGGAAAATACAAGGGTGGACATGACAGGCTTGTGGTCGGGATTTTTACGGCAATGACATTGGGATTGCTGGTATTTTTTAAATATATGGATTTTCTGGCAGACAGTGTAAATAGGATTCTCGGTACACATGTTCCGATGGTGCAGATCGCACTTCCGGTCGGCATCAGTTTTTACACGTTTCAGATCATCAGTTATTATGTGGATGTTTACCGGGGAGAGGTTGCGGCAGAACACAATTTTGTTGATTTTGCGGCATATGTGACGATGTTTCCACAGTTGATCGCCGGACCGATCGTCCGCTTTCAATCCGTGCAGGCGGAATTAAAACACCGGGAGATCACATGGGAAAAAACCGGAGAAGGTGCGGCAAGGTTCGTCTGTGGCCTCTGTAAAAAGGTTTTGATCGCAGATTCCCTTGCGTCGCTTGTCTCGGCACTGCAAAATATATCTGAAACAGCAGCAAAAACGGAAGCAGTCGTGACAACAGGAATCCGTGCGGAAGGCGCAGGGATCGGCACACTGGGTTACTGGGTGCTTGCCCTCGCGTTTATGTTACAGCTTTACTATGATTTCTCCGGTTACAGTGATATGGCGATCGGACTCGGAAAAATATTAGGTTTTACGTTCCCAGAGAATTTCAGGTATCCTTTTATCTCAAAAAGTATCTCGGAGTTCTGGCGCAGATGGCACATGACGCTGGGCGGATGGTTCCGCGATTACCTTTATATCCCACTGGGCGGCAACCGGGTGAGCGTTCTGCGATGGTGCTTTAATATGTTTGTTGTCTGGCTGCTCAGTGGTCTGTGGCACGGTGCAGGATGGAATTTTGCGCTGTGGGGATTGTATTTTGGCGTATTCTTAAGTGCAGAGAAATTGATCGGAAAAAAATGGAAAGAAAGATCCTTTAAAATAGCAGACATATCCGCAAATAATGACAGTAATGGTGGTGACAGGGAAAATATGTTTCTGACCTGTGTCAGAAATATCATAGAACATGGTTATGTTCTTCTGGTCGTCCTTTTTAGTTTTGTCATTTTCCGTGTGGAGAGTGTCCGTGAGATAAAAGAACAGCTTTTAGGATTAGCCGGAAGTTACGGAAATGCAATGACACCGATGGCAGCTTATGAGATAAAGAGCTATCTGATACTTTTGCTCATCGCGTGCGCTGGTGCGACACCGTTTCCTGCGATGTGCGTTCAGAGATTAAAAAATACAAACATGTGGAAAAAGTCAGGATGGCTGTTACAGAGCTGTTATATACTGACAGGGCTGGTGCTTGCTACGGCATTTTTGTTGGGAAGTTCGGTACATCCGTTTTTATATTTCCGGTTTTAGGGAGAGTGAGTGGGAAACCACATTCATCTGACACCGGATCGTTAATGAGGAGGGCAGAAGCATGGATTGGAAGAAAAAAATAGCAGCAGTTGTTTTTCTGCTCTCACTTGTCTGTGTCCCGGTGGCGGCGTTTCTGCTGCCGGATCAGGCGTTTTCTAAGACGGAGAGACGGAAACTTGCGAAGAAACCGGCATTTACAGTGGCTGCTTTTTGGGATGGAACGTATATGGAGCAGTTAGAAACGTATTTTTCCGAGCAGTTTCCGGTGCGGGACGGATTGCGCACAGTGAAAGCGGAGACAGAGACGGCACTTTTGGGAAAAGCGGATACCAATGGTTATTTTAAAGTTGAGGATGGAATTTATCATCTGGAGGCAGAATTAAATGAAAAGAATGTGGGCAGAGTGGCAGATTCCGTAGAGAAGCTCTGCGCAGAACAATTTCAGAACGCAGATTGTTATGTCGCAGTCATCCCGGACAAAAATTATTATCTGGCAGATAAGCAGTATCCAACACTGGATTATGAAAGGCTGGATGAGATGATACAGGCGGAGATCCCTTCGGCACAGAAAATCAGTTTATACGGTAAGCTGCATCTGAAAGATTATTACCGCACGGATCTGCACTGGAAACAGGAAAAAATTACAGGCGTAGTAGATACACTTGTGCAGTCTATGGGACAGCAGACCAATACAATATCTGACGGCTGGCAGATTGCCACAGAGGATTTTGTCGGAGCTTACGGGGCCGCCTCTGCATGGAAAACAACACCGGATAAGATGATTTACCGGACAGATCCGTCCATAGAGCGGATGCAGGTCTATGATTATGAAAGAAAACAGAACGTAAGTGTCTATGCACCGGAAAAAATCGGTGGGATGGATGATTATGATTTTTACCTGTGGGGTGCAAGAGCGCTTCTGACCATTCAGAATCCGGAGTGCCATAATGGAAAGAAGCTGTTGCTGTTTAGGGATTCTTTTGGCAGCAGTATCGCACCGCTTTTAGCGGAGTATTATGAGGAAGTAACGCTGGTTGACCTCCGGTATGTCTCAGCTTCGCATGCACTGGAGCTTTTAGGGGACACGGAATATCAGGATGTGTTGTTTTTGTACAGTGCACCGATTTTGAACCATGGAGACAGCTTGAGATTTGGTTAGTTTATAGAAAAGCAGAGATCAGAAAATCCGCAGCCTTAAAAATAAGGTGCGGATTTTTTGATATGTGTAAAATTTGTGTAACCAATCCAATTCATTTGCGTCTTTCCAAGTGAAGAGAAATATGAGAAAATGAAATAAATCCGTGTAAAAACAATGGGGAACATGAGGATACGTGCAATGGAAGATGAAAAGATTATTGATTTATATTGGAACCGAGATCAGGGCGCGATCGGACACACGGCAGAGAAATACGGCAGTTATTGTGGCAGGATTGCGAAAAATATTCTTTTGAATAAAGAAGATTGTGAAGAATGTGTCAATGACACCTGGCTGAGGGCGTGGAACGCTATGCCGGACGAGAGACCGGCAATTTTATCTGCGTTTTTAGGTGCGATCACAAGAAATTTAAGTCTGGACCGATACCGGAAACTGCATACGGCAAAAAGAGGAAAAGGGGAAGTGGAGTTTATTTTTGATGAACTGACAGATCAGGTGGACAAAAAAGAGCCATCGCACTACATAGAGGAACAGGAATTAGTGGCGTGTATCAATCATTTCCTCAAAAATCTCCCGAAGGAGCACCGCGTGATGTTTGTGCGGAGATACTGGTATTTTGATAGCATTACAGAGATTGCAGAGCGCTGTGCATGCAGTGAGGCAAAGGTGAAGACAACACTTTTTCGTGTCAGGGGTAAATTGCTGGACTATCTGAAAAAGGAGGGCTATGCATTATGAAAAAGACGGACTGGATAGATGTGATCGGAAAAATCGATCCGGCTTATGTAAAAGAGGCAGAGCAGTGGAGCAAAGCAGCACAGAAAAAGAGAAATCTCAGGCATTTTACTGCAATGGCGGCGTGTGTGTGTATTCTGCTGGCTGGAGCAGTGGTATCATTTGATCTGTGGGTACAGAACAAAGATACAGGCGCAGAGACAGAAAGTGCTGTCGCAGAAGGGATGAACGAAGGTGCATCAGCCCCAAATGAGGGGAACGAAACTGCAGTGGCAAAGGCGGAAGAGGAACAGACAGAGAGTGTGGAGTCAGAATCTTTTGCAGATACAGACGAGCAGATCACGATCAACGAGGTCAGTGAACTGACAACGATTGCGATCGATGTGGGGAATGGACAGGAAGAGCGTATGAGTGCAGAGGAGTTGGAGCAGTATTATGGAGTGACTGTTTTTCCAAAAAATCTGCCGGAAAATCTTGTGGCATATGCAGAGGAGCATGATACAGATACAGCCTATGTACAAAGCAGTATACAGCCATTGGACGGGGAAAAAGAGAAAAATCAGACCACGGCTGAAAGAAGTATTTATTATAATAAAGATCATCAGGTAGTGGATGATAATAATACATTTCTGTATGAGAGTGAGGATGGAAACAGAAGCCTTGAGATCGGTGTCCGCACGATGGAATCCGGGATCATCACGGAATTTGAGGATGATGATTTAAAAACTTCTGTGATCAATAATAGGGAAGTGACGATCGCACGTCTTGCAGCGGAGGATGAATGCTATCTCGCAATTTTTACAAAGGAAGGTGTGACGTTTACCATCCAGACGAAGAATCTGACGGAGGAGGAACTCCTCATGGTATTGCGTGAACTGTGTTGACCGCAAAGGGGAAAAACGACTGGAAGTAAAAAAATAAAATTTCCGTGTAACATTTTTCAAAAAGGATTGTTATATAGATGAAGTTCCAAAAGCGCAGGCTGAGTCACAGGAATGGGGACGGTCGTTTTTATACGGGAGAGGAGGAGTCATGGAAAAAGATATATTAAAGCAGCTATATCAGAAATATCGCAAAGAAATATATCTTTACCTCTACTCTTTGTGCAAAAACAGCAGTCTTGCGGAGGATCTTTTGCAGGAAACTTTTTTAAAAGCACTGCTTTCGCTGCCGGATGACCACACAAACATGCGTGCATGGCTGTATCTGGTGGCGCGCAATCTTTTTTTCAATTATTACCGCAGGGAAAAAGAGAAAGTACCGCTTGGTGAAGTGCAACAGATACAGAATACCGCATCGCAGGAGGTTCTGGAAGGCATTTTGAAAGAGGAGAAAAACAGGCTCCTTTATCAGGCAATGAATGAACTGGAAGAACGGAAACGGGAGATTCTGCTGATGCAGTATTTTGGCGGACTGTCACAGAAAGAGATTGCGGCGATCTTAAAAATGACACCGGAAAATGTACGGGTACTGTCATATCGGGCAAAGCGTGAACTGCGGACTTACATGGAGGATCATAACTATGACTTATCGTGAATTGTTAAAATTATATCAGGAAGGAAAATTAGACAAGGCACAGACAGATGAAGTGGAACATGCCATTGAGAAGCAGGAAGCTATCAGTGAGTACCTCTATGAAAAAGAGGAGATTCCGGGACTCGAAGTACTTCAAGGGCAGGAGAAAGAAGAGGTTTTTGTGCAGGGCAATGATGCAGAATCCGAAGAGGAACAGCGTTTTGTAAAAATGATACAGAAAACGATCCGGCGAACTTTTTTGAAAATGGGTGCGATCGTCGGGGCAGGCGTGCTTGCCATTGTGCTCTGTGTGATCTTTGTCCTGCCACAGGTTGTATCTGCTTTTTACTATAATCCAAATGAAGTGGTGGGAATAGGCGAAGGCAGTGATAATATTACTACAACACGGATGAGCCTTGACCTTTCTGTATATTCCGAACTGTTCTGGCCGGGCAGTTACAGGAACACAGTCAATGCGGTGGCAGATGGTTATGGAACATACAATATTTCTATTCCGCAGGGAATTTCATATGATGGGAAATTTACAACCGTCAACGGCAGGCTAAAGCGTGGGAAGCTGACGCTTTATAATACAGATGAGTTCAAAATGCCTTATGGAAATACATTTATGGTGCCAAAAGAGGTGGAAGAATACTCTAGAATGCATTTTTTCGACGAAGATACCAGACAATTCTGTGGACCGGCAGGAAGTGAGGAGGAAGCATATGCGTCTATTGAGAAACTGGATGATAATGCGTATTACATTGCATACGCGTCCCTGGAAAAACTGACTGGTTATGCAGATTTTTATAATTGGGCGAAAAACAGGGAGATGGACGCACAGCTGTGGTGTGCAGTCTATACATCCGATGAAGATGGCTATATGTGTGACTCTGTACCGGTTGGGATGCTGATTAATCCAAGTGGAAGCTGCATCGACTGGGACAGGGAGACTTATCCATATCTCTGCCAGCTTGATAATCGTGCGGATACAGACAGCTGGCATATATCAGAGGATACAGAGAAAATGGAGACGCATTTTATCAGTCTTTTGAGCTATCTGCGCGATCATCCGGAGATTGTGAAGATTTTAAATGGGTATCAGGAAATTCCTTACGATATGATGATCGAGAGTGTAAAGCAGGATGGACTGCGTATTTATGGATTTTCAATCGTCTGCCAGAAGGAAAAATTATTGCAGCTGCGGGATGAAGAGGAGATTTCCTATCTGTATGCAGTGCCGTTGGATTAAATAAGGTTTTGGGGCAGGGAAAGCGTTCAAATTTATTGTTTATCGGTGCACAGTTTCTTTACTTCAGCGATAGACAAACCAGAGAAATTGGCGATTTCGTCTAAGGAAAATTTGTCAGATTGCAGCATTCGACTGGCAATTTCAAGAGCAGCGTGATTTTCACCCTCTGCAAATCCGGCTTCATGTCCGGCTTCGCGTCCTGCCTCAAACTCTGCTTTTCGTAATTTTTTTTCTTCTAATTCTTTATCATACTCAAAAATACTCATACTGATAACCTCATTTCGGTTTCGGGCAAGAAATTCCGCCAGAATCCCTTCTCGGATGCATTCGTCCACAGCACGTTTTACAGCCTGATTTAAAGGCATGTCTGACGCATAGTGGCGCACTCTGGCAACATACTGTGCATATTCTTTTAACATACTGCAATGCTGCATCAACTCTGCATTGTGTCCTTCATTGACATTCAAAACAGTAACAATTAATTCGAGCTTTGGTTTACCTGACAGATGTTCAAATGCTGAGGAAAGCCGAAACTCTGTACGGTCAGATATCGCAGTTGAACCATTGTAAAACTCGATAAAATCACTTTGATTGACCGCATTGTAAAGTGAGAGCAGATTCTTCCGGTCAGAAAATAACATCCGGAAAATGGTGTCCTTGTAGTTCCGGTTTGTTGTCGGTGTTTTAACGGTGAAGTTTCTCTTTGACCTGTTACGGTTTCTTTTACATTTTGCCATAATCGTTTCCTCCTGATATGTGGCAGAACAGCCTATGTTTAAAACGGTTCTCTGCTTGCAGGAGAATAACAACTGTTTATGATTCCAAGTTCATTTCGTCTCCTGCTTTTCAATTGTTGATGGGTAACAAAAAGCATAGATACGAATGAAGTACACAGATTCTAAAAAAAACGAATCTGTCGTTCTTAGAATATAGATGACAAAAATGTCATGAAGATTTTGTAAAATATGCTTTTAGTCTTTGTAACACAGAAATTATATGGGAAGCAAGAAAAATTGGCTGTTTACTTCAACTTTTTTGTAGAGTAAAATAATAAAATTATAATTAGTGAAAATTTTGGGGGAAAGATTTGCATCTTATGATCGTTGGTATCATAATGGTGCTAAGGATACTTTGGAAAGGTGGGTTGAACATGAAATTTGGACCGATTGAAATCAAGGATAAAAACAATCGGACGATTGTACTGAGAAATGCAACGCCGGAAGATGCAGAAGATTTAATCACGTACTTAAAAGTCACCACAGCGGAAACACCATATCTGATTCGGGAACCGGAAGAAGTTGCCATGACACGGGAGCAGGAGGAAGCGTTTATCAATCATTGCCTGAATTCAGACAGATCCTTAATGTTGATTGCAACATTAGATGGAAAACATATTGGAAACTGTTCCTTCAATCCGGTTGGAAACTATAAGAGATATCAGCATAGATGTGAAGTGGCAATTGCTTTGTATCAGGAATTCTGCGGATATGGTATTGGAAAAATCATGATGGAAACAGTGCTGAAAGCAGCAAAAGAGATTGGATTTGAACAGGCGGAACTTGAAGTGATCTCGGATAATCAAAATGCAATTGCATTGTATGAAAAACTGGGTTTTCAGAAATATGGCACATTTCCAGATAACATGAAATATGCAGATGAGCATTATGCGTCTGTAGACTGGATGATGAAAAAATTATAATTGCTGAAATATATTTTAGATAGGTTAGGATGATATGGACTTGAGAGTGTTGCACTACTTTTTGACAGTGGCAAGAGAACAGAGTTTTACAAAAGCGGCAGAACAATTGAACATTACACAGCCAACGTTATCCAGACAGCTTGCAGCGCTGGAGGAGGAACTTGGCGCAAAGCTTTTTAACCGCGGAGGACATCAGATCACGCTCACAAATGAGGGACTGTTGTTAAAAAGGCGTGCACTTGAAATCGTAGATTTAGAGGACAAGATCGTCAGCGAGTTTAAAGGAAATAACGATTCTATCGAGGGAAAAATAACGATAGGCTGTGGCGAATTTCTGGCAGTGGAATCGCTGGCAAAAATCTGTAAAAACTACAGGGAAAAATATCCGTTAGTCCAGTTTGCAATCCACACCGGAACGGCGGACAATGTTCTGGAAATGATGAACAAAGGGCTGGTGGATATCGGACTTTTTTTAGAACCGGTCAATACGCAGGGACTTGACTACATCCGAATGCCGGAAAACGACCATTGGGTGGTAACGATGCGGCCGGATGATCCGCTTGCAGAAAAAGAGTTTATAAGAAAAGAAGATCTTATTGGAAAACCATTGATCCTGCCGGAAAGAGTAAATGTTCAAAGTGAACTTGCCAATTGGTTTGGAAAAGACTTTTCGAAACTGC
>OGJK01003325.1_pt1 | contig 11175 bp, 9 predicted proteins | sample 1571961 | NCBI WGS metagenome assembly OGJK01 (sample SAMEA2582120, study PRJEB24529) | metagenome | biome: Human gut stool | place: China | collected 2011 | reverse complement strand
TGATAAAAAAAGAGGTGTGACCCATGTTTTTTGGCTTTCAGCTTACCCTTGGCCTGATGATGGCCTTTTACGGTTTTTCGGTGATGAAAAATCCCCGCGTGTGGGGCGATCAGGGGCGCAGGGCGGTCAAGGCCGAAAACTTTGAGGAATACTGCCGCCAGAACGGCCAGTTCTTTTTAAAGGCAGGCTGCGTTGTGGCGGTGATCGGTGCACTGGATGCCCTGATTACACTGGATGCCCTGCTGTACGCTCTGCTGTACATTTTTGGTTTGGCCTTTGCCTTCTACCCCCTTACCCGCTGGTGCAAGCAGAACGAGGGCTTCTCTTGGCCGTGGCCCCACGTCCAGAGCGAGAAAAAGCGCATCAAAGAGCTGCGCCGCGAACAGCAGGCACAGGAGAACGAGGAAAAAGGGGAGAAGTGATCCCCCGGATAAAGCATAAATAGCAAAAGAACAGCTCCCGGTCACGCTGCTTAACGTGACCGGGAGCTGTTTTAGCTTACTGCTGGATAAGTGGGCGCTTACTCGGCGTCCTTCGGGTCGGTCATCAGCTCCTTGATGCTGGGCACCACGCCGCCCAGATTCTGCAGTTCCGAGGGGATGATGATCTTGGTGGCCTTGCCGTTGGCCACCTTGGCCAGGGCTTCCAGGCTGCGGATGGCCAACACCTTGTCGCTGGGCATGGCCTCGTTCAGCAGACGGATGGCATCAGCGTTGGCCTTCTGCACAGCCAGAATGGCCTGTGCCTCGCCCTCGGCCTCCAGAATGCGCTGCTGCTTCACAGCATCGGCGCGCAGGATAGCGGCTTCCTTTTCGCCCTCGGCGGCGGTAATGGCGGCCTGCTTTTCACCGTCTGCTTTCAGGATGACGGCGCGCTTCTCGCGCTCTGCCTTCATCTGCTTTTCCATGGCCTCCTGGATCTCGCGCGGCGGGATGATGTTCTTGACCTCAACACGGTTGACCTTGATGCCCCACTTGTCGGTGGCTTCATCAAGGATGGCCGTGATCTTGCTGTTGATGGTGTCGCGGCTGGTGAGGGTGTGGTCCAGCTCCATCTCGCCGATGATGTTGCGCAGGGTGGTGGCCGACAGGCTCTCGATGGCCGCGATGGGCTGGTTGACGCCGTACGTGTAGAGCTTGGCATCCATCACCTGGAAGAAGACCACCGTATCGATCTGCATGGTGACGTTATCGCGGGTGATGACCGGCTGAGGGGGAAAGTCGGCGACCTGCTCTTTCAGGCTGACTTTCTTCGCCACCCGCTCGAGGAACGGGATCTTGACGTGGAGGCCGGCGCTCCATGTCTCGGAGTAGCTGCCCAGACGCTCCACGACGTAGACCATGGACTGCGGCACGATGACGATGTTGGTGACGACCACCAGCAGGATAACAAAGATGAGGATGAGGATAAGGAACAGCATGATAGGCATAGGGACGCTCCTTTCATATCAGTGAGCCACCGGTGCGGCGGTCTCGGTGAGGATGGGCTCCACGATGAGCAGGGTGCTGTGGATCTCGGCCACCCGGCAGCTCTGGCCCGGGGCGAGGGTGTCGCCGGGGGTGGCGCAGCGGGCGTTCCAGTCCACGCCGTCCAGCCGGACGCGGCCGGTGGCCTCGGCGGAGACTGGGGTGAGCGCGACGGCCTCCCGGCCAAGGGCGCGGTCGCCGTTCGTTGCCGTGGGCGGCTTGCGCAGCCGGCTGCACAGGGGCTTGAGGGCCAGCAGGCAGAGGGTGCTGACGGCGATGAACACCACCGCCTGCACCCGGAAGGAGCCGGTGACCAGACAGCTCAGCAGGGCTGCGGCGCTGCCCACGGCGAACCAGATGGAGACGAGATTCAGGGTCATGGCCTCGAGAACGACGAAGCCGATGGCGGCCAGAAGCCAGAAAATGGGGTCAACAGACATGAGTTCTCCCTCCTTTTTCCCCATTATAGAGCAAAACGTCTGAAAAGTACAGAGACAGATTATGAATAACCCCCTGCTCACGCCGGGCGGGATGCCGCAGGCAGGGCAGGGGGTGGGGGTCACTTATAGTCGTAGTAGCTGTGGTTCGGGTTGTGGCCGACCTCTTCCACCACGATGGTGAAGCCCATGGGGTTCACCTCGGTGTGCTTGCCGGAGGCCAGCGGCTCTACGATGATATGCTCGGTGCGGTTGACGATGATCTCTGCCGCCTCAAACTCGCCGATGCGCTGGTAGTGGAGGACGCCGCCCTCCGCCCGCAGGACATGAAGCTCTCCGGTGCGGAAGGCCTCGCAGGTGTGGCGGAGCTGTGCCAGAACAGGCTTCAGCCGCTCTTCGTGGCTGTCCCAGCAGTAGAAGCCGCGGTTGAAGGGGTCGCGATAGCCCTGCATCCCGATCTCGTCGCCGTAGTAGAGGCAGGGGACGCCGGGCAGGGTGTAGATGATGGCGTAAGCCATCCGCAGCTTGAGCATTCCTTCCTCGTAGGCGTCGCCGGTGACACAGCGGCCGCTCTGCCACTCGCGGCCCCGGCCATTGGCAGGCTCGTCGGCAATGACGGTCAGTGCGCGCTCGGTGTCGTGGGTGGAGAGGAAGTTCAGGGCCGTATCGAGGGCCGGGGCGGGGTAGTGCTCGCAGATGGAGAGAATGTCGGTCATGGTCTGGCCGGCGTCCCGTCCGCAGACAAAGCCCAGAACGGCGTTCTTGAAGGGGTAGTTCATCACGCTGTCGAGGCCCTTGCCCAGCAGGTAGGTGCGGCGCTTGTCGAAGCCGAACTTGGTGGTGGCGTCCTCCCACACTTCGCCCAGAAGGAACTTATCCGGGCCGACCCGCTTGACGGCGGTGCGCACTTTTTCAATAAATTCGTCGGGCAGCTCGTCGGCCACGTCCAGACGGAAGCCTGCTGCACCCCGGCGGAGCCAGGTGTCGATGACACCGCCCTCGCCGGTGATAAATTCGACGTAGGATGGCGTTTCTTCGTTGACTTCGGGCAGGGTCTCGAAGCCCCACCAGCTGCGGTAGCCGCCCTTATACTTGGAATCGAAATCGTACCAGCTGCGGTAGGGGGAGTTGGGGTCACGATAGGCACCGCCCTCGCCGTAGCGGCCCTCGCGGTTGAAATAGCGGCTGTCGGAGCCGGTGTGGCTGAACACGCCGTCCAGCACGATGCCGATGCCATACTTCCTGGCCTCGGCGCAGAGGGTCTCGAAGTCCTCGTTGGTACCCAGCAGGGGGTCTACGTTGAGGTAGTCGGCGGTGTTGTAGCGGTGGTTGGAGTGGGCCTCGAAGATGGGGTTCAGGTAAAGGTAATCCACGCCCATCTCGCGGAGGTAGGGCAGCTTCATCTGGATGCCCTTGAGGTCGCCGCCGAAATAGTCCTCATTCAGGTGGCCGCCCACCTCATTGGGCTGCCAGAAGGGCTCGGCGTGCTTGTCGGCCTGATAGAGCCGGTCGGGGAAGGGCATGGGCTTGTTCTCCACGCCCTCACAGAAGCGGTCGGGGAAGATCTGGTAGAACACCTTGCCCTTGATGGGGTCGGGCGTCTCAAAATCGGCCTCATACACGGTGATCTGCCAGCTCTCGCCCTCCTGCCAGCTCACGACGCCGCAGTTGTCCGGCCCGCGCACGATGCGGCGGAAGTCGGTGTAGAGGTCGAAATAGTAAAAGTAGAGGCCCACGTCGTTGAGGGTGACGTCCACCGAGAAGTGGTTCTGATGGGGCGTCTGGCCGTCGAACTTCATCCGGTAGTGGACGGGGACATCGTACCTGCCCTCCTTCTGGAGGACGAGATGAGGGTCTACATAGCCCAGCTCCTCCGGGATGCAGAGGGACAAATGCACACTCTGACCGGCGCGCACCGCGCCGAAGGGCTGCTTGAAGTAGGGGTCGAAACTATTGAACAGACAAGGCAAAAAGGATCGTCCTTTCTCAAAAAAAGCCCCGGGCAGCGATGCCACGGGGCGTTGCGTTATTATTAAAGGGATAACCTCTCAGTCTCGCATTCGCTCGACAGCTCCCCTACCGAGGGGAGCCTCTGGCGAAGAGGTGAGGCTTTCCGATATGCCAAGGCCTCCCCTTGATAGGGGAGGTGGCAGCGCGTCAGCGCTGACGGAGAGGTTTATTTCACAGCAGAAGCGTGCCAGATGTCGCGTGCGTAGTCCAGAACGGCACGGTCAGCGCTGAAGATGCCGCTGTTGGCGATGTTCTTCAGGCTCATCTTAGCCCAATGCTCACGGTCAGCGTACAGGCGCTGCAGGTCGGCCTGAGCACGGCGGTAGTCCTTGAAGTCGGCCATGACCATATAGGGGTCGCTGCTGCGCAGGTTCTCGGTGACTTCGTGGAAGTTCTCGCCGTTCCAGCCGCGCTCCAGGAAGTTCAGAGCAGCATTTGCAACGTCGTCGCCCGTGATGAAGGCGTTGGGATGGTAGCCCACCTGCTTGAGGTTGTTGACCTCGGGGGTCAGCATACCGAAGATGAGCTCATTCTCCTTGCCGGCGGCGTCGGCGATCTCGACGTTTGCGCCGTCCAGAGTACCCAGAGTGATGGCACCGTTCAGCATGAACTTCATGTTGCCGGTACCGGAAGCCTCGGTGCCTGCCAGAGAGATCTGCTCAGAGACCTCGGCTGCGGGCATCAGGTGCTCGCTCAGGGAGACACAGTACTCTTCCAGATAGACCACGCGCAGCTTCTCGCGGACAGCGGGGTCGTTGTTAATGAGGTCACCCAGCTTGCAGATCATGCGGATCATCTGCTTGGCCATATAGTAGCCGGGAGCAGCCTTTGCGCCGAAGATATAGGTCTTGGGGATGAAGTCGGCGTTGGGGTTCTCCTTCAGGTACAGGTACTGAGCAGCGATGTTCAGCGCATTCAGGTGCTGGCGCTTGTACTCGTGCATACGCTTGACCTGGCAGTCGAAGATGGAGTTGGGGTCGATGACCTGACCGGTGCTCTTCTCGAGGTAAGCGGCAAAGTTCTTCTTGTTGTCCAGCTTGATCTCATTCAGGCGCTTCAGGACGGTCTTGTCCTCAGCGAACTTGTTCAGCTTGGACAGGTCGGCGGCGTCGTGCTTGTAGCCGGTGCCGATGGTCTCGTCCAGCAGCTTGCACAGCTCGGGGTTGGAGGCCAGCAGCCAGCGGCGGTAAGCGATGCCGTTGGTCACGTTCTTGAAAGCCTGAGGCTTGAACAGGTAGTAGTCGTGGAAGACGCTCTCCTTGATGATCTCGCTGTGGAGCTTGGAGACGCCGTTGATGCTGTTGGCGGTGTAGGCGCAGATGTTGGCCATGCGCACCTGATTGTCGCCGATGAGGGCCATATAGTTGATCTTGCCCTGGTCGCCGGGGAAGGCTGCTTCCAGCTTCTCGCGGGCGCGGCGGTCCATCTCGACCACGATCTGGTAGATGCGGGGCAGGGTCATCTTGAAGATGTCCACGTTCCACTTCTCCAGAGCCTCGGCCATGACGGTGTGGTTGGTGTAGGAGAAGACCTTCTGGCAGATGTCGAAGCTCTTGTCCCAGCCGAAGCCGCACTCATCCAGCAGGATGCGCATCATCTCGGGGATGGCGAGGGTCGGATGGGTATCGTTCAGCTGGATAGCCACCTTGTCGGGCAGGTTCTCGAGGGTGCCGTAGGTGGACAGGTGGTTCTGGACGATGTCGCCGATGGAGGCAGCAGACAGGAAGTACTGCTGGCGCAGGCGGAGGATCTTGCCCTCAACGTGGTTGTCGTTGGGGTACAGCACCTTGGAGATGAGCTCAGCACTGGCGTTCTTGCTCATTGCGGTGTTGTAGTTGCCCAGAGAGAAGCTGGACATATCAAAGTCGGGAGCCTTGGCCTGCCACAGACGCAGCTTTGCAACGCCCTTGCCGTCGTAACCCTGAACGTACATATCAGAGGGGATGGCCATGACGCTGTTGTAGTTGGTGTGCTGGATATAGTGGAAGCCATGGTCCCAGTTCTCGTGGATCTCGCCGTCGAAGCGGACTTCCACAGCCTGATCGGGGTGGCTCTTGAGCCAGACCTGACCGCCGGGCAGCCAGTTGTCGGCGCGCTCCTGCTGCCAGCCGTCCACGATCTTCTGCTTGAAGATGCCGTACTCGTACAGGATGGAGTAGCCGGTGCCGCAGATGCTGGTGGTGGCCATGCCGTCCAGATAGCAGGCGGCCAGACGGCCCAGGCCGCCGTTGCCCAGACCTGCGTCCGGCTCTTCCTCGTAGATGCTGTCCAGGCTGATGTCAGCCTCGGCCAGAGCCTTCTGGGCAGCATCATTCAGGCCCAGATTGAACAGGCTCATCTTGAGGCTGCGGCCCATCAGGAACTCCATGCACAGGTAGTACACCTGCTTGGAGCCGGTGCCGATGGCCTTGGACTGGAACTTCTTATGGTTCTCGCTCATCATCTGGCGGCAGATGAGGGCCAGAGCGCGGTAGATCTGCTGATGAGATGCAACGCTCAGGTCAACACCATATTCGCTGGTGAGCTTGTCCTGAAGAATTTTTGCAAATTCTTTTGTAGTCATGAATGAACTCCTATCCGCACGAATGCTTAAATTTTTTGAATTAGTACGGTGACAGGGCATTTCTCCTCTAATTCCCTCGCCCCTCGCATAACACATAACAATAGTATTATAATCGCTCCGGATGGGGATTGCAAGAAAAAGGAACCATTTTTGCCGTATCTGACATTTTTATAGCAATGTTTCTGACAAATATGCCAAAAATTCAAAAATAGCACTTTTTCTCGCGCACTATTTATATTATAATAAAGGGAGACAAGGGCCGTGTTTGCCCCGAAATGCATCGGTTCGGGCGGGTAATTCGGGGACAAACTCGGCTGAACATGAAAAAGCCGCAGCAAAGCGCTCCTGTCAGGGCTGAAATGGTTTCCGAAAATCCCGGAAACAACGGAAAATGACCGGAAATGACCGGCCCGGCAGGGCGTGTGCCGCGCAAAGTGAGGACGATATGGTAAATAAAGTGAGAGTGACCATTGCAGGCGCACCCTACGCCATTGCAACGACCGATACCGAGAACTACATCACCACACTGGCCAAGAAGCTGGACGATGACATCACGAAGCTGCTGGACAACAACGGCAACCTCTCTGTGACCAAGGCGGCGGTGTTCTGCGCGATGGACTATCTGGACGAGTACCGCAAGAGCGCGGGCAGCGCCGAGAATATGCGCAGCCAGATACAGGACTACATTTCCGATGCAGCCAAGGCGAAGCTGGCAGCGGATAAGGTCAAGGCGGAGAACGAGACCCTCAAGCGGGAAAATGCCGCACTGCGGGAACAGCTGGCCAAGCTGCAGCAGAAGTGACCTACATTATATAAATGAATGTCAAAGGGAGAGCTATGTCAAAAATTGAGATCCTTGCCCCTGTGGGCAGTGAAGAAATGCTCCGCGCAGCAGTATTCAGCGGCGCGGACGCAGTATATCTGGGTTTTTCCGGCTTCAACGCCCGCACCGGTGCGGGCAATTTTGATGCCGACAGCCTGAAAGAAGCCGTCCGGTTCTGCCATGCCCGGGGCGTGGCCGTTCATGTGGCGCTGAATACCACCGTCTACGGCGGCGAGCTGGCGGGTCTGGCCGACGCCGTGCGGGCCGTCGCCGCCAGCGGGGCCGACGCCGTCATCTGTCAGGACCTTGCAGTGGCGAAGCTCATCGGGGACATCGCGCCCCAGCTGCCCCGCCACGGTTCCACCCAGATGAGCGTCCACACCCTGCAGGGCGCACTGGAACTGAAAGAGCTGGGCTTTGCCCGGGTCGTGCTGGCCCGTGAGCTGAGCCTGCCCGAGGTGGAGCACATCACCAAGCACTGCGGCATCGAGACGGAGTGCTTCGTCCACGGCGCACTCTGCATGTGCGTCAGCGGCCAGTGCTATATGTCGGCTTTCCTGGGCGGACGGAGCGGCAACCGCGGCTCCTGCGCCGGCCCCTGCCGCCTGCCCTTCGAGGCCAACAGTCTGCCCGAGGGCAAGCCGGGCCGTCTGCACCACCTGTCCCTCAAGGACAACTCCGTCATCGACAAGCTGGACAAGCTGCAGGCTATCGGCGTGGCATCGGCAAAAATCGAAGGCCGTCTGCGGACGCCGGAGTATGTTGCTGCTGCCGTCAGCGCCTGTCTGGCGGGCCGCGAGGGCCGTGCCTATGACCGCGACCTGCTGAAGAATGCGTTCAGCCGCTCCGGCTTCACCTCCGGTTATCTGGACGGAAAGATCGACGGCACGATGTTCGGCGTCCGCAGCGAGGCCGACGCCGAGCTGACCAGGAAGACCCTGCCTGCCCTGCGGGAGCTGTACCGCCGGGAGCGTTCCCGCGTGCCGGTGGAGATGAAAATTGAAATCGAAGAGGGCGGCGAGAAGCTGACCGTCACTGACGGCACCAACAAAGCCTTCGCCTACGGCGACGCCGAACCTCAGCCCGCCCGCACCGACCCCACCGAGAGCCTGAGCCGCAGCCTGAGCAAGACCGGCGGCACGCCTTTCTCTGCCGAAAAAATCGACGTGGAGATGGATGGCGGCCCCTGGTTCGTGCCGGGCAGTGCCATCAACGAGCTGCGCCGTGAGGCACTGGACGCCCTGCTGAAAAAGCGGGAGACCCTGCGCCCGTGGCCGGTGAATGAGGTGGAGCTTCCGTCTCTGCCGCTGCGCACACTGCCGCCCCACCGCACCCTCCGCGCCCGGTTCGAGTGCTGGGAGCAGGTGCCGGAGCAGGCGCTGAGCGGGGTGGAATACCTCATCCTGCCCATCGCGCAGGCCGACCGCGTCCCCCGCGAGTGGCGGGAGAAGACTCTTCTCGAACTGCCCCGCGTCATGTTCGGCGCACTGGAAGAGGACACCGCCCGCCGCATCGCGGCCACCCAGGACGCGGGCTTTGCGGGCTATGAGGTGAGCAACATCGCCCACCTGCGGCTCTGCCGCGGCCTGCCCATGGCCGGCGGCTTCGGCCTCAACGTCACCAATAATCTTGCGGCCCAGTATTATGCGGACCTTGGCCTCCGCTCAGTGCTCATCCTGCCCGAGGTGAAGGACAGCGACATCAGCACCATCGCGCCGACTCGTGACGGCAAGCCTGTGCCGACCGGCGTCATCACCTACGGCCATATGCCGCTGATGGTCACCCGTGCCTGCCCGCTGCAGAACATCCACGACTGCGCCCACTGCGACAAGACCGGCCTGCTCACCGACCGCAAGGCGAAGAAGTTCCCGGTGCGGTGCGGGCTGGGTGTCCGTACTATTTATAATCCCGTCCCCATCTATATGGGCGACAAGCCCGGCGCACTGACCGTGGACTACGGCGTGGCTTACTTCACGCTGGAAAGCAGGGAAGAGGCCGCCGCCATCCTCGACAGCATCCGCCAGCACGCACCGTTTGAGGGAGAGTTTACGAGAGGATTGTACTTTAAGGGAACGAACTGAACCTCTCAGTCTGCTTCGCAGACAGCTCCCCTAATAGGGGAGCCTCTGGCGAAACTGTTCACTTTGCAAGGACTGCCAAAGCCTCCCCTACTAGGGGAGGTGGCACGCCGCAGGCGTGACGGAGAGGTTGTACCAAGACGCACCTGCCCTTGAACAGCAAATAAATTTATGAGGTATACTATGGAACCCATCACTGTAAAATACAAAGTGTTAGACCCCCGCGCCAAGACGCCCGCCTACGCCACCCCCGGCTCTGCCGCCGCCGACCTGTGCGCCGTGCTGGATGAGCCGCTGACCGTCCAGCCCATGCAGCGGGTGCTGGTGCCTACCGGCCTTGCCATCGAGCTGCCCGGCGCACACGCTGTAGCGCTGGTCTACGCCCGCAGCGGTCTGTCCATCAAGCACGGCCTCTGCATGGCCAACGGCGTCGGCGTCGTGGACAGCGATTACCGCGGTGAGCTGAAAGTCCCGATGGTCAATCTGGGCGCGGAGGCTTATACCATCCAGCCCGGCGAGCGGGTGGCCCAGCTCTGCATCGCGCCGGTGTACACGGCGGCATTCGTGCAGGCCGACGCACTGGATGAGACCGCCCGCGGCGAGGGCGGCTTCGGCTCGACGGGGAAATGATGATGAAGAAACTGATATTAGCCTCCGGCAGTCCGCGCCGGAAGGAGCTTCTGAGCTTATACACGACGGATTTCACCATCTGCGTCAGCGATTTCGACGAGAGCGGAGTCACTGCACCCACTCCGGCCCAGCTGGTGGAAAAGCTGGCCCGGGGCAAGTGCCTCGCCGTGGCAAAAGACCATCCCGGCGCGGTGGTGCTGGGGTGTGACACCGTCGTGGATGTGGGCGGCGAAGTCTTCGGCAAGCCCCACAGCGTGGAGGACGCAAAGCGGATGCTCCACGCCCTGTCCGGCGCGACCCACGAGGTGCATACCGGCGTCTGCGTGTCGGACGGCGTACGCACCGAGAGCTTCGTGGACAGCTGCAAGGTGACCTTCTTCCCAATTCCGGAAGGGGAGATAGACGCCTACACGGCCACGAAGGAGCCCTACGACAAGGCCGGTGCCTACGCCATCCAGGGCCGCGCGGCTCTCTGGCTCGACCGGCTGGAAGGGGACTACTACACCATCATGGGCCTGCCCGTCAGCCGGACGGCCCGTCTGCTGAGCAGATTCTGATGCGGGACACAGAAAAGCGGCCCCGGCGGCCAAAAATGAAAAAACTCGAAAAAGTTTACGGAAATGCTTGAGAAAAGCGCGCCTTGCGGCTATAATAAAAACGTGTTATTCTGCGATGAGCTGCCCGTTGGTCTGAGCGGGCGGCTCTGCGTTTTGGAATAGACCCTGGAAAATCGTAAGGAGAGAAGACTATATGAGTTTGTTTTCAAAGGATGTTGGTATCGATCTCGGTACTGCCAATACCCTCGTTTACATGAAGGGCAAGGGCATCATCATGCGTGAACCCTCTGTCGTGGCCGTGGACACCAAGAGCGACGAAGTGCGCTGCGTGGGCGCTGAGGCAAAGGCCGTCATCGGCCGCACCCCCGGCAGCATCGTGGCTGTCCGCCCCCTGAAGGACGGCGTCATCGCCGACTTTGACATCACCGCCAATATGCTGGAGAACTTCCTCAAGAAGGCCTGCGGCAACAGCATGTTCTCCCGCCCCCGCGTGGTCATCTGCATCCCCTCGGGAGTTACCGAGGTGGAGCGCCGGGCTGTCCGTGAGGCCACCCTCAAGGCCGGCGCCCGTCAGGTGTCGGTCATCGAGGAGCCCATGGCCGCTGCCATCG
>OGJK01003324.1_pt1 | contig 11178 bp, 8 predicted proteins | sample 1571961 | NCBI WGS metagenome assembly OGJK01 (sample SAMEA2582120, study PRJEB24529) | metagenome | biome: Human gut stool | place: China | collected 2011 | reverse complement strand
ATCTCAAAGTCATACGGACGGCCGCTGTCGATCATGCTTGCCTTCAGGTCGTCATAGGTGATGGGCATTTTTACTTCCTGCACGGTTGTGTTTTCCATGGTCCATTCCCTCTCCGTTTTCTATCTGTCTTGCACAGCGCTTTTTCGGGCGTTCTGTAGGGGCGAGCATTGCTCGCCCGCAGGCCACTTGCCATGGGCACAGCCTTCCCGAAAAGGCGCTGTTGTTTTCAGGCTGCCGGGCGGGCAATGCCCGCCCCTACATGTGCAGCAGGGCGCTCATGCCTGTTTTGCCAGCTCCGCCAGCTTTTGCAGCACCGGCGCACTGGCCAGATCCTGCTTGGCCGTGACCGGCACAGGCAGCCAGCGGCCGTCCTGCTCCTCGATCAGGCCCAGCTCCTGCAGTGCGGTCAGGCTGGCCAGCATACGGCCGGTATTCTGCACGCCCTGCGCCGCAAACACCGGCTGCAGGTCTGCTGCAGCTACCTGCCCCGTGCGGATGCGGCGGTAGAGCGCCACGGTGTCGGCACGGTCCGGCAGCAGCACAGCGGCGCGGTCTGCAGGCAGGGTGCCGCCGGTGCGGAACGCTTCAAACCATGCGGCCTGCTCGCTGGGGGTATTGCCCAGCCCGGCAGGGCGGATGGCCTTGAGATGCGCCGACACCATCGGCCCGCTGCGCCCGTTGAAGATCGACACCTCGAGGGCAGCCTCGACCTCGCTGCCCACCGGGTAGGCAAACGCCTGCGGTGCAACGCCGAAGGTCGATGCAAAAAGGGTATCGCTGCCCTGCCGCAACCGCAGGCGGGTGTGCCGCCCCTCGCTGCCCATCGGCCAGATGCCGTCCACAAAGGCGTGCTGCACCAGCAGCACCGGTGTGGGGTTCTCGCGGCCGAAGGGGGCCAGACGGCCAAGCTCCTGCACATTGTCAAGGCTCAGCTCTCCCAGCGTAACGGCGGCATCAAGCTGCAGGCTGACGGCCTCGGGCTGCGCGGCGTGGTCAGCAGCCCAGGCATTGATGGCCTGACGGAAGGCGGGCAGATTATCCTCCTCAATTTCGACACCGGCTGCTGCCGCATGGCCGCCGAAACGGGTCAGATACTGTGCGCACCCTGCCAGCGCGCTGTGCAGATCAAACGGGTCAGGGGCACGGCCGCTGCCGCGTCCCTCGCCCTCATGCATCGAAATAACGATGACCGGGCGGCCGAACCGCTCCATAAGGCGCGCGGCCACGATGCCGATGACACCGGGGTGCCAGTCCTCACCGCTGACGACAAGCACCCGGTCCCGGGTGCGGGCCGGGTCTTTTTCCAGCGTCTCCAACGCGGCAGCAAACACCTGCTGCTCGATCTGCTGACGCTCGGTGTTGATCTCTGCCAAACGGTCCGCAATGCCGGTTGCCTGCTCCTCGTCCCCGCAGAGCAGCAGCTTGAGCGCCACGGCAGCATTATCCATGCGGCCCGCCGCGTTCAGGCGCGGGGCCAGACTGTAGCTTACCGTATCTGCCGTGACCGGCTTTCCGGCACAGCCTGCGCTTTCCAGCAGGGCGTGCAGGCCGGGGCGCATCGTATCCTGCAGAAGGTCCAGCCCCTCCCGGACGATGGTGCGGTTTTCCCCCACCAACGGCATGACATCGGCTACCGTGCCAAGCGCGGCAAGCTCGCCGTACATCTCCAAAAGTTCAGCAGGGTCGCAGCCCTCCAGCGCGGCGCAGAGCTTAAAGGCAACGCCCGCACCGCACAAATCCTTAAACGGGCTTTCATCGTCAGCCCGCTTGGGGTCCACCACGGCAACGGCATCGGGCAGCGTATCGCCCGGCAGATGGTGGTCAGTGATGATAAGGTCCAGCCCCAACTCCTTGGCGCAGGCAGCTTCCTCCACGGCAGAGATGCCGTTGTCCACCGTCACGACCAGCTTGAAGCCCTTCTGTGCCAGCGATTCAAGCGCAGCGCGGGTCAGGCCGTAGCCGGAGCCGCGCGTGGGCAGCTTGCAGCGCACATGCGCACCCTGACTGGTGAGACATTCGTACAAAATAGCTGTTGCCGAAATACCGTCCACATCATAGTCACCGTAGATGACCATGAGCTCCTCATTTTCAACAGCCTGTTCGATGCGGGCGACTGCTTTGTCCATATCCTTGAGCAGAAACGGATCACTGAGCGGCTCGCCCTGCCCCAGCATTGCCTGCGCAGCGGCGGGTTCGGTACAGCCGCGGGCGGCCAGCACCCGGCGCAGCAGTACCCCGCCCCCGGCCCCCGCCAGCGAGGTTTCGGCGGCGGGATCGGCCTTTTTCAGTTGCCACGCAGGGTAATTCATACAGTTTAGCTCCTTGTGTTAAAATCAGATTCAAAATCATGGGTCAGGCCGTCCTGCCGCAGCATCGTTTCCAGCGTGTCGATCTCGGTCGAAACATCCATGCTCACATCCTGCAGCAGCGTATCATACAGCTTTGCATACGCCTGATTCAGCGTGTGCAAAATGCCGGTAATGTCGCGGCGTATTTCCGCGGCATTGGCGGTGTCCGTATCACCAAGACCTTGCGCTGTATCGAGCAGCTTGCGGGTCGTGGGCAGGTAATATTCGCGGAAGCGGCGCACCCGGCCAAGCTGCTCGGGGTGGTTATGCACAAAGCCAAGAATGGACGCGCAGATCTTGCGCATCTGCACCAATTCTTCATCGGCATCGCTGCCCAGTCTGCCGCAGCAAGCCTTTAAATAGTTCAGAAAATCCACGCCCTCGCGCTGGAACTGCTCGGCCTCGGTCAGCGGCGCAGCAGATGCCGGCTGCGGTGCGGCAGCGGGCTGCGGCGCGGATGGCAGGAGCGAATCATCCAGATAGAGGGTGCTGTAATCATCGGAAATGGCAGCGTTGGGAAGATCCCCGTTCGCCACAGCCTTTGCAACAGTTTCATAGGCCTTTTCCTGCTTGATCTGTGCCTTGCGGGCCAGCGCGGGCAGGTCACAGGTCCAGTCATTGGCAGCGCGCAGCAGCTTGCGCAGGCGGCTGAAATAGGCCAGCTTTTTCATGCCCACAACGGCCATAAAAAGGAAGCCGAGCGTTGCGGGGGTAAACACGGCCGTCAGAATCGGCAGGGCTATAAAATCCTGTTGGGAAAGCCCCAGCGGCCCTGCGCCGACTGCCGTCAGGATGCCCAGCACGAACGCCGCGATGCCAAAGCAGCCTGCAAAGGTCCAGCCAACCGCCGTCAGCGCAACGCCGACAGACTGGCCGCCGTTTTTCCACTTGCGCTCCAGACGGCGCTTCCACGCGGAGAAGCTGTCGGGCTGCTTCACGCCCATGGCATCGCCCGCCTGCTCCAGCGCATCGGCAATGCTGCCCAGCACGGAGGAGCCGATTTTGCTGCCCATCTCGACCGCATTGTCGATCACATCGCCAAGGTCGTAGTTATATTCGTAATTGTGTTTGTTGTCTGGCATGGTTTGTCCCATCTGTTTGTTTTTATCGTCTGCTGCCGTGCGGCGGTCAGAGGACTGACCGCCCTACATCTGCGCCCCACGGTAGGGCCGGCCAGTCCCCTGGCCGCCGTCTCGGGTCATTCTGCAGGTGCCCAATTCTTCATCAGCTCGGCGGCACAGCGCACACCGTCCACGGCAGCGGTCATGATGCCGCCTGCATAACCGGCACCCTCACCGCAGGGGTAAAGGCCGCTCAGACCGGTACACTGCAGGTCCTCTTTGCCGCGTTCAAGGCGCACAGGGCTGCTGGTGCGGGTCTCAAGACCCGTCAGCACGGCATCGGGGGCGCGGTAGGCTGCCAGCTTGCGGCCAAAGGCCGTCAGACCCTCGCGCAGGGCGCCGCTCAACTCTGTGGGGAGCAGGCTGCCCAGATTGCAGGGCGTCACGCCCCGGGGGTAGGTCGGCTCCACACGGTCCAGCGCCAACGCGCTGCCCCCTGCCAAAAAGCTGCCGACCGTCTGGGCCGGGGCGCGGTATTCCCCGCCGCCCGCGCGGTAAGCGGCCTGCTCAAGCTGACGCTGAAACGCCACCGCCTTAACCGGGTCGTTGTCAAAGTCACTGCCGTCCACGCTGACGACCACCGCCGCATTGGCATTTTTGCCGTCGCGGGCGTGCAGGCTCATGCCGTTGGTGACAACGCCGCCCTCCTCACTGGCGGCGGCGCAGACCGTGCCGCCCGGGCACATGCAGAAGGTATAGACGCAGCGCCCGCCGCCGACATGCTGGCTGAGTTGGTACTCGCCCTTCGGCAGTGCCGGGTGCCCTGCCGCACCGTGGTACAGGCTTTTGTCGATCTCCGTCTGCAGATGCTCGGCCCGGAAGCCGACCGAGAAGGGCTTGCACACAAGCGGCAGGCCCAGCTCATGCAGCATGGCAAAGGTATCCCGGGCGCTGTGCCCCACGGCAAGGATAAGCTGCTCACAGGCAACGCTGCCCGCCGTGGTGTCAATGCCGGTCAAGGCACCGTTTCGGATCTGCAGGCCGGTCAGCGCCGTGTTGAACCGCACCTCACCTCCCAAGGACTCTATCTCCCCACGAATGCTGCGGATGACATCCCGCAGAAGGTCGGTGCCGACATGCGGCTTCTGCCGCCAGGCAATATCTGCCGGCGCGCCGTGGTCGAGGAACGCCCCCGTCACAAAGGCACACAGCGGGTCGCCGACACGGGTGGTCAGCTTGCCGTCCGAGAAGGTCCCCGCGCCGCCCTCGCCAAACTGGATGTTGGCATTCGGATTCAGCTCGCCGGTCTTTTCAAAATGGCTGACCGCGCGGATGCGCTCATCAAGGGCGGGGCCGCGCTCCAGCACCAGCGGGCGGTAGCCGCTGCGGGCCAGCAGCAGCGCGGCAAAGAGGCCTGCCGGGCCAAGGCCCACGACCACCGGGCGGTGTGCCAGCGGCATTTTGCCCCGGGGAAAGGCAAAGGCAGGCGGCTGTGTGAAACAGACGCAGGGCGAGGCCCCGGCCAGCGCCGATTCCTCACCCTCGTCCTTGAGTGTGACTGCGATGGTGTAGACAAGCACCGGCGCACCGTGCCGGGCGTCCACGCTGAGCTTTGCCACACCGCAGTGCGCCGCCTTGCGGGCGGGCACGCGGAGAATGCCCAAAGCCTTGGCCGCCGCCTCGGCGTCCGGGTCGGGGCAGGTCAGCGGCAGGCGGATATTGCGGACTAGAAGCATAGATGTATTTTCCCTTGCTGTGGTGGTTGCAGGGGTGAGCATTGCTCGCCTCTGCCCGTTTGGGTCTGTAAAAAGCTTTCTTGGAAAGCGCGTTGCTGCGCCAAGTTGGCGAGCGACCAATGGTCGCCCCTACAGAGCAGTATTTATTTCGATGTGACCTCGCACTGGACGGTATAGCTGCCGGTGGCAAAGATGCGGGTTGCGGACGGGATCTGGATGCTGACGGCAATCGTCTGCTGGCCCACTGTCAGGTTCAGGCTCTGGCAGTCGATCTGCGCCACAATGCTGTCGGCGTTCAGCTTTTCGATCTCATCCGCCGGGCCGTAGAGCGTGACGCCGCTGACAAGGCTGGAGAGTATCTGCAGCTCATAGTTGCTGGGTACATTGATGGCGCGGATGTTCGATACATTCAGCTTGGTGGAGCCCATCTCGGAGGTGTCAAAATCCAGCGTCACATTGGTCACACCGTCCAGCGAAACGATGCTGGCCGGCAGCTCGATCAGACGCTGGTAGTCGCGGCCCGGCTCAAACTCGCGGGCAAGGTCAAAATCTGAGACGGTCAGGGATTCCAGCGTGCTGATGGTGCGGGCCGGGCCTGCCACGCGCAGCGTCTGCTGGCTGAGCGAATAATGCAGGCTTTCCACATCAAAGCCGTTCGGCGTGCCGATGAAATCCACCTTGAGCGGCAGCTCCCGCACCTGATAAACGGTCAGTGTCACATTGGCGGAGTCGCTCTCCATCGAGATATACTGCGGCGTAAAGACATTGCCGACCTCATCCCGCAGCTGCAGGGTTGCGGGCACGGTCGTGGTATCGGCCAGCTCGCCGTCGATCTGCACAGGGGCCACGATGCTGGACACCTGATCCAGTTCGCTCGTGGGGCCGCGCAGCGTGATCTCAGCGGGCACAGCAGTGGTCTTATTGAGCATATAGCCGTTGGAGATCGGTACGGCGGAGGCGTCCACCGTGACCGGGAAGGTCTTTTCGCTCACCTCATCAAAGACAACATCAATGGTATCGGGGCTTTCGACCGTACACTCGATGTCCCCGGGGAAGTCGGTCGTGTTGGTCACGCGGGCCTGCAGGCGCAGCGTCACCTTGCCCGGGCCGCTGACACCGGCATAGCTGGGATAGACCATGATGTCGGAGTTCTGAATGTTGCCGATGATCGTGCCATTGCCCTCGACCTTGACGGTAACGCCCTCGAGGTCAGGCTTTTCCACGATGTCCAGCCCCTGAGAGGTGTAGGCGGAGGCACCGCTGGTGTAGTTGATGGGTACCTTGGTCACTGTCTTGGAGCCTTGGGGGTCGATGTAGACCGTCACAATGGTCCAGGTCGCAAAGCCCATGATGAGCGCCAGCACCATCATAAAGACTGAGTTGTTCCAGAAGGTGCGCGGTCCCTTGGGCACTGCCCCCATCGGCCCCGGGGCGGCGGGCTTATTCGGGCTTGGCATGGTTCAGTGCACCTCCCTTGCGCAGCAGCCTTTGCAGCGGCGAGGCCTTTTCGGCCTCGGCTTCCTCAGGGGGAACGATCTCCTCCTGCAGCAGATTGAACAGGTTCTGACGGTCCAGACGGCGGATCAGAACGCCGTTTTTGGCCATCGAGATAATGCCGGTCTCCTCACTGACAATGACAACGATGGCATCGGAGTTCTCACTCATGCCAAGACCGGCGCGGTGGCGGGTACCCATATCCTTGCCCATCTCGAGGTTGTTGGACAGCGGCAGCACGCAGCCGGCCGCAACGATCACACCGTCCCGAATCACGACTGCACCGTCATGCAGGGGCGTCCCCTCATAGAAGATCGTTCCCAGCATTTCGGGGATCACATCGGCGTGCATCGGCGTGCCGGTGCGGATGATCTCGTCCAGATTGTTGTTGCGCTCAAGCACCATCAGGGCGCCCGTGCGGGTGTCCGAAAGCTGCTCTGCCGCATCGCAGATCGCAACGACAGCGCTCTGCCATGCACCGCGCAGCGAGGGATCGCTGCGCCGATTGCCGAGCATGAGGTTAGCCCACATCGTGCTTTGGCCCATCCGCTCCAGCGTGCGGCGCAGCTCCGGCTGGAAGATGACCACCGCAGCCATAAAGCCGATGGTGATGACATTGTTCAGCGCCCATGTGACGGTCTTGAGGTTCAGCATAACCGCCAGACCGTAGAACACCAGAATCAGAAGGATGCCCTTGACAAGCTGGCCCGCACGGGATTTGCGGGCGAACTGCAAAAGCTGGTAAAACACAAACGATATGATCAGGATGTCCAGCGTGTCGGACAGCGGGTCAAAGGTGCGCAAACTGCTTAAAATAGCGTTGAGCGTCTGGTTGGGCAGCATGGTTGCCGCGTCCCCCTTTCCGGGTCAGGATGATGGTTTCACTCGATCAGTGCAACGGCGTGGGCGGCAATGCCAAGACCCTCGCCGGTAAAGCCGAGATGCTCCTCGGTCGTGGCCTTGACGCTGACGGCGTCCACCGGCAGACCGAAGGCATCGGCAATCTTCTCGCGCATTGCGGGGATGTGGGGGGCCAGCTTCGGGCGCTGGCAAAGAATCGTTGCATCAATGTTGCCGACCCTGTAGCCGTGGGCGGCGATGATCTTTGCCACCTCGCGGGTCAGCTGCAGCGAGTCCGCACCCTTGTAGGCGGGGTCGTTGTCGGGGAAATGCTGACCGATGTCCCCCAGCGCCGCCGCACCCAGCACAGCATCCATGACCGCGTGCAGCAGCACATCGGCATCGGAATGACCCAGCAGGCCCTTTTCAAACGGGATCTCAACGCCGCCCAGAATGAGCTTGCGGTCCTCTACTAAGCGGTGAACATCATATCCGTGGCCAATGCGCATGGTTTTCTCCTTTTGTAGATCCTCTTTGGTGGTGATCTTGTAGTTGGCGTAATCGCCCTCGGTCAGGGTGACGGGCAGGCCCGCCAGCTCAAACAGACTGCAATCATCGGTGACAAGGCTTGCCTTTTCGCCGGTAACTGCCGACAGCGCCTGCAGATACAGGCTGCGGCGGAAGCACTGCGGCGTCTGCACGGCATAGAGCGATGCGCGGTCGGGCGTTGCGGCTACACGGCCTGCCCCGTCCGCGATCTTGATGGTATCCTTGACAGGCACGGCGGGGATGACCGCCTCGCTGACGAAGGGGCGGGCAGCGTCATGGATGGCAACCAACTCTCCCTCTGCCGCAGCAAGGCCGCTGCGCACACTGTCGGCGCGGGTCGCACCGCCCTGCACGACCGTGCAGGGTTTTGTGCAGCGGGCCGCAATGGCCTCACACTCCGTCCGGTTGCCGCCGCAGACCAGCACAAGCCCGGTGACTGCCGGATGCGCCGCCAGAGCATCACAGCTTGTCTGCAAAACGGAACGACCGTCCGGCAGACGAAAGCTGAGCTTGTCAAATCCCATCCGGCGGGACGCCCCCGCAGCCACCACAATGGCAGTCACGGCAGGCAGATTCATTTCTTTCATGGGCACACTGCCCCCTTTACCTATGTATAATAAATATTATACAGGGTTATACCAAAAAAATCCACTAAAATCCAGATGATTTTTTGTGGGAAATGAAAAAATTCCCGCCGTCGCGGAGCGTCCTCGAAGGCCGACAGACAGCCGCTGCAAACCCGCCTTGCGAAGCGCCGGCGCTTGCGGTATAATAGTTTCATCTTAGTACAGGAGGGGCACACGATGACTGCCAACGCCGCCGATTTTGCCGGGTCCGGATGCGGACGCCGCTATGAAAAAGAACTTGAGACCCACTTCCGTGATTGCCTGCTGTTCTATCTGGACGGGCGCATCCGCTTTGAGCGGTACTGCTACGGCGAGGCCGCCTGCCTTGTGTTCAGCGTATGGGCCCACGGCTTTGACGCAGATGGGAAAATTTTGTGGGATCACGAGCCGGAGTTTGAAAGCCAGCAAAAAGCGATCCCCCGCGTGTTGACCGACATCCGCGCCGAGGACGGCGCCTTGCAGTTTGACGGTGCATTTAAGCATTACGTCCAGACTGAGGAATTTGCCGAGGACAAGGCGAATGGGTATGGCAAGTGGAAGGTATTCTGGCTGAAGAGAAAGAGGAAATAAAAAATTCCTGCAACGCAGAAAACGTTGCAGGATTTTTTTGTTGTTTGTGAGGAAGGGATTTTCAATTTAGAATTTCTCTACCCCTTCACTGGTAACGCGGGCGTAGATCAGCGGCGGGAGAGCCGGCTTCTCCTCGCGGATTACCAGACCGCCGCGGTACATCTCCTCAGCGGGGGCAAACAGAGCCTCGTGATCGGCGTAGAGGGTGCAGATGCTCTCCCCTGCGCTGACATGATCGCCCAGCTTTTTGTGCATCGTGATGCCTGCGGCAAAGTCGATGCTGTCCTCCTTCTTGATGCGGCCCGCGCCCAGCAGGACGCTGGCATTGCCGATGCGCTCAACATCGTTTTTGTAAATGTATCCATCGGCGGGGGCGGTCAGCTCATAGCTGAATTTCGCCTTTCGGAATTTGCTGGCGTCCTTCAGCACGCTGATGTCGCCGCCCTGCGCGGCAAACATCTGGCAGCACTTTTCAAAGGCGGAGCCGTCGGCGATAACGCTCTCGGCCAGCCTGCGGCAGGTGGGCATATCGCCCTTGCCGGCCAGCACCAGCATGTTGCTTGCCAATTGCAGGCAGACCTCGGTCAGATCGGCGGGGCCCCTGCCCTGCAGGACGGCCATGCTCTCGGCTACTTCAAGCGAGTTGCCGATGTTTTTGCCCAAGGGCTTATCCATATCGGTAATGAGCGCCGCGACCTTGCGGCCGTGCGCCGTGCCGATTGCGACCATCTGGCGCGCCAACTCAAGGGCGCTGTCCAGATCCTTCATGAAGGCGCCGTCCCCCATCGTCACATCGAGCAAAATGGCGTCTGAACCGGCCGCGAGCTTTTTGGACATGATGGAGGATGCGATCAGCGGAATACAGCCGACCGTGGCGGTCACATCGCGCAGGGCGTAGATCTTTTTGTCAGCCGCAGCGATCTTGCCGCTCTGTCCGATAACCGAAATACCGATCTCATTGACCTGCTTGAAAAACTCCTCCTGCGTCAGGCTGGTGCGGGTGCCGGGCACTGCCTCCATCTTGTCGATGGTGCCGCCGGTGTGGCCCAGCCCGCGCCCGCTCATCTTGGCGATCTTGACGCCGCAGGCCGCTACGATGGGCGCAATGACGAGCGTGGTCTTGTCCCCCACGCCGCCGGTGGAGTGCTTGTCCGCCTTGATGCCCGCGATGGCGGACAGATCGACCATATCGCCGGAGCGGGCCATGACATCGGTCAGCATGGCGGTCTCCTCATCGGTCATGCCGCGCAGGTAGATTGCCATGAGCAGTGCCGACATCTGGTAGTCGGGCACGTCGCCCGCCACATAGCCGTTGACCGCAAAGGAAAGCTCCTCACGGTTCAGCGTGCCGCCATCGCGTTTTTTGGCGATAATATCATACATTCGCATAAGCTTGTCTCCTTCAAAAAAAGCACAGGCCGCCCGGCTGCAGGCGTCGGGCGGCCTGTGTATCGTTTGTATCAGCGGCTGCCCTTATCGTAGGGGATGCCCTCGGCCTTGGGGGCCTGAGAGTTTTTGGAGGTAAAGATCAGCACGATCATCGTGACGATATACGGCAGCATCTGGTAGAAGTTGGAGATCTCCTTGACACCCTCAAACTTCGGCAGGAAGGACAGCGACGACGAGTAGGCCGCAATGACCTTGAACAGTGCGAAGAAGAGCGACGAGGCCAGAATCGGGAATGGTTTCCAGTTGCCGAAGATCATGACAGCCAGCGCAAGGAAGCCGTAGCCGCCGACGTCAGAGTTGAAGCCGGAGCCGGCCGCCACCGTGTAGGCCAGACCGCCGACACCGCCGAGGAAGCCGGAGATGAGCACACCGGCGTAGCGCATCTTGTAGACATTGATGCCCACAGAATCCGCCGCCTGAGGATGCTCGCCGCAGGCGCGCAGACGCAGGCCGAAGCGGGTCTTGTACAGCACGATGTAGCTGATGATGAGCAGTGCGATGCCCA
>OGJK01003320.1_pt1 | contig 11184 bp, 8 predicted proteins | sample 1571961 | NCBI WGS metagenome assembly OGJK01 (sample SAMEA2582120, study PRJEB24529) | metagenome | biome: Human gut stool | place: China | collected 2011 | reverse complement strand
CTGGTGATCATGAACGCCGCGTCGCCGGTGTCCTCGCGGGTGACCCGAATGTTCGCCCCTATCGCCCGCAACTTTGATCTGCATATTCCGGTAGAGGACGTGCATGCCTTCAATCTGCGGATTTTTGAAGAGGATCGCCTGATGGTCGAAACCCAGCGTCCGGAAAGCCTGCCGCTGGATCTGACGCTGGAGGCCCATATTCCCGCGGATAAAAGCTCGATTGCCTACCGTCGGGGGCTGAAAAAAATGGGCTTTGGCGAATTTTTCCTGGTATGACGGAGGCCGATATGCAGAGCGTAATTGTTGACGGGCTGTGGCGCGAGGGCGACAGGAGCCTCGCCGTCAGGCTGGTGGCTGAAAACGGTGAAACCCTGCCGCGGTGGCAGCCGGGGGCACATATTGACGTGCATCTGCCCTGCGGCGTGGTGCGACAGTATTCCCTGACCGGGGCATGTGAGGACGACGGGTATCTTATCTGCGTGGGGCGGGAAACCGCCTCGCGCGGCGGGTCGCGCTACGTTCACGAGACGCTGCGGCCCGGGCAGAAGCTGACAATCTCGGCCCCGCGCAATTTGTTCCCGCTTCAGCAGGCAGAGCGTGTGCTGCTGCTGGCGGCGGGGATCGGCATTACGCCGCTGTACGCCATGGCCCTGCAGCTGAAGGCTGCCGGAACGCCGTTTACGCTGCACTACTACGTTAAACGCCGGGAAAGCGCGGCGTTTGTTCGGGAACTTTCACAGTTCGGTGAGTGCACTATTCATACCGACAGCCCGCGCGCCGCGCTGGCAGAGCATCTTCCGATAGCGCAGGCGGGGCTTCACGCCTGGGTCTGCGGCCCGGCGGGCTTTATGGAAAAAGCGCGCGAGCTGGCAACCGCGAAAGGGTGGGATGATGCCCAGCTTCACAGCGAGGCGTTTCAGCCCGTGGCCCCGGTCACAAGCGGCGTCGCGGGCGAGATCTTTATGGTCAAGCTGGCCTCTACCGGGGAGCGCTGGCCTGTCCCTGCGGATAAAACCATCGCCCAGGTCCTGCTGGAAAATGGCGTGGCGGTTCCGCTCTCCTGCGAGATGGGGATCTGCGGGGCCTGCCTGACGCCGGTGATTGACGGCGTGGTGGATCACCGGGATAGCGTACAGTCTGAGGCGGAAAAAAACGCGCCGGAGCAGCAGGTGGCGCTGTGCTGTTCGCGGAGCCATTCCGGGGAGCTGGCGATCGGGCTGTAGAGTGAAAAATCCTGCGATAGCCCTATCGCAGGGTTATCGTTGAGCATTTGTGAACACCTCAGTCGGCGCGTGAACCTTTCACAGGTCGTTAACGTTTGGTGCCTCTCGCCAGGAGGATTTCTGCAGCAAATCTCTGCACGAGATCAATTATTGAACGTCAATCCTTCCAGCGAAATTTGTTTAACCCCACCCTTTCGCGTCAAATTAAACCATTTAAATACGCATATTTAACAAATAAATAACCAAAAAGGCACAACCCAAAAACAAATCTCGTGCTCTTGATTCTTTTTTTGATTAATCGTGCTGTTTTTTTTTAACCAATTGCCTCACTGAGAAAGCGAAAATTCCTATATGAATGCGTAAAATTCCTGGTCCATTTCAAGAACAAAAAACCATCAATTAAGACAATTCTCATATAAAATAGCCAGTTAGCCATTTCTCATCGTCTAAGAAAATCCAGGAATATACAGATATTTATTTGTGGACACATTTAGAAATTAAAGTTGTCACATTTTTACGCTAGCCATAATATAACGACATCACAGGACAACAGGGTAAATAACAACAAGGAAATAAATCGGCATATGCCATCGCAGAAATATGAAAAAGTATGCTGTATGAGTTGTCATTATCATTGCGAGCTTAGACCACAGCCCACGATAAAGATGATAAATTGCATTGAAAATCAATACTGCTTATGGCCCGACAAAAATACGTATTTGAAGACAGGGATTAAGCTTGCCCTCGTGAATACGCATTATAATTTTGTTCATGCCGGGTTCATTTTCGTTGATTTTTCTCGCTATAACGTCAGATTGTTTACTAACAGTAAGTGGATTGAGTACCTGACTCAATCAGGATTACGATTAATACTCATCTCTGACAGATCAATGCAACCGCTGGCCTTGTACTGGAAAAAGCGTTGTCAGGAGATATTTTCCGTTATTAGCACCAGCGATACCAAAGCTGAAATAGAAAAGAAAATAAACGTTTCTTTTCTCGGGCATCGGGATGAGCGCTCACATCGTAAAAGGCTCAATGATAAAGAGGTGCGTGTTTTAGATCTTATGCTCGCCGAGAAAAGCGTTAAAGAAATAGCAAAAACATTGTCAGAGACTGAAAGGAAAGTCTACGCAATAAGACTCAGCCTGCAAAATAAGATGGGAGGCAGAGGGAGATTAAATACCATAATCTCCGGATAGAAAGTAAACATCGTAGTAACTCCATTAATGGAACTAACTTTATACTTTTAGGAAAATGAAAATGAACAAAATCGTATTAGCGGGTATTGTGGCAGCTGCTCTTATTTCTTCCAATGCAATGGCTGATATTACAGCCTCTGCCACTGCAAGCTGGGATGCGAGCGCAACCAAAGACACCACCAGCGCACTGGTTGTTACCCCTCTTAAATCGCTGACATTCCAGTATGCAGAGGGAATTAAAGCGTTTAACACTCAAAAAGGCGCATTTGATATCACCATCGAAGGCCAGTCCGGCGCGACTGACTTCATGCTGACCTCTCAGATCGTGAGCAACACCCTGAGCCGCACCACTGATGCCTCCACTCTGGACGTTGGCGTGAACTGGAACGGCAACGCGCTGAGCAAAACGGCTCCGGTCACCATGATCGACACGGCAAACAACATTTCCGCCGGTCTGGATGCACTGGCGGTGAGCACCGCGTACGCCGGTAGCGACCGTACCAGCGCCCAGGGCAACTTCGATTTCAACATCGAATCAGCCACCTCTGACGGCAGCACCACCGCTCAGTTTAGCGATCTGACAGACGGTTACTGGAGCGGCGACGTTCGCGTGCAGTTCACCGCAGTCTGGACCGTTTAATTCCCGGATTGTAACCCCCGGGCATCTGCAGGAGGCTTCGGCCTCCTGATAAGGACACACTTATGAAGCTCAATCCCCTGCTGATCTCACTCCCTTTGCTGGCTCTATCACTCTCCACCCAGGCGATTAATGTCGGTGACGTCACTGCCATTATGGGGCCTGAATCAACAAGTTTGTCGAAGGAAATAGCCAATACCACGGATACTGCTCGTTACGTTAGCGTGAGCGTAGAACGCCTTTCCTCCCCCATGGCGGATGGAACTATTATACCGCTCGAGACGAAATCAGAATTATTATCCACGCCTGCAAGTTTAATTTTACCCGGACATGCCAAAGAGAACTTTCGGTTCTTTTACAAAGGGCCGCAAGATGATAAAGAGCGTTATTATCGGATATCCTGGACTGATGAACCGGTAACCGAATTTGGCGCAAGTAAAAATAGAAAACAGGGTGAAGCCACCACCTCAGCCATTATCGGTACAATTCTGGTGGTAGCGCCTCGCAATGAGAAGTTTGATTACCGCCGTAGTAATGACACCGTCACCAATACAGGAAATGCCTCTTTTCGTGTTATTTCCTACGGACCGTGCAGGGACAAAACCAAAGATACCGGACAGGGTTGCCGGGAGCGCTATTACCTGATGCCCGGTGTTAGCGTAAAAATAAAACACACCGACCTCACCAACAAAAAGACACGCATTGGGATCTGGCATGGTGAGACCTATATTAATGTAAACTGAGAATCATTATGGATAATCTGGATTATGTCAAAGGGACGTTGCTTGCTGGATTATTGCTGTCGATAAACCATGGTTGGGCCGCCAGTTCTGCAATGCCCCTTCGCGTCAGCAATTATGTTATCCCTCCCGTGTTCGCCAATGCATTATATCAAGGCATGACCGTCCCTGTTTTTATCCGCTATGAAGGTGACTACAGCACTCAGCGCAGCCAGCAAAAAATCGCGGATGCTATTTTGACGGTTAAGGATAATGAATTTCGCGTTACCCAAATTACCCTGAGCGAGTTACCGAACCGTACCGAGCTGTCACCGCAAATCAAATCACTCCTGGCGGGTTTACAGGATAAGAGCATTGGAGACGGTCAGCGCGTCTATATCAGTAAAGATGCGTCGCTGTCCCTTGACACCCGCTCCTTTTATCTTGAACTGACCGTTAATCGGGATGCAATGCAGGCGGCTATTTTACCGCGCACCAATATGCTCGGCGAATCCTCTGCCCAGCAGCTTTCAAGCGTGCTGAATTATTCCATCGGAAGCTACTACAACAAATACGAAAAAAATGACAACGCCAGCAGCTATCTTACGCTCGATAATACCTGGGCACTGCGCGAACACCATCTGAACATCAACGGTTCCGTATATGGTATTGGCACCAGCAATCAGCATGGCGAGCTGTATCGGACCATGTATGAACGGGATTATCAGGGCCGTCGTGTGGCAATGGGGATGGTCGATACCTGGAACCTACAGTCCATCGCCAGCATGAGCGCTCTCAACTCCAGCCGCATTTACGGCATGAGCTACGGCAACAAAAGCAGCTCACAGATTGATGACAACACCCTTGCCCTGGTGCCGGTCACGGTATTCCTGCCAGCCGCCGGGGAGGTTCACGTCTATCGCGACGGCAAACTGCTCAGTATTCAAAACTTCTCCATGGGGAGCTATGAGCTTGATACCTCGCGCCTGCCATTTGGCATTTATAACGTTGACGTTCAGGTCGTGGTGAATGGCCGCGAAGTCAGTCGTCGCACCGCAAATATCAACAAAACCTTTGCCCGGAAATCCAGCGTCACCGGCGATTTGTCGTGGCAGATGTTTGGCGGCGCCCTTGAATACAACAAGATGGATTACCGCCGTCACGGTAACGTTAACTATGGCGAAAAAGAGACATGGATTGCCGGAGTGGCCGCTGCGACAAGCCAGCCCTGGCTTTCGGGTGTGAACCTGAAAACCACGCTGTATGGTTTTGACAGTAACGCCGTGAACGAAACCGAAGCGAATGCTATCTTTAACAACGCCTTTAGCGTTAACCAGCAGGTGCTGCTGGGGAATGACGGCAGCTGGCAGAGCATCTCTACGCTCAATCTCAGCATTCCTGAAGGCTACGGTAACCTATGGGGCTCTCGTCAGTTCAGCCACATCGGCAACCAATTACCTCTCCAGCAAAGCGACTACATGACTATTGGCGCGACGGCCAATATGCGCAAAGCCGCCCCCTTTCTCGGCACGCTGACGGTGAGCCGCACCAACAATAAATACACGGGCAGCACCTATACCAACGTCGATTATAACCAGTCGCTTTTTTCTAATCGCTACGCGACCGTTTCGCTGCGTGCAGGCATTCAGAATTACCAGTACGAAAACAACGAAAATCTACGCGATAAGTATATCAATATCGACGTATCGATCCCCTTCTCTACCTGGTTCAGCGCTGGCGTTTCAAGTCAGAACGGCAACATGCTGGCGAATGCCACCGTGCGTAAACGCTTCGATGACAGCGTGATTACTCAGGCGGGCGCGTCGCTCTCGAAACGGATTAAACAAGGCAACGAGGATAACAGCTACCGATCCGATGACTATGCGGCGAACGGTTTCCTCAGCTACGACACAAAATATAACGCGGGTACGGTATCAATGACCCGTACCGCGCAGAACAGCTCAAACTACAGCCTTAGCTCTCAGGGAAGCGTTGCCTGGACGCAGAAAGATCTGTACGTCGGTAAAGGTACCCAGACAGCAGGTTTGGTCGTCAACACCAACTTCAGCGAACAGGGGCGAATGACCGCACAGATAAACGGCCAAAACTACCCGCTAACGGGTAAGAGTAATTTCATCAGCCTGCCTCCGTACGCGGAATACAGGGTGGAGTTAATGAACGACAAAAATGCGGAAGACAGCGTGGATATTGTCAGCGGTCGCCGCAGCAAAGTCGTGCTTTATCCCGGCAACGTCAGCGTGCTCAACCCGGAAATTAAACAACTCATCACCGTATTTGGCCGCGTGAAAGACGGCCGTGGCGGCTATTACGCCAATACGGATATTCATAACCACATCGGTAAAACCCGCACTGACGAACGCGGCGAGTTCGCCATGGATGTCGACAAGCGCTATCCGGTCATCACGCTGATGGATAAAGCTGGCGGCATCTGCGAAGCGGACCTGGATTTAAATGAGGCCAAAGGCGCCGTATGGCTGGGGGATATCCCATGCGAAATCCAACAACAAACGGCATCACGGACAGGAGACGTTGAAAATGTTTACTAAAGCGCAGAGCGTATTGCTGATGGTGGGCGGGTTGCTCGCCACTCCCGCGCTGGCCCTCACCGCCAGCAGCAGCGGAAGCGGCAGCAATACCTATTTGTTTATCGACAACGCCGTCGATAACGAATACTTCATCACGTCTGGTTCACTCTCACCTCGCTTTAGCGGAGCCAACGTCTGGACGAAATACAAAACGAATCAGCGCAGCCTGGGGTATATGGGTAACTCGGGCTGGAGTTACAGCAACCGCTATTTTGACGTGTGGATCGATAACTCACCGATTACTCAGCCGTTTCTCGGTATTCGCTGTATGACCACCGGCGCGAATTGCCCGGCATCAGGCTATATCGCCCCGGACGTTCTGGATAAAAATGGTTTTTATCACGCGATGTCCGGAAGCAGCGTGGAAAATGGCAGCTACGGCGCAGGGACGCTAAGCCCGGCTGCGTATGAGTATTTCCGTAGTCAACCGGTGGGCGCCACCGATACTTTTCAGTTCAACCTGTGCTACATGAATGCCAGGACTGACTACGACTTTGCCTCCGGCGAGCGCTGTAAAGATCTCGCCACCGGCGGCACGTGGCGCTACTACACCATGAGCTTTGAAAAAGTCGGTCACTTAACGCTGAACAGCACCGGAGCAATGGCTGAGATTTGGGTCGCCAGCGACGGCACGCCGAGCGTGAATATGGGTTCTGATTTGTGTCAGGTAGGGGTGGTATCGAACAGCACCGGGCTGATATGCAAAATGGTCTCTTACAACCTGCAGCAAACCAAAACCGTGACCACCTCGCTCGATTTCCAGATGGTTATCGACACGGCGATGCTCGGGTTCTCTCCTGCATCGGCTGATGTGAAATACAGCGGGGACGGTAAGACCTGGACCAACTTCGGAACGTCCAGCACCTATACAAAAGTGTTCAGCACGACCGGGGAGTATGTGTACGTGTTCCTGTCGAACGCGTTTTTCAAAAAAGCACTTGCTGCCGGGACCGACCTGACCAACAAGGATTCGCTGTTCACCTTCTACTTCGACAACTCGGTGACACCGCAATCCGGCTATTACCAGTTCACACCCTCGACGCTTATCAACATCACCCCTCGTGAATATGGCATCAGCATTGTTTCCAGCGATGGGAACGCCGATCCCAAAGCCTCCGGGAAGATTGGCAGTGACGAGCCGATCGCCTTCGAGTACAAGGTGACTACCTCTGCGGCACGTCAGGCTGACAGCATTACCGCGCAGGTTGTCGGTGATTCAACCTCGCTGAACGGCGTGCCGTACTGCCTGTTTACCTCTGCGGACAGCATGCTCAGCGTGCCAGTACCGGCGTATCTTTCGTGGATTTCAGCCACCGGCCAGGAAGTGAAGGTCCGTAATAGCTGCAGCGAAAACCCGGTCGACATGACCAACGCTGCCTGGGTGCAAACCGCATGGAATGCCAACATCGACGACGGATTCTTCTTTACCACCACACTGAAACTGCTGTTTCCGATGAATGATTCCCGCTCAAAACTGACCGTCGATGGGCATGACTGGATGGGGACCGTCAGCGCCAGCGGAGAGGTGAAAGTCACCGCCACGTGGGTGGGCGTCAACCGTTAGGAGAAATGATGAAGAAAAGCCTTATTACGCCCGGTCTTTGCTTTGCTCTGGCAGGGGGAATATTCCCCTGCCCCGCTTCGGCGGTGTATTTCACCTCGATCATATTTGATATGGATGCCAGCAAAAATTTCATTTCAAAGCCTATATACAATGATACAACGCGCAATAATTTATACACGATGTCGGCGTATCAGATTTTGCGCCCGGGTGACGGAAATGAAGCAACGGTGTCCCGCGCCAGCAAAGATTTAGTCTGGTCCCCCCTTAAGTTTACGGTTCAGGCCAACGGCAAGGAGTATTTTAAACTCTATTATCATGGCCCAAACGACGACATTGAACGCTACTATCGCGTCATATTCAAAGAAACACCTATTACGCTGTTCCCATGGCGCGAAGACCAGAAAAAGATGGATATCACTCCGGTTGTCGCCATGAGTACCATACTCATCGTTCGGCCCCGTAAGACGCAGTTAAAATATGAGATTGATGAAGCAAAAGGCATTATTCGCAACACGGGAAATACCTATTTTCGGGTAGTCCTGCAAAAAGGGTGCAATGGTGATGATGAAAGCTCGACACAATTTTATATGCTGCCGGGCGAAAGCTGGCAAGGACCTGAAGCCCGTAGCGGTAATAAAAAATATGTTGTCGCACTGGGCCGTTACAATCGTTTAGGCAGCGGTTGCTTTGCGGATTCACAGCCGTAAAACCCTAGCCTGGCGCAGTGATAGCATGCCTGAAGCGCAGTTCTCGCAGCCGATCCATTCCACCAAATTTCTTCCGCAAAGAGTACTGAAAGCGGTAGACATTCCGGGCACCGCACTGCATCACGAGGGCAATATCCTGGTTGGAGTGCCCTCTGGCGAGCAGCCTGAGCGTGGTCATTTCATGGTCTGTGAAGGAGGGGGTACGGCGGCACTTTGGGATCCGTCCAAGCATCAGGCGTTTGATCTTTTCGACAAAGCCGTGAACGCCATTATTGACGACTACCGCGCCGAATAACTCGGAGCGCGACATCCAGAAATTAGCCATCGGGAGCATACTTTTTTCAACCACCAGAATGATTTTTAATCCCGTCATCCGCAACTTCTCGATCCATTCTTTATCTAAAAAAAGCAGGATATGATCTAAAGAAAAATCCACAATTATAATACCCTTGGGGATAAAGCAGGTAAGTTCTTTAAATACCAGATCGTTAATTGCGCGTTTAAAATAGTGATTTCCATCTGGCCATATTGCAAATTTCCGCTCCCCACACTGTAAATCGTTGCTCTTACTCTCATACTCAATAGGACAATTTAATCCACACTTCATACAGTGAATCCCAGAAACATTAGCAGACATATTATCACCATCAAATTTTGATTAAACATTTAAACATCATCAGTAACATATAGAAACAACGATAAATATTCAATAAACAAGGCACCGCGGAAATCATTAATTTACGATAAATAAAAAAATAACAGATTACTTTATGATGTGAATTAAACGCTGAATTTGTTATTAGGTTGTACAGATAAAACTCAGGAATAATAGCCTGACCGTCGTTGGCGGCATTGAACCTACTGAACGGCTTGATGGGGGCTGTGATAGTGATTACCGACGTCACGGGGCGAACAACCACAAACGCTACGGATTGAAGATCTGCTCCCGGCTGATGTCATATTCATCGACATTCAGTGGAATACGGCGCATAAGTTAACGAGCAGAGAGCGACCTTAGCCAAAAGCGAGGGTGCATCAGAAACGAAAAAGCCCAGGTCGTATAACGACCTGGGCTTCGAATTTGGCGGAAGCGTAGAGATTCGAACTCTAGAACCCTTTCGGGTCGCCGGTTTTCAAGACCGGTGCCTTCAACCGCTCGGCCACGCTTCCAAAGTGAGGCGCACTATAAACATCTATTAGCGCCTTGTAAAGCAGGAATTTTTCGATTTTTCCCCACGGGCGTTTGACTGCGCAAAAAGTCACCCAAACGCTGACATCCCCTCACTCTCCGCGACCTTGTACATACCGTAACACAGCAACGCTCATCCTTTTAAATCGCTCTGGTATAGAATGCCACCAAAATAGACGGCCATTTGTTGTGTAATTGTTATAAATCTGAGTTCCCACAGATTATAGAAATTACTGCCACGTAGTCTTACTGGTTGATGATGAAAATCAAAAATACGCTTTGCTTACATATCCTGATGGCGACGCTGGCGATTGCGTTCCTTTGTGTTCACCCTTTGGTGACGAGCCTCAATCCCCCGCTCACCTTCCAGCCGCTGATTAAATCTATGGCGGGCACGCCTAAAGAACAAGCGGAAAAAATTGCAACTATTTCCCATGCCTTACAAGGGAATGCCATTTTCTTCATTGGCGCGTCTGAGGTTGCTACCTCAGAAGATGAACATTACGCGGTATATAATTACTTTAATAAGCAATTGCACCAGCCCGTCGTGGCCTATGGCGATGCCTTTGTTGATGATGAAACGCAATTTTTACTGTTCTCTCGTTTTAAAGATAGCCTTAATGCAAACAGTAAAGTGGTGCTACTTCTGGCACCTGACAGCTTTTACTCAAAAGGGCTGCCGCCGGCTATTTATGCCGATAATTTTCCGGGATCTGTCTTTAATCCGCTGATGAAAGATCCGCAGGCGCGTCCATTACTGGTTAATTACTTAAAACATATTGATGCGAAAGGAATAAGCCATTTAACCTTCGGCCAGATGCGCGTCTTCGGCTGGCACCCCGATCTGATGTGGGACGAGCTGAGCTTCCAGTTTGCGAACATCTGCACCCAGATAAAAAATGACTGGCTGGCGCTGCTCAACGTGACGCCCGAGACGGTGCAGCCCTGGCCGCAGCAGCCAACCACCCGCATTTCACCGGACTGGGACAAAGAGCTGGCGAATGCCCGCGAGTTAAATAAAAAACGCCAGCAGAGCGCAGCCACGCTGTGGATGGACAAAACGATTTACGAAGAGGACGGTAAGCCGCAACAGTGGGATGACACGCCGGTCGTGCCTGCGCAGATCGCCGCTTTCCGTAAAACCGTTCAGCTGCTGAAAGACCGTCACGTGCAGGTGATTGCTATCGTCGACCCGGTTAACCCCTGGGCGCTTTACAATACCGACACCTTCCGCCCGGTTGATAAGCAAATTAAAACCATTCTGGAAGAGAACCAGATCCCGTATTTAGATATGTACGCCATGCCTTATCAGAATGGCTGGAACTGGGATCGTTTGC